>Ga0123354_10003555_pt1 | contig 21579 bp, 9 predicted proteins | sample TergutLab28metaG_2_FD_97872 | JGI IMG/M metagenome (GOLD analysis project Ga0123354, IMG submission 97872) | Labiotermes labralis P4 segment gut microbial communities from Petit-Saut dam, French Guiana - Lab288 P4 | ecosystem: Host-associated > Arthropoda: Insects > Digestive system > Gut ... | reverse complement strand
TTGTAAATTTTTCGGCGCGATCCAAACGATCTCCTGTCGCGTTTGGTGACCATGGACGAAACCTGGTTATATCACTATGACCCGGAGACAACGCAACAATTAATGGAGTGGCGGCATAGCGGCTCACCCCGCCCAAAAGAATTCCTAGTGCGAAATTCCGCTGGAAAAGTTCTCGCCTCGATTTTTTGGGATCAAAACGGGATCCTCCTCATTGATTATCTTCCAAAGGGCAAAACTATCAACGCGGAGTATCACTTATCTCTGCTGGTGCAATTGAAGAACATTTTGAAGGAAAAACGCCGCGGGAAGATCACCAAGGGGGTGTGGTTCTTGCACTACAATGCCTCGGCTCACCGGGCACTTGCAACCCAGAAGAAACTGATCTACCTGGACTTCCAATGTCTTGATCACCCACCCTATTCTCCGGATCTAGCCCCGTGGGACTACTTCCTGATCCCTGGATTGAAGAAAGAATTGAAAGGTCGCTATTTTTCGTCCGACGTGGAGGCCATTACTGCCGCGGAGACCTGGTTGGACGGACAAACATCTGAATTTTTTTGAGTGGCTTGAAAAAGTTAAAGCAACGGGCTAAGAAGTATATTGAGCTTCGTGAGGAGTATGTTGAATAAATCCTGAGTTTGGTCGCTGTAGCTTGCTTCCTTTCTCGTCGGGCTAAGGACTTGTCAGCATCCCCTCGTAAAGTTGGTCCCAGTGGCCGGGCGGTCTAATGCGACTGCTGTGGTCCCTCGCTTGCTAGTATTGTGGGTTCGAGTAGCGCCGTTGGCATGGATGTTTGTCTCTTGTGGTTGTTGGGTTTTGTCAGGTAGAGGTCTCTGAGACAGGCCAATCACTCGTCTAGAGAAGTCCTACAGTGTGTGACGTGTCCAGTGGGTCTGGTCGTGAAGCCACGGAAAGGGAGGCCGTGACCCGGAATCGGGTCGAAGAGCCACAGAAAAAAAGCCCAATAAATACTGTTTTATGATTTCGTAAGTTGCGTTGACAACTCAGTACTCCGAGTCAGTAGTTTTCCGCATTTAAGACTTCTACACCATATACTTGAAATCAGCATTGTTTTTAACAGACACGAGGCAACTCAGTTTCAACAAATTCTGCAAAAATGATGATCGCTTTCTAATTTATTTTAAAGGAAATATATATTTTTCGGAGTGGCCATAAAAGTGTTACTGCACATTATGTGGACTGTCTAGCCCTGCAAGTCCCGAGCTCAAACCCAGGTTGTTGTCTAGGATGATCGTAAAATTTGCATTTTGTTTGTCTTTTATAAGGACATAGTCCAACCATTAGCGGCCACAATGGATAAGCCACGACCGTCTGTAACTAATGGTTTTTGTTATTCGGGTACCTGCGGGTAATTAATTGCCATGAGCAGGGATATTATGGCATTTTGAGCTAGAGTTCCCTGTCAATAATCAATTACGGCTTGACTTAGTAAATTTATTTGTAACCTCTCAGATAGACAATTTATAAGGCACTTTGAGAGTTTTTTTTACGCGCAAAATAGTGAGAGCATCCGCACACATTTGTGCGCTGTGCTTCGGTGAGATACAACAAGGGTTAAAGAACGTACATAATCGTGTAGTCTTACGATGTTTCGTTTTCTTTTAACCTACAATCGCACATGGTAGAGTAACATAAGGGACTGAAGCGGAGATCATAATTCGTTGTGATGAAATACTGTACTGGTTTTGGGGTGGAATAAATACTAATTGACAATCCGCACCGCACTTACACACTGTCCTAGTCCACTGTCCGTCGCAGTTAAACACACGCTAGGCTGCCTGAGAAACTCTCATGCTCCGGCTGAGCGCTACCGGCACGTAATTGTCGTTTTGTGACTTTAATTTTATTCATTTACCCAGGCGATGTCGACCCTGTTTGTATGGCTACAACTCCAAAGTAACAAATCAACAGTAACCAATTGGCAATGTCGAAGACACAGTATATATCGCGAATGTGACTATACAGTGCCACAGACGCTAATAGCTTTTACAGGATTTCTACACAAGTAATCACGTTTTTGACGGAATCAGTAATATTCGGAAATAAACTGATGCCTTGTTGTTCCTGTCGTCGTCGTTGTTTGTTCATTCAACGTTTTAGCATCTGAATTTAAATGGCGACAGTCCGCCTTCGCGTACGGCATTCTTATCGCTGGCCATTGAAAGTTCTGCGTGTGGTTTACAAAAGCAGTTAATATTTCATGAATCAAACAAGACTAAAGGATACAAGTGGAATGTTGTGGGAAATAAGACAGAGATATTTGTGTAGCTTAGAAGATACAATAAATGTTATAAGTTTCTAAATACCTAAAATAAAGTTCTTGACGATGCAATAATTTCATTTGTTCTATTTATATTGCAGTTAGCCTCAGCTTTGCTCATGGAGGTCACATGTGATGCATTACTACGCAGGTTATCTGAGAGCACGCAATTGTGGCTGCTATAGCTTTCTATCTTTGTCAAGCCCATGCGTCTGTCCTTCTCAATAAAGAAGCAGACTTCAATGCATGACCGTGCTAACCAATTACAGCGACAATGAAATATTGTCTTTTTTTTTTTTTGGAATGAAAAGGAAGGGTCAGGAAAAGCACAAAAGTCTGACAATTAAAAATTAATCGAAGAAGATATTTTTGGTAAAGGAATTTGAGACAAATTACATCCAAATATAATAAAGAGCACTTTCCTTTTTTGTATCAGCTTGCAGACAGTTTGGGTTTAGTTCATTGTAACTCCACCTGCCAACTCTGTTGCAGTGAGATGTGTGTGACCAAGACCAATACCCAGAAAAGGTAAACACAGCTTATTAGTAACTCGAGCCTTCCTTCAGTTACTCTAAACCATACAGGCTGCTGATGAAACGGTTATCATCAGCTGCCCACACCACTTATATAGAGTAAGTCAAAAGTAACTGCTGTGGGAAATGAGCATACTCATATCTTATAATAAAAGACATTTCTTATATTTACTGTAGTTACACGTATGTTATAAGGGGCCACTCACGTGCCTGTACAGATGCACGTACATGTTGGATCTTTGTTTTTTAAAAAAAGGTAACCATTCAGTCTGACGGATATTCCTGATGAATGCTTTATAGGTGCAAAGCGACCTTTGGGCCCTTCTACAATTGCTCTCATAACTTCTCACTGCAAAACAAGCCCGCTGTTCCGGCAGGAAAATCTCGTTTTTGAAATGGAAGCCACTTCGCAATGAATTGCTTTCCACTTTTTGTCGCCGGAATGGATACGTAGAAACCCGGTCAGATTTTGCGAAGCAGTCAGCAATTAGGCTGGCACTAGAACACATGCCAAAACTTACTGACCCATGAAAAATAAAGAACACAGCTAGCCACATTACCCCGACTCATAGATTCATTAAATGGGTTCATTCCAGGGAGTAAAGCGACTGGAGCGTTAAGCTGGCCAAAAATTATATTTATTGCGTAGTTAAAGAATGACTGAAGATACACTTCATTTCTCTGTATGTTTTCATGGCGTTGAGACAAAATATTTAAATGGCAGGGGCTCTGGCTGTCCTACATATAGGACGCTCGAATCAGGCGGGGTTTTAAATGCCCTCCTATACTTAGGATGCACGGGCACTAAAGACTAAATTGTTTTCCATTGCTAAAACTATGTAATGTGTAACAGCAGGAAGACCAGTAAAATCCAAAAAAGAAAGGCTGTGAAAGGAAGATCTAATACGTTAGGTTACTCCATTTGTTTTAGAAATTTACGTGGTTAGACTTCGGTAACCACGAGAAGACCCTCAAGATAGCCAGTCTCCGGCGTATTAAATCAGCATCTCTCGAAGAAAGGCACGCTTGTTAAGCTTTCGACCACGAATAGACCACGACCCAAATACTTACTACTACTACTACTACTTACAACAACAACAACTACTACTACTACTACTACTACTACTATTACTACTACTATTACTACTACTACTACTGCTGCTACTACAAACAGCACAACCATTACTGCTATTCGATATTCATTAAGTCTAACTAAGAATTAAAGGTATAATATTCAGAGAGCGAATTTTGGACTGGATCGTTTTTGTTCAACTTTTTAAGAAAATAATTCCCTCTTCAACTGTAATTAACTTTGATCAGAACACATAAAACTACAAAAATGTGCAGCTAAGACGAAAAGTGTACGCCTGTTAAAACTGATCGTCTATCGCATTTAATTTGCAAGAATTAAACGCGGTTATATTTTAATCTGTATGTTGAACCTGATCTGTTCTCAGGGCAGTTATCAGCCGTAATAACAAAGCCTACGTCACGCGTACTGGGGCGACATCAAGAGCCGATCAGCTTGTAGCGGCTGTCCATTATAATTGGCCATTACTCAGTAGCAAATGATGACCGCAGTGTGTACGCTACCTAGGGGTCAATGTCTGCGGGAATGGCGTCTTATTAATTTGATACAATAAGAATGTATCAAGCCAGGGGCTACATCGCACTCGTATCTCATTTAGCTTTTATTTAGAGTACGAAGAGGGGCATCGAATTCAGATTCACGATAATTTATTTTCCTTATCCAAGAAGTGATTCTCTTCAGGGAAACGTAGCGCCGTGTCATGTACGTATGTTTTGGGTTTGGAAATAAAGATTGACAAATTAATAACAACCGTAGAAAGAACCAAGTGGTTACTTTCATATTGCGGCCGCTTTACCTCAGTATGATAGATGTCTGTGTGACGCCGTGTAATTTTTTAAGTAGGTAACAACATTTCGGAGGAAAATATTGCGTCTATTTTTAATGTAGACAACACCTGCACGCTGAAAACAGTCAGTGTATGTCTTCGAAACTTTTGACTCCACCGACCAGGCCCCATGCTGTCGAAACACGGAATTCCATAATACAAATCTTCACGACTGTAATACCTTAACATTTTTATATTTTGCCTATTTTTATACTCCTGAACCTCATGGACGGACAATACCCATTCTCCTTTACAGTGAGTAATGGGGCTTCTTCAAAGGTAAAGCGGTCGGTGCGTGAGGCAAACTACTCACCTCCATCGACAGTCGACTTTAAGAATACGCGGACCTATATCTTCACTCCCACGCTTGTGTTCTTGGCGTGCACAGGGAAACACTAAGCGACATTATTTTACTTTATCCTGTTGCCTTACGGTGAGAGTCCAAATGTGGGGTATGTACAAAACAACATATAAAATTAAAATTTTTTACTTTGTAATGCACAGGTTTTAGATAGTATAAGAAAAAGCAAATTATTTTAAAAATTTGTTACATAATGTAAGAAAATCATATTTAGGATTGTATGAGACTGAACAGTTTAGGTACAATTCCATTTTCCTACTTGAAAAAATCTCAGTTTAACCCTTTAAACGCCGAGTTAAATTCCATCTGCCATCTGCTGGCATTATTAAGAGCTCACCATATTTTCCACGTTAGCGGGTTAAGGGTTAAACTTTCGATCTAGAAATCGGTAAACCTCACATATTTTTGTAGTTTTGTTGAGTCCCTCAAGTCACTTAAGGATCGTAAGTCCTGTCTAAAACTGGACCTTAACTACTTCATTCCATCTGCGTTCCAATTCAACTTTCTTTCTCAACCTACAATGCATGTTGTATAACCTAATCCATTTAGCGAAGGCATCATTTGGAAAATCATAAATCAATGAGTGTGTTATTAACGTTACCCAAATTCCGTGCAATTGATTGACTATGGAGTGTTTAATCCAACTAATTTCACGTGTAAACAAAAATATTTGTTATTTTGTGCTGCTCCTTCTACATGTTTCAGCCCTACAAGCCATCTTCAGGGAAGTCATTTACAAAGGAATGCGTGTTTATAAATGCATTCCTTTGTAAAGGACCTCCCTGCTGATATCCTATTGGGGTCGTTACATGTAGGAACAATATCTCAAAATAACAAACATTTATGTTTACATGTGCAGTTAGTGGGTTTAATGACTGAATAGACAAGGAGTGTGTATTCGTATGGGCTTGACACACGCGTACTGTCATGGCGGTATTGTAAGAATGATGTATAAAATCACGACCAGAATTTGTAGGTATGATAAGGACGTGAAGGTGTGTGTGAGTTTGGTGTGGTGTGGTGCAGTGTCTTCTGACGGAAAAGATTTGAAACTGTTTGCGGCACAGTGTCTTTGGATAGTAAAGATGTGAAGCTGTATGTGGCACAGTATCTTGTGATAGTAAAGACGTGAATCTGTGTGTGGCCCAGCGTGCTTTGCAGTAAATAAGTGAAACAGTGTGTGTGTGTGTGTGTGTGTGTGTGTGTGTGTGGCACTGTATCGTGTGATCGTAAAGCCGTGAATCTGTGTGTGGCCCAGCGTGCTTTGCAGTAAATAAGTGAAACAGTGTGTGTGTGTGTGGCACCGTATCGTGTGATCGTAAAGCCGTGGATCTGTGTGTGGCACAGTGTGTTTTTAGTAATTTGGCACAGTGTGTTTTTAGTAATTAAGTGAAGCAGCGTTTGGCAAAGTGTCTTTTGATAGTAAAGACGTAAAGCTGTGTGTGATACAGTGTTTGGTGTTAGTAATCCGATCTGAATAATCTGACGTTTAAGCAAGTGCTATTGCTCACACTGTTCAAGGACGAGCAGTCCACTTTCATATCCCTCAGTCACGTTCAATTTTTCATCAGGAGCAGAAATATGGAGTAGGAGTCATATTCTCTCGGGCACCCCGTTCCGCCAATTACTATTCATGAATATTAATAAGAACACAGGTTGCAAGACACGCGGTCGACTTGATAAAACACATGCCTTCTGTTCACGAAGAGCCTTAAGTCTTGGTTATGAAGAGAAAGAGATTAGTACAATTATAGCCCCAGATTTTTCTAATAGAATTTTATTTGCGCTAATGGAAATCCATATACGTTTATTCCATCGCTTATTTCAATGATAGATCCATTCATATTTATTGTCAAGGTAAAAGAAAGCAAAAGTTGATACATTGCAGAGGTTAAAGGTTCCCGCTTACAAAACTCCGCTGCTCAGGTGTTGCAGTAGAAAAAGTAGCTCCCTCATTCGGAAGCCACATATAGTGGTCATGTGAGCTATTCGAATGCAGTTGGAAAGCAGATTGGTTCTTAGACGGTTTGTAATGGACACGTATGAAGTGCTGTTCTGAGATTGTGTAAGGGTTTTATATTACTTGCTTAGTGTGTTATGTTATGTTTAACAATGTTGACAGTAGCTCAGGCTACACGTATATCATCGAGTGCTGGGACGCTTAATGAATGTAGAAATGAAAGAAATGCAAAAAGCGGTCATGCCCTTTTAAAAGTACCATCTCGACAAAAAGTTTTATGAATTTGATTAAGACCACAGGAAACTTTCTAAGGAGAATCTTATGTTTATTGGACCGTGCAACATTGTGATAGTTGAAGAATAAAAGCCCAGCTTGATGTCACTTGCTATTTTATTTCACTTCTTATGTACTCAACATGTTTCGGACATTAATATATCTATCATCAGGAGCTTGCGACTGTGCTGTTGAATTAGCATATCCGTCGTTTTTTTCGCGGTTCGTTGTGGGTGGTGCGGCTGGTTTGGAGTGGTGTCCGCTTCAGCCTGCAACACGGACACCACTCAAACCCAGCCGTACCAAATCTTCAACCCACAACGAACCGCGAACAAAACGACGGATGTGGTAATTCAACAGCACAGTCGCAAGCTCCTGATGATAGATATATTAATGTCCGAAACATGTTGAGTACATAAGAAGTGAAATAAAATAGCAAGTGACATAATGTTGGTCTTTTATTCTTCAACTATTTCCACGGAGAGTCTGTATCCCAGCAAAGTTTGGAATGAGGCATGCCTCCCATGTACAAAGCAAAAGCTTTATTATCTGAGTCCAGTTTCTTTGTTATTGTAACGGTACGTTATGTCATGGAAGCCTGGGTCGGCTAGTTACGCGAAACCCATACCGATTTTTTAAAAGCCTTTCTGTTTCCATCTACGTATTGGAATGTGCTACATGATTCTGACATTCATTCCGCGGGTTTACCCAATCACATCACTCTGAAGACGTACACAAGCCGGTAAGGCAAAGCGTGATTTCAGGCTTGCGCCGCGGTCTGAGTGAGATCGTCGTTCTGCGTGGATGCTAGACAGTCTTGGTAGGTAGTTAGGTAACGAAGTTTTTTCATCCGAATTTAATTTCTTTGCACGAACGGGAATCGAACTTTTTTAAATGAATTATCGTCCCCCAACTCAGTACTACATAAGCTGTGAAGTTGAGTGACTTGGTTAAATAAGGTAACAGCTGCACTGAGATGTTGCTGATTATCATCATAGGAGACGCCACAGTGAATGGAAGTTTAGGGTGTGAACTTGCCTTCTCTCTTGCAGTAAATCACCACAGTGTGAAATCTCGGAGGCGGCATTCATACTGCTTCTATCTCTGAATCAACACGATCTCCTTGATCACGATCTTCAGTGGATCGTTCCGGCTACTGCTACTTTAAAGACCGTTTCATAATTTATATTTCTGAAGCAAAAGTACACTTGGAAAAATTATTGTTTCCAGTGTTTGGCATGTATTGTGCAGGGAGTTCATTACCCACAAAGCGTTTATTACCTCACATAAAAGTCAGGGATAAAAACAAGTTCTATAAATTTACTGAAGACTGCAATGTAATAATCAGAGCATGGGTACACGATCATGCCTCGTAGCTGATCGCGTTGCATCACTTCATTTCGGTGTATATTACCCATCCGAAGAGCCAAGATGTTTAATTTGACATTGTACATTTGTGGTCATCACACGGATTGTGACAGTGCTGTACTGTCATCGGAGTGCCGGAACACGTGTCGAAGTTAAACGCGCAAAATTCGGCCTTAGAGTACTGCAAATTTATACAGCAGCGCCCATTTCATAATTTTGTTTTACTGATTTTGATAGGCTACATCTTAAAATAAAAAAGTTCTCCAATTTAAAATCTGAAAGTTGAGTCCAGTTATGTAAATTAGTTCGAGATATGAAAGTTGTGTGACTCGAATTTAATGCCCCATTTTAGTCCACTTTTTATAATTAATTACGGAAATATGTTACTATGATGTTTTAATGTTGTTGCGTATCTGTCTGTCTGTCCACTCGAGTTCCTTAATATATTTGCTTGCGATTAAGTGCTATTCACAACACGTGTCACGCTGTTCATATTACCTGAACTCCACTGTCTTCATTCTTCTACATAGGTGTTACTGTGAAAATTAGAAACTATGACCCTTCGCACTCTAATATTTTATGTTAATTGTAAATTTTAATACGTGTTGTGGTAAAAATTTGCAAATATTTTCACCTAATAAACGTCATTGTCTTCGGGGTGAGCAGCAGTTGTGTTAGCAGGATTGTTCTGCCATAGTTCCAGGGGGATAATATTGAATTTTAATATAAACTGTTGGCATTATTACTAGTTCTATGAAGTGTTAAGAAGAAATGTTAAACCACAAAAAAATTACGGAAAACTTAATTTGTAATCAGAGTCAACTGCTCAGAACTTCTTGTCGCTAAATGATCCTCCATTTTACTGTAATATTTATAAAGTCGCAGGAAGTAATGTGTTATTCCAAAGCTGTCTTTCAAAGCTGATGTGATTGAAAGTCGCATTATGTTGTTATCACTTTGTGCGCGAAGTCCGGGTCGAATAGCCTTCAAAAGACGAATGCCTGTTGCTAATTCAGTACAGCCAACAAACGATTTCTTACGAGGATTTAACTTGTCATCACGCATAGTAAACGCTATGCTATTATATCCTATGTTAACTAAAAAACAAATATGAATTTTCATTTGACAGCACAATAGGTTATAAATTTAATGGATTTTTATGCTAATATGATAATTAATTGGAGAACAGCCCTTAGTCAGCTGTCCGCTGTCTTTTCTACTCAATCTGAGTGGGCGCCTTGGTGACAATTATCATAAGGCCAGATGAATTTTCCAAAAACTTTTCCTTAAATATTAATTTTTACACAAATTTGCTGCCGGTATAGCATAGTCATAATAGCGACTAGACAAAGGGCTGGACGATCCGGGATTATCTCGCCAGGAGCAAGAGATTTTCTCTTCTCCGAAACGTCTAGACGTGTTCTAAAGCCCGCTCAATTTCTTATTCTTTGGGTAATGGGTTTTTTATCTGCGGGTATAAAGCAACCGTTTCACCTTCATCTGGGACCGAGATTAAGGGACACAGTAGCTACATCTACCCTCTTCTTGCGCCTTCATGGCGTGCACAGAGATAGCTAGCTGTACTTTTCTCCCATTTTCCAGGACTTTTTGTAGAGTGTTTGTACCTAATAAGAAAATATCCTCAGAATCCCACACAACTTCCTTTGTGGATCAGCTCAAAATAATGATGATATGCGCGAGGCACGGATGTAATTCTCCACACATTACGTGTTGAGACACTATGGGGGTGAGTGGTTATACTTATGCTCCCGAGAAACAGCCGGAGTAAATGGCCAGAAGGTTAAATGTGGTACAGAGATTATCTGAAATATGCAACGATGATAACAGTACATATTTGGTGAATGAATCACGACAATGCTGCCAGTAAATAGTTCCTGCATTCACAGAAGAAAAACGGTTCTGCCGGTTTACTAACATTTTGAAACGTGTTTGATTCGTGTCAGTAATGCGGACATTTGTGTTCCCTTAAGTTTCTTATAAGGAGTAACTGACGCTGTACGCACACACGCACAGTGGACAATCCAGGTAATACTGCAGCCTCAGCTGTTGAGACACGTAACATTTTAGGACTAGCTGAATATGAGAGATACAGGGAAAGACGTAAGAAGTATTAGAAGATTAGACGAATAGGAAATTAATGGAAACAATAAGAATCACTTTAATTCCGTGGATTGGAGAAATCTTATGACACATTTGGAAATCTCACAGGCTTCTGCTGCCTGTCCTAACTGGAGTAATACGGAATCGAAGATGTTGGAGTGGTGAGAAGCGGTGGTTACAGGACTGGCTGTCTTGTAAGGTGTTCTTAAAAATTCAGTTCCTGTGTTACAGATACAGGGTTCCTACAACCTGAAGAAAATTAGTTAATTGTGGAACACTAAATAATCGCTGTTTATTGTTAGAATAATGGGAATGCATATAAATAAACGGTATGGGCTACTGCAGAATTTATAATTGTTATAGCGGGAGTCACATATAATTACCAATAGCCTTCAGTGGTTAAAGCATCGTTGTGCACGAAATAATGTAAAACATATTCCAAAAGTTTGAACAATAAAGATACTTTGTTTTAGAAATATTACAACAACAATAAAAGATAAATGGCGACAATAACGCAGTACAATATTTTTGTGATTCCATGTAAGATCGTACTATAATTACTGAACATAACTGTAGATATAAATTCAGGGCTTTGTTTCCTACTCAACATACATGGAACAAGGAACCATAAGAATTCTGTATGAGCACGATGCTGTCCATGGAAAGAGTTCGCGCGAGACAGCGTACCGAATGAACTGGTTCGGAACGGTTTTGCATGCCTTGCACAATGTTAACGGAGTATAAGCCAAACAGATAGCAGCAAATGTATGTCCTTCTACGAACCAATAATCGTAGACATGCCAGACAGGGCGATTCACCCGAACTTTTGTTTCTTACAGCAGAACAACAGGAATTGTGGAAATCCATAGGTTATAAATCACACATAATATACTATAGTTAAATGGTTTCGGTGTCATTAGAAAAGAACCTGATGGTTATTTTTATTAAGTGGCTGACCGAAGTGTCCGTTCACTGCGCACCAACTTTGTGGTCTTTACATCTGTTGACGTGACAACTGTTCTTATCCATTCAAGAAATGAAGAACTAAAACATTCTTTTCGCACATTTGTGAAATAAGGAGGGAATATTTTATAAGGTTGTGTCTACTATCGAAATTATTTATGGTTGCACGAAATGAGATGATGAACTGGAAGGACTGTGTGGTTTAATGAAACATATTTGAAGATTATGCCAGAGTTCTCTTAGTACGGCTAATTTAAGCACGCTGAACGTGGAAGGCATTCTATGTTAAGTGCTGTAATTACAGACTGGTACTTAACTTGCTTCCAGGAAAAACTTACAGAAGTTTGCAACAGGTACAAAATATATTTGTGCTCTTTATATGGGAAGTCTTCGAATAGAAATTCGTACTCGGACTGAGATATTTTCGAATTTTATCAGACTGTATGCAAAATTAGGAACAGTTCTTTAAAATAATCTGTATGTTTACTTCCTTGCAGTAACTTACCGGTATTATAAAAAGTTAATGCTGCCAATTTTTTATGTTCGTGTGACCGTGCATCCTTAATATGAAATGATTTGTTAGATCAACTTGATGCAACAATTATGATTTATTGATAAACCAATGACTCAACATGTTTCGGGCACCATTGTGCACATCTTCAGGAGTGCAAGGCTGTACACTACTGCATATGGTTTTCAGCACTTAAAGTGCTGGCAGGAGTCTTGGGACGCCGGGAGGCAGGTCGTGTGCACAGTGTGGAGACTGTTTTTCGAAAAACACCCTCTACACAGTGCACACGAACCGCCTCCCGGCTTCCCAAGACTCCTGCCAGCACTTTAAGTGCTGAAAACCATATGCAGTAGTGTACAGCCTTGCACTCCTGAAGATGGGCACAATGGTGCCCGAAACATGTTGAGTCATTGGTTTATCAACAAATCATAAATGTTGCAACAATTTGGTCTAACAAATCATTTCATTTAATCCTGCCAATTTGTCGTGCCTAAGACTGGATTAGATACAAAAGCTTAAGATGTTTCAAATTCCCGTTCTTGTATTCTACCTCACACTATCTGCATTAATGTTATCCCTCAATAATCTCATCCCAAAATGCCTCCGTACATAAATTCTTACGTATTTTAATTGCAGTTTTTTCAATACGCCTAATTTTCTTGAATAAAAGAACTTTACTTTCCTTCAGCTGTGTTTAGAAAAATTTTAAAGATTAAACAATGCCGTCTTTTCCATAGTTTAATTCAATCTTGAATACAATTCATTCTCCGCTTTTTAACTGTTCAACTGAAGGAAACAATTACGTGTTGTACAGTCTATACATAACTAAATAGTTTTTATTCCAGGAAACAATAACCGATAATTAAATGAAACATTTTCGCTAGTATCTTTCATTAACGCGCGCATAATATCATGTACAGTTAGGCTGTATTATAATTCGGTCAAGTATTTGGTTTCCACTTGGGAAAGTGCACATTACATTCTTGCATTGAAAGCTTTAGAGAGTTCGTTTGGTTTTTAGATTCATTCATAATTCCTTATTTATAAAAACACTTGGGTTGCTCTTCAGTGTCATTCACTAAAAGCTTTAATAATAAGCTTTTAATTCCCTGAAGTAATTACATGTACTAAACGGTACAACTTTCGAAACAATACAATTTATAACGGTACATTTTTTTAATTTCCTATTATTCCCAAATTAAATACTATTTCCCTGGCGATCATTCACCGATCCAGTTAATAATGTTTACAGACTGCTCAGTGTAGTAGAAACAGGTGTTTATATGTCTCGTATAATTGAGGTAACAGGCGGACTTTAAACTTTGGGGTATTGGCATCTTTTGTTTTCCGAAATGCTGGCTAGAAATTTTTACATGGATTTCCTGCAACTGCCTATTTCGACGTAGTTCTCCTAGGATTACCTCTGTTTTCAAGCATATTCTGAGATGGTTAACAAAGCCAAGTTGCTGTTGCATGCTTCTTCTTCGGCTCCCTGACTGCAGATTCATCAAATTTAATCGACTTGCCTTATGGGCAAAAAAAGTTTCTTAAGTATGCACTTTGGCAGTAAACAGCAAATAAAATTCTGTCGCCCTTTATTTCATGCTCCTTCTATCAGAATTGTGAAGGTTCGAATTTTAAGAGCCTTCTTAGAATGCGATTGCTCTTCCTACTCGCTCATACCCACTTCTCCCATATCTTTCTATTCGGACTAATCTTCTAGTATATACTAAGTCGTTCTTTCCTTTGCCAACTTTCCAAAGTTTAATGCTCTATATTTGTTGCAGTATCCGTTATGTCTGTGTGTGTGTGTGTGTGTGTGCCGCAAGTTCTGTCAGATTCAGTCATATGACGAACTGCAATAGGTACATTTCATCTGCATCAAGAACTTTAAAGAAAGTCCTGTCAAGATTTTTATAAATAAAGTCCACATTTGGTGGGTGGCAGGCTGTATGTTAAAAGTATTACACAATCTTATGGGGAGGCACTTAAGATGCCCCATGTTTGAATTCACGATGTGTAGTTTGACGATAAAGTCACTAAGTTTGTGTTGTACTCCATTAAATTGTATGCATGTTCAAAAGACACAGAAAATTACTTCATTAAATTCGAATAAAAGGTTCGTGCTAGTTGCAAAATAATGTGTGGTTTGGACTGCCTCATAACACAGCATATTTCTTTTAGCAATGCCAGGAATACGACAAATATTTTTCTTGACAATGGACGTTCAAGCTGCAATGAATATGAAGACTGCCATTTTCTGGGATGTAATGCCGTGTAGTCTGATAGAAGTTCATCGACGTTTTGACGAAATATGATTGCTTCGTTTTCACCGTTGAAAAGTAATCCACGCTGACTAGTTTCACATATCCACTTTACACTCTCTGAGCACATTCTCTTCTCCAGCCCTCCATCTTAATTTTCCGGCTGTGCATCAGCGAGTTTCCCCATTACATTCTAAAAATAATGTCTTAATCCTTCGCTTCTTCGACACAGTAAATGTTGCCGGTTTCTCACCCTTTCCTGCCTGCTCCTATTAGCACTTTGGCTCTCTTGTCGAGCTACGTCCTCGCCTGAAGTTCCGGAAACTGATTTTTCCAGCGAACCTGACTCGTCTGCCTTGAATATGGAGGCAGAAGTTTAATCAGAAATTTCAATAAATTTCTACCATTACACTGGGCCACATCCCACAACATTGTATTTGTCATCATCTTGATAAGCTTCAGAATTTTTAAATTGTTGAAAATTTTGCATCTCTGCAGTTGCAAAGAACGTAAACTGAAAATTTCAACAGGATTTAGCACCTACCCCATTACAATAGCATTATTCATGACGCACTCAATACGACTTCTCCTGAGCATCAGATGGTAAAATAAGACCTGATGACTTGGCCTCCGCAATCGCCAGTGTTTATGTCTGATACAGAAGTCCAGAAACGTAACTGGCTAAGGCCTCCCTATAGTTGCTGCAACGGTGCTAACTCCCACGATACTGATGTTGCAATCAGTTATCTCAGACACGTCTGTACCACCAAGAAACGAGCTCACATAGTAGTTAGTTGACAGGAAATAACTTATGTAACTCTAATTTCAGTAATTTTTCAAACCTTTATAATTGTCAAGGAAGTAAGGCCTCGTAAATCCCACAGTGACCCTCGATACTCTCTTTTTTAAACAACAGGGCTGATTATTCTGTAAACACAAGATAAAACAATGAGGCTTCATTGGGGGTTCCTGAACGTTTTACGAACGAATCAGTTCGGATGTTACACGAATAAGTTTTGGGTGATAATTTGCAATGCAAGTAGATGAATAAACATTTTAAACCAATAAAATATAGCCTATTCAGAAACCAGGCAGTGTATATCGCTTAAATCTACAGGACTGTTCGCATTCTGGAAAATTTTTGAACTAATCCCGCGTTCTGCTGTCGTGCTGCATCCTGCGCTGGTGGAAAAATTTCTCAGCCGTTGTTTTAGTTGTTCTATAAGTAGTTTAGGTAATAAACAAAGTGGGGACTTGTATCATAATTTACAATTGATGAAACTTAATGTAGAAAGAAAATTATCCAAGTAACTGGAAAAATCCATAATAATACAGGGCAACAATATAATAGGAGAAGATTATACCATGGAAGTTTAAGGGGGAAGAGACGTCAGGGAGACCATTGAAGAGGTTTCTTGACGATTAAGAATTGTTTTTGTTTGAAATTATTGAATTTGACATTGCTACTTGCATACATTTGTAGTTCAAATATGGGTCCCCCCCCGCCCACCTCCGAAGCTGCACTGGCACAGGCAATAAGCAAGACAAAATCTCTAAAGATATTCAAGAAAAACAGACCACTGGAAGGGTCGGTGGTCGCTTGTTCATAGAATTTGCTGTGTGATGCAAATACCTAGCGATCTCGTTTCAGTTTCATTTCCTGGCCATTAGTTACAGCTTGACTCTCATCTACTTTTTATTCATTAGAGTTATGAAATCGTATACAGGTTTCGGATTATTTAGTATCAAAGAACAGCCGACAAATAAGCGTATCCGTCTTCCCTCCCACGCTTGACTAAGGCTAACTCGCAAACACCTAATCCCACATAAAGCGCTTCTTATTAGCATTATACAACAGTCCGCAGGCAGGAGAATAAAATGTGCAAATACATTTCTCGCTTTGAAATGAAAGGAACAGGAATATGTTAACACTAAGTGCTATATCAGTACACATGTTGGGAGTTGCAACAATCTGCTTCGAGCAGAGAAGTGGATCGTGATACAGGATGGATAGAAATTAGGTATCCCTTCCTAATACATGAATACTTCATTGTTTCACTCTGAATACAGTAGTACCTCTTAATATTAATTTAGTTTATTTAATGATTCTGTTTCACTAAAGAAATAGTGTAACTGCGTTGTTTGAGAGAAGTTCTGAGGTGGAAAAAGAATAGCAGGAGACAGCAGACGAATGCAAGACCATGATTTAGATAAGTATCAGCTTATTTCATTATTTCTGAACACGCCAGGTCCTGGTTTGTTTATGTACAATGGAATTAATCCACCGTATTTGTAAGAAACACTCCGTCGTGTCTCTGTGTATTTCGTGGCAACATAAAATTTTAATTGTTAAAAAGACAATTATAGATTTAACTGCCCGAATTGGACGGAGTTTTTGACTAAAAAATTATTCGAAAATTAGATAGAATCAGACGTTAAAATGGTAATTAAGCGAAGACAGGTATTTCTTACATTACATCCAGAGTGTAAGTGAAATTTTATACAGGAATCGAAAGTTTTATCTATTAAATACAGAATTAAAATACTTTATTATCCAACAGATGCACAAATATATAATTCGTAAATACAATTAGAATTATTATAAAATATTTAAAAATATTTAAAATTGCTCCAAAATGTTTCGGATCACAAGGGATCCATCGTCAGGGAGCTTTATACAGTGCTTGGTTAAAATTACAGTAATGGTTCTATCATGTCCGTTGATATGGACGTAGTCTCTCTAGACTGTGCAGTACACACACTCACCACGGGTAAATATGCTGCCATAACACCGACTACGTCCATATCAACGGACATGATTGAACCATTACGGTAATTTTAGCCAAGCACTGTATAAAGCTCCCTGATGATGGATCCCTTGTGATCCGAAACATGTTTGAGCAATTTTAAATATTTTAAAATATTTTATAATAATTCTAATTGGATCTACGAATTATATATTTGTGCATCTGTTGGATAATAAAGTATTTTAATCGTCACTGATGAACGGTACAGACATGAAAAAAATTACAGAATTTTGTGAAAGAATTTTATCTAAATATAAAAACGTCGTGACGAACCCAAAACGTAGGCTTACGTAATTCTCTCTTTTGATAAAAAAAAACATGTAGGCCGTTGTTAATATAGCCTGTAAATAGAGTCTGGAAAGGGGAGGATAAAATATTACAGATTTTCTTAACAGTATGTGACAATTTGTCAGTGTGAGATGTCTCATCAGATCCTTCTGCTTGTCTGCTGCACGTTCCCTGCAGAAATGTACGTCATTCAGACTCGTTCAGCACGATTACTTACAAAGTCAGAATATTACAATAACAGATTTTTTAAATTTCGCAAGACGCAATTCGGAAACTAGGTCCCGCCCGCTCTTTTGTAACTCATGTGCAACAGTTACGCCTCACGCCGACAGATGGCATGTTACCTACTGTTTTCTGTGTGTCATACAATGGATGGCAGTTGTTACTTTAACACCGAAATGTAAGACTTCTTCCAGGGAGTCCTCTTTCAGGTTTTTACATCGCAGTTTATGTTGAACCAAATTACGGTCATCCCAAAATAAGAGGGACCGTGCACACTAATAACAGACACATGATCAAGCTTAATTCCGAAAATTATTAATCAAAAGACCACTAATACTTGGACTACAACAAATGAGTTATGTTTTGTTTGAGCTCTGTAAACTCGCTTTGATATCAAGGCTTCCTGTTAAAACTAGATAGGAAGAAGTTTCCAAATAAAACCGATATACACACATCAGAAACTTTTGTGATGAACAGTTTTACGTTTTCTCCTTGCACAAAGCCTAAAATACGATGAGATAATAAGAATGAGCTGAAACATAGCTATTGATCTGTGAAGTCTTTGTAGTTACTGGTTGTTACTTCAGAAACTTTCGGTTTTGTGACATATGGCCTGCGTGTGTATCCAGGAACAGTCAGAAATACAACAACTATGCGACGCCCTTTACTTGCACGTTGTCGAGAGTGGATAAGGAGGAGCTGTGCGAATTGTACTCCAAATTGTACTCCAAATTGTACTCCAAATCAAATGTTATTCGGGTGATAAGGTAAAGAAGAATGAGATAAGCGGGCATGTGGTGCGTATGGGAGGGAAAAGAGGTGTATAGAGGGTTTTGATAGGGAGACAAGAGGAAAAGAGACCACTTGGAAGACCTAGGAGTACACGGGAGGATGATATTAAAATGGATCTTCAAGAGGTGGGATGGGGAATAGACTGGATTGATCTGGCTCAAGATGAGGACAGGTGACGAGCTCTTGTGAATGTGGTAATGAACATTCCTGTTTCATAAAATGCGTGGAACTCCTGGACTAGCTGAAGCTGCTAACCTTCTCAGGAAGGACTCTGATCCATGGAGTTAGTTAGTTGGTTGGTTAGTTAGTTAGTTAGACAGTGAGAGTGGAACTATGCATATGTAAATCCTTGAAAGAGAAAGATAAAAAAAATTTATTTATTTATTTATTTATTCTCGACGTTGAGATTCAGTTCGATGAACATCACAGTTCGGGATTTGTAAAGTTCTTGATATTCATATTTGTATAACTATAAACCAGGCAACGCTCAATTAACTTTTATCAGCTTCGAATAACAAAAGGATTGAACATGTTTCACATATTTACAAATGGGACGTTATTCTGCCAGTAGGCTATACAACTTCGTCCCACATTATCAAAACAGAAACAGACCTTCAATTTTTTAAAAATATTTCATGATTCTTGGGCACATGAGAATAGAACTAAGAAGGAAAAAATATTTATTTCAGGATTAACTGTCTCCGAGGTACTGGAAGAATAACTAAAAGTAATTTGAGAGAAGAAGAACATCGGTATGCTTGGGCCAGAATGTAGGTTATTGATAGAATCCGCCTGGGAGAACCAAGCAGCAGGAGTCAGTTTTGCATATAAGTAGTAGATTTTACCGGCTACGAATAGGGCCCATATATGAGAAATGATCAAAACGATGACAATATTCGGGCCCCCCTCCACACACACACATACACACACACACACACACACACACAAGCACGCACGCACACGCGCGCGCACACGCACACACACACACGTCTTCTGAACTAGTGACGAGCCAGTCGCAGAGGCCGCTACTAACGCGACAAACACATGAGGCGAAAATACATGCAGTCATCGAAATTGGAACCCGCGATTCCAGACATCGAGCTGCCACAGACCTACGCCTTAGACCTCACGGACATTGGGATCAGCATAACTGTCACTTAGCGCGGTGAGAATTCTACATCGAGTAATTGGGTATGTAACTGTACCATTCAAGGAAAGGTATAATCTTGTTCCTGCAAATTCTTGAAAAGTCCATGGTCGATGGGACTACCTGACAGTATAGAAATATTGACTGGCGCACCCAAGATCTGTTGGGTAATGTGGGATGAATAAACCTGTTGGTATCATAGTAATATTGATATGATATTCCACATAAGATCAGCAAGGCTCTTCCAGTGAGTGACAAGAAATAGGACAACAATTTTCCATGTAACATATTAACTAAAGGATATTTGCCACCGAAAAAGTAATCAATGTTATTTTCGTCGGATCCTACACAGACTTCGTTGTGACACAGACCGATAGAGATTAGTTGCAGCAGGGATGTGGATAGCAACCCAGATAATAAATCTCGTGTTTTATTATAGGACACCATTGGAACAGGTTCGGAAGTTCACACGTTCTGTTTAAAAATGGCTTTTATTTTAATTAGTGTCAATACGTCATCAGTACCTTCCAATCTGTTTTCTTTGGCGTCATGAATACAACAGCAAGAAAATGGGAATTACAAATAACTTTAAACGCATAAATATATCTGTGTTAGCGTATTAACGGGTATTTTTAAAAGAATAGTGTGGCGTAAGGCTCGGTACTGGAAAGGGTGGTTGACATGTCACAAATCTTGACTGACTGATAGGGAGTATTCACTGTAATTACAATTATATACTTACTGTATTTTCTTTTTGGTGGGGCAGAAATTTAAAACCAGATGAAGCACACTGAACTGAAGAAGTAATCCTGTAGCAATAGCTATTACTAGAATTTATCAGATCCATTATAGTATATCTGACAAAAGCTTTAGCGTCATGTAAGAAAACAATATGGAGAATCGGCGAAGAGTCACTATTTAACTATTAAAGTTATAACCAACTAAATGCACTCTTGTTAAAATTTAATTTTACAGAAGCACTTCTACATGTTTCGGGCCATGAAGTTCCATCAGCAGGACGTCAGTTGTAGAGTATAAGCATTATGGTATAATACTATGCCCAAGTATACATATGATATTATGGTAAATTGTTAGTGTGTATTATATGTAAGATGGAGTAGACACACTGGAATTATAATTAAAATTATTATAGAACATATAAAAGTGAATATAAAAAATATAAAACCACAAGTATCCAGTCTTTAAAATATAAAAGATAATCAAATGCTTATTCAAATGCAAGAAATGCAACACACTGTCACAGAGAGTAAACTCTAAATGTGTCTTGGTAAAGAACATCCCGTTGTGTTTGAAGTACATTATTAAAATGAAACAAAATATGTACTCCGTCTTTCACAACTATCTTTTTATTTTATTGTTTCAAATGTTGGCAGCTAGTTTCGGCCTGTCTAGGCCATCATCAGGCCATTATTTATAAAAACTTAAAAATGCTGGCCTGATGATGGCCCAACCAGGTCGAACTAGTTGTAAACATTTGAAACAAAATAAAAAGATAGTCGTGACAGACGAAGTACGTATTTTATTTCATTTTAATATCTATATGTGTCATTAGACAGAGCGATATTTATAGCACGTACCAGCAATGAAAGCGGTCTTGTGTTTAGGAGAGTGAGCTGGGTACTTGGGTCTAGGAATTAGGCACGAAGTTGGAGTACTGATCGATATTGCATTGGGGGGGGGGGGGGTGGCGGTAATAAGAAAATCAAAAATCGTTTGGTACATGGGGTTGTTTTCGCCTTCTTTTTTTTCCG
>Ga0123354_10003554_pt1 | contig 21584 bp, 17 predicted proteins | sample TergutLab28metaG_2_FD_97872 | JGI IMG/M metagenome (GOLD analysis project Ga0123354, IMG submission 97872) | Labiotermes labralis P4 segment gut microbial communities from Petit-Saut dam, French Guiana - Lab288 P4 | ecosystem: Host-associated > Arthropoda: Insects > Digestive system > Gut ... | reverse complement strand
CTGGCCATTATCTCCGTAACCGTTCAACTTTGGATATAGGTGTTTTGGGTTATATCGGTATACTTTAACATAAGGAACACCCTCCCGAAATCTGGCACATTCCTCCTGGGACACCCTGTATATGTAAATTTGACATGCATTACACGTATAATTCATGTAATAGGCAAATACGGTGTGTACATTATAATGCTGTGAATGTTGAATGGTGCTGCATGGAGGCACAAGCATTAGGGCATTGTTTCATTTCTCAAGCAAACTGCTTGCAGAATCTTTCGGTCAAAACGAACTACTTCCGGCCAAGTTGGAATTTGACGGAAGGGATATTGCCATTACCCTAATGTATAACCTCAAGTATCTTCCAACTGATTGATTAAGTACAAAGTGAGTTTTGTTTTGTGCTGTAAGATTTCATGAGATTGCAGCAATAAGGAGAAACCAAATTTTAAAGTATGTCACACATTAATAATCCTTTCTCTGACAAATTAATGTGTGTGATTCAGACTTGCTATTCTCAGGAAGAGCAGGGGAAAAAAAATAGAAAGCCCCGTCTGATTGCCACTCTGTCTACCACATACCTCACATGCACTGACCTGGTATCACACCCTGGCCTCCCCAGTAACATGTCCCCAACAAACTACTGTAGGAATGGTTCACATCCATGCATGCAAGTCATGTCATGGAGTACATTTCCACAATTCATCACCGCATTAAAAATTCTAAAATTCTTTCTAGGCTACACACGCAAAAGGGCAGCTTCCCTGTACCCTTGTCCATACATGTATGAACAGTCAACTCTCCTGTATGGTGAACCACTTCCATAGTTTGCACAGACCTTTCACACACTACGTGAGTGTGTGTTCACGAAGTTCGTATGTTTAATATGCAGCAAACCTCCCAATCAAGGTATCAACCAACAAATGCAGGTAATAAAATACAATTTGTGACAAGTATCAAACTCCTACATCTTTCGGCACATGGGTGCCATTCTTAGGGGACCTACTAGAACAAAGGAATGCCAGTCCAACACACTAATCCAGATTAGAACAAAGGACTTGTCTTCCTTTGTTGTATAAGACTGCCTGAGGATGGTACCCCATTGCCAAAATTATTTTTGTCATGAATTGTATATGAAGTGCACATGTTGTTTGATATACTGATTGTAAGAATGTGCATGGTTTGAGTAACATGACAAAACCTATGTTCAGAAATACACATGCAAAAGACCATATTGATAGAGAAGTTGCTTCAAAGATTGGATGAGGTGTTAGAATGCTGTTAGGATGGATCCTACACAAAATGGATGGAAGTGGATGGAACTGGCTTTAAGAATGACTGTAGTGAAGGCTTTGGTATTTGCAGTGAATCCACAGATCTACTGCTTGAAAATGTTCACTACAGTAAGTCTGAGAAACTTGGTTGGCCACTCTGTCCCACCAGGCACACCACATCTCCATGTACTTTTAAGTTCACGCTTAGACTGTGCCAGTATTCTGCCCCATCACCACACTTACCTGATCTGTCTCCGGCTGAAGAACGAATTTTGCTTATAATACGTAACACAGAAAATATCAAAATAAGAAAACTCCATTACGTAAATGAAGTTTCAAGGGTAGGATGGCTGCTATTTAAAGAAATGTTGCAGGGTTTCATTGAACAATTCGTGCGTGGAAGCAAAATTGATAATTTCAGTGAAAATTGTGCTCTTATGTACTAGTTTGTACCCAAAAAAACAGTAATACTTTTATATTCCACTATCATGCAGCAAACTTGGGCAATTATGCAATATCCCGCACATCTCAAACAAGGCCAAGGAAAGTCTCATGAATGAGGCATGGTTTACAAGTAGCCAGCTTTCAAAACAACAGTCTTTGTCAGTTCCATTTTTGTATCAGTGTTATATGTCAGAATGCTTTAGCAACAGATCTGAAGCATGTTACAGTTAAACTGTGCCTGCAATAATAGTTTTACTGCCCCACAATCAATAACCATTATTTATAAATGCTCTTCCATCGTGTCCCCCCCTTGCCCCCCACTAATTTCTGGCAGTTGTAACAACAAAAGAGATCAGCCACAACTTGTTTATGCAACCATTGATACTTATGTGATAACATCCATCCCAGATCTTCTTTGTTTACCCAGGTAACCATCAAATACTTGATGACTCTCACCCCAAAACACCAGTCAGTCATGCTGGTGCTTAGTCTAGACCTACCAAAAGCATACATACTAGAATACAAATCTGTAACTCAAAACAGGTTTTCTCCAGGCTGAACCGCAAGACCAAAGGGATCAAGTATACACCTGCACGATGGCAGGAAAGGTATGTATGCTGTAATCGTAACATGCAGACCTGACATGTGCTGTGTGACAGCACACTACAATACCCAACAATACATTACAAAATTTCAGTTTTGATGTTTCTACAGTGTGTAACTGTGGATTCTGGTCTTCTGGGATGTGACAATATGTCAATGGGTAAATGGTTCCTGACATTTTGAAGGAATGAACTGCTTACATGCTCAAGGGTCAAGTAGACCAAATTTCTTGGTCCAGTGGACCCTTGAGTGTGTAGTTGCCCAGTGATGCAGAATCAAATCTTAGAAAACTGCAATCCTAATTACAAAACTCTTCACAAAACTGCCATCTCCTGGCATAAGTCAAATGATTTGCTAAATATAGTGAATGTAATGGTTCCAGGAATTGACAATCTGACTAAAACAATGTCCAATAGAAGTACTCATGTTTATCTCAAAGCGGCTACATTCTGAATTAATGAGGCCATACTGAGTCAGGTGACAGATGAATGCAGTACAGTGTTGCATGTACGTGGTGTGGCTATAAAATATCTTCCACATTTCAGGTCTTCTTCTTCTCACCTGTTCACAAAGATTTGTCAAAACCTCCTTGTAGTAGACCTGGTTAATAGTGTGACCTTCAGGCACCCAATCCACGTAAATAATCTCTCGGATGTCAAAAAAAAAACGATCACCATTGCTTTAAATTTGGATTTGCTCTGCCGTGCTTTCTTTTGCTTTGGTGAACTGGAGCTCTTCCAGTGCATGGATTGGCGCTTACTTTCTGGGTCGTACTGAAAAAACCATGATTCATCACAGGTTATTACGTTCTCTAAAAAGTTTGGGTCGTTTTGAATGTTTTGAAGAATGTCAGCAAAAATGTTCATTCGAATTTCCTTTTCTTCAGGAGTGAGGAGTTTCCACACCATCTTCGAACACACTTTTTTCATGTTGAAACTGTTAAGTAAAATCTGTCGAACAGTTTCCTTGTCAATGTTAATTAACTCAGCAACTGCTCAAATGCTCAGGTGATGATTTTGTCAAATATTTTAACTGACTTTTTTGATGTTAGTGTCTGTTTTTGATGTGCTGGGATGACTGGGGAGCTGATCATCTCCAATCTCTTCCCTTCCCTCTTTAAACCTTTTAAATAACTCAAAAACTTGAGTACGAGATTAGACAGTCATCACCATAAACTTTCTTCAACAAATCATACGCTTCTGTAGCGGATTTTCCAAGTTTCACACAGAATTTTATATTGATGTGTTGCTCCACGTTAACATTTAACATGATTCCAATTGAGAACAAGAACACGATCCAATTCAAGCAAAGGCTACTACCAAACTGTTTGCCGCACGATATTGAAATTGTAACTGTGAATGGAGGGGAGAGCACAAGCCAATACCACACATGGATCATAGTTGCCAAGTTTACAGGAAAGCAGAAAAAAATTAAGTCCAGTTATTTTATAGCCACACCCTGTATGCTCACATTCTTGACGGTCTTCACAATCAACAGTGCAACAAGCAAACTGCAGAGGAGCACACACACATACCCCATTTGCCACACCTTCGTTCTTATGACCTTCTGTTTGAAAAACTTAAAAGGTTTCATCAAAAGAGCCCATTCTGACAATGCAGTGCACATGAAGCACATAACAGAGCATCTACATGGCATTTCTGAAGGAAACCTGCAAGATTATTTTGAAATATGGAAGAACAGAAGGGAGAAATATGTCACAGCCCACAGGGACTACTCTATTGGAACCAGCTTTGAACCCTGTAATTTTTCAACAATAAAAGTTTTATTACCATTATCTCATTTTTGGGGGTGGGGGGAGGCAGACCTCATAAAAGTAATTTCCTGACATATGCTCAAAGGAATGTGCAGTTAATTTTCCAACAGCAGCACGCAAGATTACTTGTATCATGCTCTTCTGTTGCTGTTGTACAGCCCTCAAGTGATGTGTACACCACCACCACTGCCGGCCACTGGCACAGTCTGCACTACTGTACTGGAGGAACTACACTGCTCAAAACATAGGTAAGTACTTAACAATCAACAGGGCATAACATCCAAGAAGCCTTGAATTTTCATCAACAGTGCTATAAGAACCTCAAACACCACAAATTGCTGTTTCTTTTACAATGCATTACTGAGACTAATTATTATGCAATGGAAGCTACTTCATTCTCTTACCCATTAGCATGTCCAAAGTTCACACAGCACTTCACTGTCTGCATAACACTTGTACCTTAAGAATGCAACTTCCCTCTGAAGGTTCAACAGCACTACTACGAATGCCCTCTATAGCCAACTTCATGTTCCTACTTCACAGACCCACTAGGGTTTCATTTTAGTGATTATCTTCCAAACCCTTCTAATGTTCTCCTATGAAAAGCTGTGTATGCATTTCAAAAATTTTTACATTTCTTGCCTCCTTAGTTAAGGTATATGTGCAGCCCACCACAAACCAAGTTTCACTATCCCTACAAGGTGAGGTTTTGTGTGTTACTTATCATGTACTATCATAATTTGGCCTTAACTTTATACTCCTGGGCAAAATTGGCATTTACCAAATTAATGTTCTTCTCTCAGGGAAAGAGATCGCATTTACAACACCAATAGCATAATTTTATGAAATTTAAGATGACCCTGTACATGCCCTGAAAGCGTATGCAGGAAAGGAGGTACTGCTCCACTCACTCAGCACTGGATGGAGGCAAGTAAAAAGTTTCATTATTTCCTCTCAATTACACAGTTCACAAAAATAACCAAAAATAATGAATCCACAATATGAAAATCAATTAATTTACTTCAAGTTCAATATGCTATTTGTCAACAATAAATTAAATCACTCATATTTTGTTAGTAAAACAACAAATTACAGGCAAACCTTACTTGCATTAACAAATATCTTGACTAGCTTTAGGAGAGCAAGAGGAGACTGACCATTTCAAAGAATATTCCAATGTTTGGTCAAAAAATTATGGTAGATGTTTTCCTATACACTTACTGTTCACTAAAACCAGGGAACCAGTCACTAGTTGGAACAGTTTTTACAGAAAACAGTATTATATGTACATAAACAATATCAATTGGTATGAAATCTCAACTTACTGTAGACATTTCAAATACAACTGGCAGGCATCATAACAACATCAACAAATACTACTTGCTGTTGTGCCATGTATAATGGTAAAATGCACAACCCAAGAGTAAGCTCTGACACCATGCAATGTCACTAGTCAAAACATTTTACTATGAGACAAGGCAACTTAATGCAACAGCTATTTACGTTAAAGTATCTGCTACATTTCACAGTACTTTCGCATGGTGTAAGGAAGAGTGGAGAAACAGGGCAACGGTTTTGCATCAGATCTATAGAGAATATCAAATGATGAAGTGTCCTACAAACTGCACTTCAAAATTCCAAATATCAAAGCACATGCATTTCAATATAACTGGACCTGTCAAGACTGTAAACATAATTGCTGTTAAAAATGCCCAACTAATGACAATAAAAATGCTGTTTCTTCAGCTAAAATACAAAATACTGCTAAGGCATTAATACAATTGCAACACAACTTACCTAACACAACCATGTAATCAGTTTTACAGAAATGAGATTAAAAGCACCTCTACTGTTCAGTCACCAACTACCTACTCATTACCTAACAAACTTTCAGCAGTGTGGCCTTAAAAGAAACGTACCGATTTACAGTCATTTGTCCTGTTTCTCCTTCTGATAATTTCCACTTCTCCAGTGGGCCAAAAAGAGATTTCAAGCACTGTATGTCATCTAACTGCAGTACAAACACTAATCTAACCACTCTGCACTTTACGACATATTTCATCTGTAAACTCGGAGCATTTTGCAGATCCTCCCAAATCACCTGTGCGATACTTCGTTTCTTTGATGGTGTCAAAACATGCTTGTTGAATTCGATCTGCATGCTTATTGAGATTCATATACCTGAGCATCATAACACCAGACAACAGCAGGGCAGTTGGGTTCGCTTTATCTTGGCCTGCTATATCAGGAGCTGTGCCATGAACCTGCACAAAACAAATACAGCAGAAGATGTAAAATCTATGGATTATCATTTACAGAACTCTGAAATATCATTCTTATCCTCAGCATCAGAGGTGAGGTCAGCTTCACGCCCCAAGCCTGTAAAACCCTGGGGAAGATACCCCAGCACCCAATGAAATGGAGGCTGGGTTTGTCCCAGACACAGTACGGATGTTTTGAAGAAGAGAAAAATCCCTTGGCCTTGCCAGGAATCAACTGCTGGCTCTCCAACCAATAGCCTAGTCACTATACTGACTATGCTATCCCATCTCACATCCAGAATTGCTGATTAATTGTTATGTAATAGTACTTCTTTTGAAGAAACTGTAGGCATTTAAAGAGTATTTAAAAAAAGGGAAAGTTATAAGATATCTACAAGATAAACAAATTGTTTATAGCTGCTGTCCAACACAACAATACCCACTGACAATAACAAAAACTCTGATCAGAAACTACAGGAAATCCACAGTCACCATCTGTTATATCAACGAACACAGAAAAGGGAAACGCCAAGATACCTGGAATCTCAATTATGTGCAAGAAAAGCAACAAAAAAGAACTCAAAACGTTAAACTTGTGACAAGAAAAATCCCAATAGCATTTAAATGTAAAATACAAAGTCCAACAATGATTAATTACCAATATAAAATCCTATACAGCCATAATCTACTCAATGTTATGCAGTTTTCAATATTTTACATATATTTTAATATAACTGTAAGCATTATGGGATCCCACACTACATAACTGCATTGCAGATACCTTAAATTTGTGTAAGATGGCTGAATGATGGTCGAAAGGACTGGAAGGTGTCACCATTTAAATAGGGAAAACTAAAAACTTGTGTTTGGTGGCAGCTATTACCAATTTATTTATCTTGTTGTAACTCACTAAACAAAACAGGATGTCCTCTACAAGAGATATACGATATCTAACCTCACAGCTGGCAGGGATGTTATGCAGCCTTGATTTGTAGTTAGTTATCGAACTTTTGGGACAACCAATAGGTCCCATCTTCAAGGGTCAAGTCCCTAAATGTCGGTAAATACCAATCAATGCTCTGCAACATCCCACATTTAACCTGCAGTGGAAGCCTAAGATCATGCAGGGACTATAGTTACTATAGTAACTATAGGGATGTTAACATGAATCAGTTGTTTTAATTACGTCAGCAAATGAATGATTTTCATGTCATTATACAGCACGTCATAAAACTGTCTGGAAACTTGTTCTTTTCAATTTTGTTCAGAAGCCATTGTTCTAGTGCAAGCCAACAATAAAAAATCCATTTCCTTCCATTCCATGGAATATGTGCTGGCCTCAAACAGCATGGTTTGGAATGGCATGCATACAGAAATTGAATTTGGGGTCAAATTATAAACATGAGAACATTCAGATGTTCAATGTTCCACTCTGCAACACATGAGGACTTACTGATTCAAACAGAGCTCCATTGAGACCAATGTTACCACTAGGTGTTAGGCCCAAGCCACCAACCAGGCCAGCGCACATATCTGACAAAATGTCTCCATACAGATTCGGCATGACCAGTACATCATACTGTGTGGGATCCTGCACCATGTTTAGACACACAGTGTCCAAATACTTCTCTTCAAACTTCACATCTGGATGCTTCTCAGCTGCTTCACGACAACAATGTAGAAACAGACCATCAGACATTCTCCTGAAAATCACAAGTATTAATGATGGGCAGCACTCATCAATATAATCCAGTTAAAATGGTTATGACAATTCTGAACATGACATGCTACACTAACAAATTTTTAATGTTTCTATACACTCAAGTCCAACAAATCAGACAAGATATTAGGATGGTTATGAACAGACAAAAAGAGGTCATCTGTGTGAGACAAGGTGAGAACACAAAGCGTCAGGATAACAGAACCTTGAGCTGGATGTTCACTGCCCGAGTGAGGCACAAGTCTCACATTCTTGAAGTCTTCGTTCTTCTGGGATGTTATACAGTTATCAATGCTGTGTAACATACCAGAAGGGTGAAGACCTGCTTCACATCATGGCAGAAGCCTGATATCATACATCTCATATGCTTCATTCAGTCATTCATTCAGAAGAGTTCCTAACAAAAAGGACGGGTCAGAGCCACTTATCAAAAACAGTGATAAACATGAAACATTTTAATAAACATGAAACATTTTATGATGTCTAAGAATTAGTGAAGAATAACAAGACAGTATTTTTCTACTGCAGCACAGGTCAGGTTAGCTGGTGTTTTCTCACTGTGTCGACATTTACTCTACCGTATTTGCAATTATATATGGAAGGAACATTTGTTACAGATCTGTGAAATAAACTAAACTTACAGTCTGCACATAACAATAACACAAACTACTGCCATTTACAATAACATACTCAGTTGCTCCAGTGTCATAATGATGCTAACATAGACTAATCTTCTGAAGATGTTGCCCAATTGCAGCAATGGCAGCTACATAACTATTTCTTATTCCTGTATATCTAAAACCAAAAACATTATACTCAGCTGCAAAGTTATGCTGAATATAGATTTCCTGTGACTGAGAGAGTAATAGAATTATCCACATACACTTATTTAATACAACACTATAAATTAAAATGTGTTTAAATACACTGACATTATCATAATACAAGTTTATATTTCTCATTAACTTTAACAGTCCTTACAATCTAAACATAACATGCTTTGAGTGTACAGTAATGATGCACGCTTCTCTGACTCACATAATATTGGCTTTATGTACAGCTGTAACTTTGTGGCGGCCATTTTCTTTTGTATACGTGAATGCAAACTCTGCTACTCTTCTAGATGCTTCTTCAGTGATGAGCTTGATACTCTGGACCACTCCATCCACAATCTCATGCTCAATGCCAGAGTATTCACCTTCAGTGTTCTCACGGATTGTCACGACATCCACATTTTCATAAAGGGTCTCATACCCTTCCAGTGATCGACAAGGTCGCACATTGGCGTACAGATTGAATTCTCTGCAGAAAAAAGTAATATAACTTTACAGTTAGGTATACACATACTCTTCATCAAATCAGTGAATATTACTGCATAAAGAAAATGCCTGCCTGTGAAGCCAGAACAACTAAGACATCCTTTGTCATATTACTGAAAGTTCCCGCACAATTATAATGCCTGTATAGTGATGTACAACTCACATACTTAATTCCAAGTCTAACTGCTGGCAGTGACTGAATGACATCCTGTAGAATAAAATAAATAAATAAAAATATCTGGCACAGTGCTGTGATAACACAGACTTTCTGCAATGTAAGTACATGACCCCATACCGTTATCATGCAGCCTGGGATACAATATCTATATTATGTGATTTTACTGAATATTCAAAAACCATACAAAACAAAATTCTTAAAAACCAAGTTTTCAGTGTTTAATATATCAAAACAGGACATCCAGCAAAGCTGGAATCATTTAAAAACTGCACATCATATCACAGGTTTTGAAACATGTGCAGAATTCTGAATTTTCTGCTGTCACATGTGAATGCTGACACAGGCCACAGTCTTCAACTAACACAACTAATATTAACATGTCATGAGTTTTGACAAACAGCCTACAGCTATCACTACACAACCACTATTTTGCCAACAATGTATTCTAGGTATCCACAGTTGCCCATTTACATCAATTTTTTACCAACTTTGGTAATGGGTTTTATGTGTAAATAATTTATATTTAGGCCATTAGTATTAATATACAACATGGCATATTTCAAGGACAATGTTACTTTGTACTGGCATAATACAACTGAATAATTTAAGCACTAGGTATGAAAATCATTGAGAAAAAGGTAACTGCAACTCACATGTACAATCTTACATCAACATGCAAAACAGAAATATACAATCAAATGCAGCTGCAGTAGTGTGTGTATGTGTGTGTGTGTGTATATATACATACATACATATATATATATATATATATATACACACACACACAGGGTGTCACAGGAGGAATGTGCCAGACTTCGGGAGGGTGTTCCTTATGTTAAGGTATACCGATATAACCCAAAACACCTATGTCCAAAGTTGAACGGTTGCGGAGATAATGGCCAGAGAAGTTTGAAACTTTGACAGCTGTTACACACTTATTGATTACCAAATATATATTAAAACTAGCAGGAATATGTGGTTTCTGTAATGTTAATATCTGTACTTAACATCAAACTAACTTGTGAGTGACATAAAGCCATTAAATTGAGCCACAAAAGCACTCGCACTCATGTCACAGTTGTCCTTAGGGTTACAAGCACTATACATGAGAAAGCCCCTCGGTGACGTAACATGGCTGACTGCGCAAGGCGTCACGCAGGCACAGTGAACACTGCATTCCCCTCTCAAGGCCGCTAGCATTGTCACGTGACGTAACAGCTGTGCAGGTTGCAGTATTTGGAACCGCAAGAAGCCCCCACTTATCTCTGGCCATTATCTCCGTAACCGTTCAACTTTGGATATAGGTGTTTTGGGTTATATCGGTATGCTTTAACATAAGGAACGCCCTCCCGAAGTCTGGCACATTCCTCCTGGGACACCCTGTGTGTATATATATATATATATATATATATATATTAAAAAAAAACCCTACCTGAGGTATATGAGTGAAGCCTGGAGTATATAAATGTACAAAAGTTTTATTTAGAAGAGGAAAGTTTGTTCAGTTTTGACTACTTAGCAACAGATGATGAAATAAAAGTACAGCCACTTTAACAAGGAATGCTGCACAAACATTTGGGAAGAAATGAAGGTGGCATTCTACATACAAAGATGATGACAAAGAGAAGACCCATTCGTTATCAGTCGAACACAACTTACATTTTAACCACAGCTACATGTTTCAGCTACTACAAATAAGTCACCATCAGGCTGTACGATAAGATACACTTAATATTCAACACACACAACATAAAAACCAAATCTGAGATCTCAACTTGTCACAATTTATTTGTTATGAACACACACTTGTGACAAGCATCTGACAGAATGACCACACATGCACATGATTCCAGCATGCTAAAATGTATGTCATTCACGAAATGTAAATTTACATCAACAAAATAAACATGCACAACACAAGACCTGTAGGACCAGAACACCATGGTCATAACCAATAAGTTGTTACAAGTTAAAATGTATCTGCTTCAGTTTATTTAGATCTAGGAGTCACCTAATCTGTCAATTTTATACAGTAACCTGAAAATTATATGTATGAATCTGTAGCACTTTTGAAGTATCTCCTGATGTCACAAGTTTCTTGGTTTCATCACCTGAGTCACGACTGGTCTACTTTCTAATCTGAATGGCCTTCTTTACAATGAGAAGTTATTAACAGCAGTCAGCACTAATTAACCCTTTAACGCTGAACGACTTCTAAAGATGTCGCGCAGTAAGCCCTTTAAAGAGCCAAACGACTTCTAAAGACATTGCAAACAGTGTCTAAGTTTGGAGGAATTTTGTTCACTACTATTTGGTTAACTGCTGTGGCTTGCCATGCTTCAGGACCCTTGAAGGTCAGGCTTTCATTCAGGAGCCAGAATGTACCCCCTTCACCTGCTAAAACCCTCCACAAACACTGATATATACCTAGACACTTGGTAACTGCGCATTTTTCCCAACTAACTAATACAACTGCTTGTTTTGACTATTGCTTGCTCTGGAGTTCACTGTGTGTTGAAATATCTCTGGCCTTTGAAGCGAACTCTAGTTGTTGACCAGAAAGGTTGTCAGTGGCATACTGTACCCACATAATTCAGACAAAACTAATGCTCAAAAATCGGAGATATCCACAAAACTTGATGTTTACAGCTACGGAAGGGCCCACAGACATGTCTCTTGTAGTGTTGGGGTAATCTGTAGGGGTTGTGAGGTGGTAACATGCAACCTACAGCCGTCAATCTAGTAACAACGTCTTGGGCACCATCAAATATCTGGAATTTTTATGCAGCAGTCACATCGTAGGTTTAGATCTGTTTTGCTGTCACTGTTGAAGATGTTCGTATCTCACTGGTATTACATTTCTGAAACTGTGCCGATTCATACACAGTAGTCTAAACAAGGGAGACGATTGTGGGTCTCGAGCAATGGCCAGAAAAAAATTAATAAAACTTGAGGAGGAAGCCATCAGTGAAATTCTGGTTGCTTACACCTCCTCGGAATCAGGTGCAAAAGCTAACGATGTTAGAAGACTATTGTGAGGAAGAAGAAGAAGAGGAACAACAACAGCAGCCAACCTCAGCAGAAGTAGCCATAACAAACAATGGCTAGCGAGATCAACCCAACTGCTCTGCTGTCTGTGTTCTTCTCCCGGCCAAAGAAAGGGCACAGTGTGCCAGATGTGATGTGGGCCTGTGCGTGGTTCCTTGTTTCACGGAATATCACACAAAAGTAAATTTGTAATACATCACCCTCTTTGTGAATACTGCGTGTCATGATAAAACAGTGATCCAAGGTGCCAAAGACCCTATGCAGCAGCCAGAATTATGTGAGTAATGAACTATTTACACCACATTTTACATAATACGTGCAATTTACAGGCCCAAATTTATTATAAAAACAGGTAAGCATTTTTTCCCAGATTAACCAATTCATAAACAAAGTGTAAAATTTTATTTCATTACATTTGAAGGAAAAGTCTATGAGATATGCTTTTTTTACTAAGAGTAAGCATTAAAATTTAAAAGCCTCAGTAAAATATTCTGGCAGGCAGCATTGCTTGGAGGGATTTAATTCCGGCGTCAAAGGGTTAACACTTCTTCCTGCTGTCAACTCTTCTGTAACATCACACAACTCTACAGCAGCCACACGTAATAATTTCAATGCCTTAAAATGATTTTTGGGGGGACTTATAAATGACGTTAATACTGAACAGATCTGATGCAGACGAGTCCACAACCTGGTGCAGAAATCTGCTGGAGAGGGGGGACTAAGATTTACTGTCATTACAAGGGCACGCAATGTTAATTTCAACCAAAATATGAACGTATAAGTAAAGCAAGTGATTGTTTCAAACAATTATGTGGAACACCTGACTGGGATCAACGGAAACCAGTTCATTCTGAAACTCTTATCTAAGAGACTGCAATGCAGTGTACATTGGGACTGCACTAGTGCTCCTGTGTTTGAAATAAAACACATGAACCTTATAATACCACTGTTAACACATAACATACGTACTTGACATATAATTCCTGTCATTTTGCAGTAACAGCAATTCAACCACTGTGCCTTTAAGTTAAATTCATATTTAATAAAAATGAACAAATGTCAGTTGTTATCAAACTCTAATTAGACAAATTTTACTTTCTATTTCACACAAGTTGTGAACAAACCAATTATAACCTCTACCATACAGCCCTACAACCTGACAATCATGCATTTTGAAAGTTTTGTTTAAATTTTTGGAATGAGCAAACAAAACACTATTATAAATCATTATATTAAATGAAATTCTTATTTAAAGTTAACAGATCTTATTACATTATCTTTAAAGTAATATTTACAAGTAAGAAATATAACACAAATTTCCTCACTTGGGAGTAATAAGGTAACTCAGCAGTAACTATAAACAACATCAAACATTAGTTTTGGCACCATAAAAGGATAACATTTAATTGTTGTCCTATGTGCACAGTATATTATAATGCATGTAGGGGGCCATGCCCAGAAAGACATTTATTATGTTTAGGCAACAAGAATACTTGGTGCACATTTAACACATTACAAACTACTTTTTATTTTCCAGAAAATACTGTAGACTTCATAACGTTAATTTCTTCTGTTCAAATAATATTCACATTGCACATAAACTGCTAAAATTTAAATATCCACCACACAGGATAAAGGTTAAACAGTATTTTGGGCGTACACACATAGGACAATATAAATGTATGGCACTGTATAGATTATCATGCTGCACAGGTCAGAATGGCTATGAAGAGCACCAGTATACATGCATACTTTCTCTTCCGATTATCACCCAGTATTGAATTTAATGAAGGTTAACAAACATGTGCATTCTTGTATATCAACTGATAAAAACAAATGCCTGACCTCAGCACCATACAGATGCCTTTCAAAAATCACAATTTATATTTACTGTGCACAAGAAAAGTAGATAAAACAGGTATTTATCTTTCCTCCAAATATACACGATTTTCATACAAAAGATCTAAAGCACACAGCACACAGCAGTTACCGATCATACGTTTGTGGCCCACAAGTCAAAGTGACTACAGACCACTGTGATTCCACTATCAAACAGTACCACCATTTATGACCAATACTGTCGACATTTAACAATGTAATGTGTGTATTTATTAGAAATACAATACATTTTGAATCATCAGTATCTTTTATCATTCACAGTCCCTCTCTTCCTCATTAATGAAGGCACCTAAGAATATACCATATACCCAATGAAAATTTCATAAATTCCTCTTATTGCATGAATTAATAATGCTGACTCAGAACACATGAATGAGAAATTTTTATGGACAGACAACAATTTTGGACCGATTCATCATCTCAAGATAAAACCCACATCTTAGAGGCTGGATTTGCCTCTATCTTCAGATAAAATGTGGAAAGAAAGAGGTAGATGAAACCTCAAAAATGTGATTGTGTTTCCGCTTGGGAATATGGCCAATGTAGAAAATTTCAGCCAAAAATATGATCTTATAACATTGTCAGAATCCCTAGAAGGTGGAAAAATCTTTCTGTCTAATTTACTGTGAATTATGCTGAGGCATCACACACAACTGAAGGTGTTTAACAGCAAATTCATAATACTTACTTTCTTAAGGCCAAATTCAATGAGCGGTGGCCTTTGCCAACTGGTGTCATAAGAGGACCTTTCAAACCAACTTTATTTTTGTTTACAGATTCAATTGCAGCCTGCGGGATTCCAAACCTGCCGTCCGGACCTCGTACAGGAGTTACATCCACAGACTCCCATTCAATAGGCACCTGCATTGAGAAAGAAACAACAATGCTGCAATTTGCAACCAGGTTTTCAACATATTCCTAATCACAATATACATCTGGGACCACCTCACCCATCATCAGTGTCACAGACTCTAAGGACTTTTAGAACCAAGATACTTGATTTGTGTTGTATACTGTTACGCAACACAGCACACTGGTTTCAACCTATTTTCTATATCTATCTGTCTGGTTTTTTAACAGCTGTTGCCGTCTTTTGGAAACCAAATGCCAATTCCCCTCTATTTCTCCAGTGATCTGGTTCTAAATTTCTTGTTGTCATGGTTGCTTGTACTCCTTTCATCCACGTTTTTCTTGGGCGTCCTCTTTTCCTTCTCTCCTGTGGTATCCAATCCATAATTAATTTTGGTATTCTCTCCTCTTGCATCCTTTTGACGTGGCCATACCATTGTAGTCTTTTCTGCTCTATAATATCTATGATGTCCAGCTTCCTTTTCACTCCCATTATTTCCTTTATACGCTCATTTTTTATTCTTTCCATCCTTGATTTTCTTGCTGACCTCCTTAGCACATCCACTTCTGTAGATAAAATTTTATTTTATTTGCCGTCCTTCTGCACCATACACCAAAATGCTCTGAATTATAGTTTGATAAATGTATAATTTTCTGTTTTTAGTAATATTTTTGTGCGACAAAATGGAGTTTAAAGCATTTATTGCTTTTCTTGTTTGACTAATTCTGTGTTTTATTTCTGTTGTATTATCTCCCAACTGGTCTATTTTTGTACCTAAATAAGTACATTATGTACACGGTTTTATTTCTTCCCCTCTGTCAAATTTTAAAATTTCTTTTCCTTCTTCCATACATACATATTTGTTAAACCTATTTTAAAATTTTTATTTAAGCATAACAGTGTATAGACATGTGTCCAGCACACAAGATTGGCTACTGTTCATACAATATCATGGTTTTGTCAACATACTTCATTACACTGGATTCTAAAGATTTGATTATGTGAAGCACTGAAAATATCCATCTCCTGAGATGTGATGCTATGCAGTGTGGTCAACAGGCAACAATATTTCAGAACAACCTACTGTCTGTACCTTCCTGATTAGTCCCTCCTACTCTCTCTTTCTCTTATTCTGTTATCCTGAAAATGGAGGCAGCAGACAAGTTGGCAATTACCACACATCATTTCAGAAGTTCCCCACATGGCCACAACACATGGGAAATGATATCAGGAGTGTGGCAACACAGTTGAACTTGGGTGGACTTCTTTAGTTTCAGTTGAACAAGGCAAATTGAAGATCAGCCTGTCAGATGCATGCTGTTGTCCACTTCACACTTTAAATGACAGATGGGGGAGCAAAGATTCATTCCCATCTCACATTTTGCCATTGGATGAGTCACAGATGCTCACATAAGTGCAAAAGTATGCTACCCAAAATTATCACGCAAGATTTTCTCCTGTGACACACTTGTGCTGGAATTGTTCCACCTAAAATTTCAGGCAAGAGCACATATTACAATAAACTATTGCATGAAGACATTGCAACACCTCACTACCATCATAATGTCTAGAATTTGCTGCAGGACTGCACTGTCTGACCAGGATAACTACAGGACTGCTACCAATCAACTGCCTCTTGAATGGGAGAATTGCAAGAAACTTGGAAGGGATTATGTTGGGTGGAGGACATGCGGTGGTTGTATTTTGTATGGCTCATAGTGATACAATAGGTCTCCAAAGCACACTAATACCAGGTGTGAGTATTCTTTATTAGTCACCACATGGGAGCAGAAAAAGATTAAACCCATGGCTAGTTGCCTATACTTGTGTAGGGCAGCAGTTCTTAGCCTTCTGCACCGCTCACACCTCTTTGATTCTCAAAATATGTTCTTGAACCCATATCAAAAACTGTTATAGCAGTCCAGTTTTTAAAACATAGGCTGCTGTATAACCATAAAATAAAAAAAGGATATTTCTATCCACATTAAAGCTCCCATTCAGGTGCAGCAAAGTCCTCATAAACCTCAGGTAGTTAGATTTATTGTTATTGCCTTGCAAGTAATAATTCACCAGCTGACATTATGACACAAAAATCTATAGATGAAGTGTACACTGCTATGCAGTTCCTGTTCTGTTTTAAACTCTTCAGAGCTGGCTCTAATATACACTGCACACATTCTAAAATTGTATTGAAACACTGAAGTTTTTTGCATACTAATGCAGAATAAGTAGCAAAGAAAATTACTTTTCTTCTAACACTTAACAGTTTTACAATTCCTCATTCTCAGATACTTCAAAATGCTAGTATACCTTTAAGCTAATCAATACTAGGAAGTGAACATGCATGTCATGATGATCATGATGACGATGATGATGGTGATGACAAATGCGTCTATGTCAACCTTCTTTTCTTCCCATGTCTAAAGAAATCTTGCCATACCATATCACGGTTTCCAACATAATACAGGGTGCATCAGTGAATCAGGTGATTTTGCAACACTGTTTTTTTCTGGTTAGGCAACACTGGGAGGCAGATGCTGTTATTGCCATTTTGCTGCCATCTTTAAGGTGTTTTTGTTGCAATGGAGCCGTGGACTGGAGCACAATGTGTTTTTGATGTGAAAGCCTTGTATAAAAACGGTAACAGTTTTGTGATCGCTCAGCGTGAATTTCGAAGAGAGTGCGGGATTCATTGCAATCGCGCTGTTCCATCAGCCCATGCCATCAAGACCTAGGTTTGAAACTTTGAGGCTAATGGTTCTAAACTAAAGAAGAAAGGTGGTAGTGTAAAAACAGTACATACATCCGAGAATACTGTGGTAGTGAGAGTGGCCACTGAAAGAAGTCCACACTGTTCTGTGCGTCGCCACTCTATCTGAAGCCAGCATTCGACGGATTTTACACAAATATCTTCATTTCTACCCCAACAAAATTCATGTTACTCATGCACTACATGAATGTGACTATGTAAACAGAGTTAATTGCTGCCAGACTTTTTGCAGTTAATTAATCAAAACCAAGAGCTTGTAAACAACATAGTGATAATTGATGAAACTCTTTCTCATTTATCTGGGTTTGTTAACAAAAAAATTTTTGTTATTGGTCTGCCACAAACCCCACAGAACTTCATGAGAGACCACTTCACATTTCCAAAGTCACAGTATGGTGCGTGATATCTTCATTTGGAATTATGGGTCCTTATTTCTTTGAAGATGAGAGAGAAAAGGCTGTAACTGTGACTGGACCATGTTATGTTCACATGTTGGAGAATTTCTTAGGTCCTGAGCTTGATCATCATCCAGTAACCAAAGAAAAGTTTTTCCAAAAAGATGGAGTTACGAGCCACACTGCACGAGATTCCATGGCAGCTGTGAGGAATTTGTTTCCTAATCATGTTACCTCCAGATATGGGGACATCACATGGCCAGCCAGGTCACCCGATCTTTCAGCATGTGATTTCTTTCTCTGGGGGTAGTGAAATCTCAAGTCTTCAAAGCTCCAGCACCGCACACAGTTCAGGAGTTGAAACATCAAATTCAGCAAGAAGTCACACGAATTCCTGTGGGGATGCTTCAAAGAGTAAGGGTTGATGTTTGCAAGAGACTTACCGAGTGCCTAGAGCAGAATGGTGGTCATATGAATGATGTTATTTTCAGAAAGTAAGACTTATGTTTTCTGTGTGTTAAATTGTTAAATGGGTTAAATTGAAAATGAAAAAATCTAAATTCTTTTATATATACATTGTGTTCATATGTGTTAAAACTAAATAAATGAAAGCATCTACTGTTCATGACTTTTTAAAATTGCCCGATTCAATGACGCACCCTTTATGATCACAGATGTTACAGTTACTGTTGAAAACACATGAAAACAGAAACTAATCTAAGAAGGTTTCTTAGTCAAGCAAGACACACTGCTAACATCCAAAATACAAAGAGCACATTGGGCTTCTAGACATTAACCAAGGTTAGGACCTAAACAGTAAGTTGGCAACCATGTCATTGACTTATCATTTATGTTCGCAATGCACAATGAATGCAGTCTCCATTATATGAATATTGCATGATACAAATCAAGATATATGTCTACATAACATAGAGCATTTTTTATAACAGGAATGTGCACCACAGAGTGAATAACATCACTGCTGCATACTGAATGATGACGCCCTCCACTTTGCAATGCTTAGTCTGGTAAGAAGACATTAATTTGCCATTTCTGTACACTGATTCCAGTCCCAGACCCTACACTATGGGACACATACAATATTGCATCTTAATTCAACTCTGCAATATTTCAGTACTCCACAATGTTCTAATAATCTGCTAACCATACTATCAGAGAGGCTAATCTAACCTTAAAGTTAACAGAAATTAGTCTCCACAGGCGAGCCATATGTCATAATAAAGTAATATATCAAAGTACCTCGACTACAACTAGTTACTGTAGTTACTTACATTGGCAGCTGCAAAGATTTTCTGAACAGCAGCAGAAATTTCAGGACCAATACCATCACCCGGTATGATCGTTACTTTCCGTACTTCGCTGCTATAGAAGCGAGCCAATGGGACACCATTTGACACCTACAAGAAACAAAAATATGCCGGCTATTATACGAACCAAACAAATTTTACATAACGAATACAGTGTTCGTGAATTTATAACTCCCGGTATTCAGGTGATGTAAGAGAAATATTCCAGTACATCAGGAAATAACCTTCATTTATTTCAACGCCACTCGCACCATACCGTGTAATAAGTGTACATCTCAAGCTCACAAAACAAACTTAAAAATAATCACATAACTGTAATCCGAACCTCATTACGACCGACACCATGAGGCCAAATAATAAGTATTTATAACTTAACGCTGAATAAAAGTTAATTCTTCCATATAGAAATTTCTTAAACTTTTTGAAAACAGTACCCACTCTAAAGATTATAAGCATCTATATAACAACAAACTTATATGTAAAGCCCTTACCACTCTCCTCAAGAATCGAGCAGCCATCTTGGCGTGCAGAGGGAGCTTTATGTGCAAAAATTGAGCACAATCTATTAGCTTCTAACAAAAGAACCTCCCCCCCCTCCTCCCAACCCCTCCGCCTGACAATCCGTTAGAAGATGGCGCAGTAAAGGGACTAGGGTCCGCACAGATTAATACTTCATACAAATTGGAAACTCCGTGGAAATGTATATTTAGTTCCACGAGCGGTTGTAACATCCTCATGCAACCGGCATGACTTTGGAGCATGCTCCTAGCGGTAATTTATCGAACTACGTAGTATAACATCGGTAAAGCAGCCAACTGTTACACCGTACAACTCTCCTTCGTCGACCACTCTTCATACTGGCACTAATAAACAGCACACTTCAAAATTATTACAAACCAGCTACATAAACTTATTTGACAATATACCTTATTAATTTACATCATATCGTCTCCGACATATTTCTGCTCAGTTCAAAATATAAGGTAAAAAAAAGTATGCCTGTAATAGGAGGGTCGCTCCGAAAATAAGGTCTCCAATTTATTTCGTAGGTTCAATATTCCATGCATATTTTATAATCTGATATATGCATGTATTTGGCATGTTATAAACAGTGATACAGCCCATGGAAAATTCAGAGTATTAAGATTCAAAATTATACCTTGGAAATGTTATAGGGCTCGTCTATATCTAAGAATCTAAGGAATGTGAAAAAATGAATAAACTAAATTAACTGAACAAAGTTCCAGGTCAGGGGACCGTGTAATCTGATTGGTGGGTACCATGTTTTCATGCAGGAAATACCGCCTCTGTCTTCTGATGGCCTGTGAAGGTGACTTAGAATGCTGCTCCAGAACATTTATAAAAAGTATCGTACTGTATGGTGTCCTAATCCATGCCTCCTTAAGAATCCTCACCAGTGTGGTCACCTCAAACGCTGTACGAAAAAAATATTAAGATTAAGTATTTTCACCAATTCACCGTGCATTTTAGAATATATTCACTTTATTATAACCAACTTATGCACTTATACGTTGGTTTAAATTATGTTGATATTTTAAAACAATAAAATATAACACACTAAAACCATTAATCACTCCTCAGGGAGTTCCTTGTACATACTAAAGTTACTACACATGTTGCCCTTATGGTAAGGTGGAAGCATGTCTGTGGAAACATCATAACCATTTAGTTATCGTCGTGCATGTTCAATTTTGCAATCACATCTT
>Ga0123354_10003553_pt1 | contig 21586 bp, 14 predicted proteins | sample TergutLab28metaG_2_FD_97872 | JGI IMG/M metagenome (GOLD analysis project Ga0123354, IMG submission 97872) | Labiotermes labralis P4 segment gut microbial communities from Petit-Saut dam, French Guiana - Lab288 P4 | ecosystem: Host-associated > Arthropoda: Insects > Digestive system > Gut ... | reverse complement strand
AGATTTAGGATTTTTGTTAGAGAAAATATTTTTTTTTTTTTGTTTTTGTGTTTTTTATGGGGGAGGTTTTTTTATAGGTTGTGGTGGGGGGGGGGGGGGGGGGGGGGGGCGGGACTTGGCTGGCTGTCTGTTGTGAGTGTCGTTTATTGTCAAGTAGAGGTCTCAGCGACAGGCCGATCCCTCGTCCAGAGGAGTCCTATCGATTGTGGTGTGTCCGAATGCGATCAGTTGCAACAACAACAACAACCCTGTACACCTACAGTGAGAAGGTAGAAATGGTAAGACTGAGGGGGGAAAACGAAGGGAAGGAAGGAAGAAAGAAAAAAGAAAGAAAAAAGAAAGAAAGAAAGAAGTATTTGATTTCGATGTGTGTGTTATGTATTCGAAGTAGCATTCCCTACTGACTTATTCATAATACGTAAGACTATTTTAGAAGGTAAAGGTAAAGCAGCCCCGTTACAGGCCTGGGGTGGCCCAAAGGGTTCCAGGAAGTTAAGGTTCCCAGATTTCATGACAACGGCACAGAATGGTGGTAGGTTGTCAGCCTAACGCACCGGCCGCCTTTACCCCAATGAAATGCTCCTGGTACTCATTTCTGTTAGAGGCTGAGTCGACCCCGGGGCCATATTGCGATCGGAAGGATTTTTTGTCAATAAAAATTCCAATGAAACCAGCTGGGATCGAAGAAACGTCCTTTCGATTTGTAGCACCTTAACCACTGTGCTACTGCGGTCCCCCTATTGTAGATGAGTATAGCATAATTTTCAGAGTAAACACTTCGTTATAAGATTGTGCGATTTTAATATACTAATATTAAAACAGTCCTTTCTTAATAATATTTAATCTTTTTTTTTCCCGATTACCCTTATGAATAAGAGGCCCCCCCTTTCAAAAAAAAAAAAAAAAAGAATTGTAATCGCTGGTTTGAAATTTTCAAACCATTTCTTAATCTCAAAAAGAACATCTATGAGGTTTTAGGCTTTGAAGTCACTAAAAAGTTCGCGATATTTCAGTTTAAAATTAATATGGATAATCCAGACCCTTATCCACAGTATCAGCAATCCCGACTGGATCACATCGGCTGTGAGATCTGAAGTGTTTGGCCTCTTAACTTCCGTCTCTGTTACGCCGGCGCACGTCTGCGGTGGCATGAAAGTACCATTTTACGAGCAATCAATCAAGGAATCTGAAAGCTCTGTAAATACTGCATCCATCACTCACGAGACAAGCCAGCCTTTAATCAATCCTCATTTCCTACCCTTTGAAGTAAGCCTACATGGGACTGGGATGTGAGTGAGTGAGCAACTGCAAGCTGTAACTGACGCATGCGCTCTAATTTCGGAATGTTAACATCTGTGAATATAACCTGAGTCTATATCTGACGTATGTCTTTAGGCGCGTTCGCAAAATAGCGAAGCTTAATTATGACAGTCTGTGTTGTACTCACGGAACAACTCGGCTCCCGCTGGACGGATTTTCATGAAATTTTGTATCTGAGGATTTTTCGAAAATATGTCTCTAAAATTAAAATTACATGAAAATCTGACAAGAATAACGGATAATTTACATGAAGAAATTTGAGCATTTATGGTAATATATCGCTGGATTTTTCGTAGAATTCGGACAAACCCCTGTAGAGAAAATCAAAACACATATTCTATATTCAGTAACACTTTTTTCCTGAAAATCTTGCAGTTTATGAGACAATGTGGAAAAATATGGTACAGTCAGATAGGCCACAGATAGTATAATACGACGCAGAAAAGACGGAAATTGCATGCCGGACAGACGTGACAAGAATACAGAAAGACGGTCGTAATCTTAGTAAATAACCAACTTAATGCACAAATTCTTGTTTTATAATAAGTTTATTATATGCCTGTACATGTTTCGAGCATTATGTGCTCATCATCAGGAGGTCAAAATTGTATATACAGCATCGGGTATCATCACACCTGTAGGTGGCCGTCCAGTGCGCAGGTTGAGAGAGGACTCTCTCAACCTGTGCACACCGGACGGCCACCTACAGGTACGCAAAGGCATGTAGAGGCATATAATAGACTTATTATAAAACAAGAATTTGTGCATTAAGTAAATGAAGAACAAAGCTGCTTGCACCAGCAGTCTGCGCAACTCTGTTACGTGACTAGACTGACTTCGATCCCCGTCAGAAGAAATAATTTTTCTCTTCACGATGTTAGATCGATTGTGAAGACACGTGATCCTCTGCACAATGGCAGGGGAGGATTTTTTAAATGGGTGAAGCAGCCGGGGCATGAAGCTGGCTGCTTATCTGCATTTAGCGTCGATATCAGGAATACGTGATGCCATACCTTGACTTGTTCCGGACCGTCATTACGAGGCGCCTAATCAAGCGCTGAGACAAACTGACATATTACACCCAGAGCATTCAAATGCGAAAACAGCGCGAACTTCTAAATATTTACAAAATGAGATGAAAGCAGTGAAGTTAGTAGAGGATGCGTGGCCAGCAACAGAATTCTCTGCATTAATACGCTCTGTGACTGCCAGCCTGCGGTGTTAACTGTCAGTTCTGAAAACTCGCAGTGCTGGCAAATAGCACTAGCTGTGTTCCGTTACGTTGTGTTCTTCCCTACTCACTACACATTCTTACACCTGGCCGTCTCAACACTGCCACTACAGTTCTGCTCTACGAGTCACACTTCTTTCCACTCTCCTGTTAGCGACTTCACTTGGCGAAAATGTGGTTAAGGTGCTGCTCCACAAATCGGAAGGTCGCTGGTTCGATCCCAATGGTGTCAGTGGAATTTTCATTGACATAAAGTCCTTCCGATCACACTATGGCCCCGGGGTCGACTCAGCCTCTAACAGAAATGAGAACCAGGAGCATTTCCTGGGGGTAAAGGTGGTCGGTGCATAAGGCTGACAACCTTACCACCATCCTGGGCCGTTGTCATGAAATCTGGGAACTTTAACTTGCTGGAACCCTCTGAGACACTCCAGGCCTGTAACGGGACTGCTTTACCTTTACCTTTACTTTGCGAAAATTCGAATTACTGACTAAGCAGCAGCAAGATGCATTCTGGTGGAGACCATGTATTTCCAAATGCGTTCTTAGAGATTTTAAATTAGGAATTGTCATCGGTATTTATTAACGTATTGTGTATTTTTTCACAGTCACACTACAAATAATAGCGACACACGTACTGTGTGCTGTGTATTTCATTTTACATACGGTTCACAGCTGTCCACACTACAACTGTACATGTTAGGTGTCATTTCAATTCGACTTTACCCACTGTCGTTCATTTGAAACATAAAATTATAAAACTCACTCCATGGAGCAGAGTCCTACTTGAGAAGTTAACAGGTACTCAACTAGTAGAGAAATTCCCCCCATTTTATGTAACTCGAAAGTTCATTACCGCATTCACAACAGCCCGCCACACTTCGCTACCCTGAACCAGTCAACCCAGTTCATGCTTCCCTTCCCTCTTATTGGAGATCTGTTTCGCTGTTTACCTTCCATCTGTGTCTAAGTTGTAAAAGTAGAGCCTTTCCCTCAGGTTTGTCGCATATGCACCTCTCCTTTTTTCCATGCGTGCTACATGCCACCTTCATTTCATTCTTGTTTATTTGATCTGGTGATCAGTGCAGATCTCAAAGCTTTTCATTATGTAGTCCTTTCCACTCCTCTGTTAACTCGTACCTTTTAGGCCCAAATGTCGTCCTCAGCATCCTATCCTCGAACACCCGCAACCTACAGTCTTACTTCAATGTAACAGACCAAGATTCACACTCATACAAAACAACAGGCAAAATTATAGTTTTGTACACCTTAAAATTCATATATTTGGAAACTGGAAGACAAAAGAGTCAGCACCGAATGACAGCAAACATTCTATGACTTCAACCCACTCTTTTAAAACTCACTGCACTTCGGGAATTTGTTTTGCTTCCATCTTTGGGTGAAAAACTAGAATACTGAATTGTACGAAATTTAAGTTTCACATACCTGCTGGAATATAAACTGTGATCTTCTTCATGATGACCCCATGCAGTCTCGTAGGTGATTTCTCTCCTTCCGCAGAAACCCCCTGCCGGCATCTGTTAGCTACGCTGGAAATGTGGAGACATTAGGATGTTGGTTGACAGCTTCTCATCTCGGAGTCACGGGATCGATAACGATCTGGTTCATGTAGGAATTATGGTAGACAAAGTGGCACTGATACAGATATTTTTCCGAGTCCTTTCTATTTTGTCATTGTCCTGCAACCAAAGCTCCATATTCATATTATATTCCTTTACTGCTGAAGTTGCTTCACATTAGCAACTAGCAGCGACTTTAAATAAAGTGCTTCTCCTTCTGTCCTGAATAGAGGCAGCAGTTTTAAAAATACTGGTGTTTGCACACCAGACTGAGCAACGTTATATCACATGTGACCATTTTATTCCGGGAAAAGACCATTTTCGTAAAGTTAAAAAGAAATCGTTCTGCCTTAAATGAGCGTTAAGGAGTGTAGTTGAAACGGGGCTTATTCAGGTTTTGTGAGGCCTGAAGCCTGTACAATGTTTGGGGTCCTCATTGAGAAAAAGAATACAAAATTACGAATGTAATATTAGTTTCAAATGTGAATATTTATTTAGGGCCCCTCCCAGGGAATGGGAAGGGGCCCGTACAAGTGAGGGGCTCTGAAGCTTAAGCTTCATTAGCCTCACGCTTAAATCCGCCCCTGGTCCCAAAAAAATGCGATAATACAGACCTCTGAGTCTCATTTTTAAACGACGCCTTGCAGAGCCAGAAATAAATCTGATTGCATTTAGTGGAACATTCAGCCGTCAGAAATATTAAAATAGAGGTTGTAGATCTTCAAAGTGATCATTTTCTTCTGTGAATAGACTATGGGAATACTGTGGCTGTTTGATGACTCGTTTAAGAAGTTTGATAGGAAACACCGAGAAAAGAAATTCCTAAGGAAATTAAAAAGCAAGAAGGATAGCTGGATTGGTCACATCTGCCTTCTAAAACACGTTGTTGTAGAAAGGATAGAAAGAAATATAGAAGGGAAGAGAAGAAGACGTAAGCAGCTACTGGATGATTTTAAGGAAACGAAAGGACACTAAATTTAAAGAGGAAGCACTAGATCGTGCTGTGTGGAGAACTGGTTTTGGAAGGGCCTATGTTCGCGTCGTAAGAAAGACCACGTGATGATGATGTTGGTAAGGTTGCAATTTATAAAGCGGGACAGCTCCCACAGAAAATAACATTGAACCAAATTTAAACTCAAGCAATAAATTACAGCAAGACCTAAACCTAGACAATTAACACCTTGTGCAGTCAAAATGTTTTCAAGAGTCCCGTAAAAAAAAATATTTTGGGATAGACAAGCACAAACTGCAAGGGTTACCCCTTTAACATGTAAGTTTTATACATTTTGTGGAAGAAGACCTTGAAAATGCGTTTTTTATAAGAACTGAATTTTATGATTGCCTTACAACACGACCTGTGTGCGTGCATGCGTGTGTGTGTTAGTCCCTCCGTGTCCAGAATTATTTAATAGGTCACATAACAAAAAACCATTTCCAAACAAAACGTCATGTTATTATTAGGATTCATTTACGGAATTAGTTGATTTAATGACCTTAATTTAAACAGCCAAATGTATCACGGCAAGATTCGAAGGTTAAACGTGGTCAAAATGAAGAAATCATTTGACAGATTCCGGTCGTTACGTCATCGTACAAGGAGTAGAATTTCAAAAGAGGATTCCAATATAATTTTCTACTTATCCCATTATTACTTCACCCCAGCCGCAGTGTAACCCCATACATTACTAATACCTGCAGGTGTAATGGATGTATTCCCTAAGATTGTACTTGCGGTATGTAAACAGAACTTGGGTTCATGACTGTGGTTGCCGTACTGAGGGAGGACAGACTGAGAAATGAAGAAGGCTGAAGTGTTACACTAAACAGAAAGTCGCAAGGCTTTTCGGAATATAACGTGAAGTTAGGGCAGCTTAAGGAACGTATTTTTACTTACAGTACGTAATATACAGAGAACTGCGTCTTGAATATTATAGCAGATTAGGAGATAGGAGGAATAGGAGAGTGTTTTGGAACACAGTCTTGTGGATAGAACAGATAAGAGAGTGTGTTGGAACACAGTATGGTGGATAGAACAGATAAGAGAGTGTGTGTTGGAACACAGTCTGGTGGATAGGAGTAAAAGGAGAGTGTGATGGAACACAGTCAGGTGGATAGGAGAGATAGGAGAGTGTGTTGGAACACAATTTGGTGGATAGGAGAAATAGGAGAGTGTATTGGAACACAGTCTGGTGGATACGAGAGTTAGGAGAGTGTGTTCGAACACAGTCTGGTGGATAGGAGAGGTAGCAGAGTGTGTTGGAACACAGTCGGGTGGATAGGTGAGATAGGGGAGTGTATTGGAATACAGTCTGATGGATAGGAGAAATAGGAGAGTGTGTTGGAACATAGTCTGATTGAAAGGATAAATAGGAGAGTGTGTTGGAACACAGTCTGGTGGATAGGAGAGATAGAAGATTGTGTTGGAACAAAGTCTGGTGGATAGGAGAGGTAGGAGAGTGTGTTGGAACACAGTCTGATGGATATGAGAAATAGGAGAGTGTTTTAGAACACAGTCTGATGAATAGGAGAAATAGGAGAGAGTGTTGGAACAAAGTCTGATGGATAGGATAAAAAGTTGAGTGTGCTGAAACACAGTCTGATGGATAAGAGAAATAGGAGAGTGTGTTGGAACACATTCTGATGGATAGGATAAACAGGACAGTATGTTGGAACACAGTCTGGTGGATAGGAGAGATAGGAAACTGTGTTGGAACACAGTCTGGTCGATAGGAGAAATAGGAGAATGTGCTGAAACACAGGCTGATGGATAGGATAAATAGGAGAGTGTGTTGAAATACAGTCTGATGGATAGGAGAGATAGGAGAGTGTGTTGGAACACAGTCTGATGGATAGGATAAATAGTAGAGTGTTTTAGAACACAGTCAGATGAATAGGAGAAATAGGAGAGTGTGTTGGAACACAGTCTGATGGATAGGATAAATAGGAGAGTGTGTTGGAACACAGTCTGGTGGATAGGAGAAAAAGGAGAGTGTGTTGGAACACAGTCTGATGGATAGGATAAATAGGAGTGTGTGTTGGAACACAGTCTGGGGGATAGGGTATTTAGGAAAATGTGTTGGAACACTGTCTGATGTATAGGATAAATAGGAGAGTGTGTTGGAACACAGTCTGGTGGATAGGAAAAATAGGAGAGTGTGCTGGAACACAGTCTGGTGGATAGGATGAATAGAAGAGTGTTTTGGAACACAGTCTGGTGGATATGAGAGAAAGGAGAGTGTGTTGGAACACAGTTTGGTGGATAGGAGAAAATTTGTAGAGTGTGTTGGAACACAGTCTGGTGGATAGGAGAGATAGGAGATTGTGTTGGAACACAGCCTGATGGATAGGATAAATAGGCCAGTGTGTTGGAACACAGTATGTTTGATAGGAGAAATAGTAGAGTGTGTTAGAACACAGTCTGATGGATAGGATAAATAGGAGAGTGTGTTGGAACACAGTCTGGTGGATAGGATAAATGGGAGAGTGTGTTGGTTCACAGTCTGGTGAATAGGAGAGATAAGAGAGTGTGTTGGAACACAGGTTGGTGGATAGGAGAAATAGGAGAGTGTGTTGCACCACAGTCTGATGGATAGAATAAATAGGAGAGTGTGTTGGAACACAGTATAGTGGATAGGAGGAATATGATAGTGTGTTTGAACACAGTCTGATGGATAGGATAAATAGGAGAATGTGTTGGAACACAGTCTGGTGGATAGGAGAGATAGGAGAGTTTGCTGGAACGCAGTCTGGTGGATAGGAGAAATAGGAGAGTGTATTGGAACACGGTCTGATTGATAGGAGAAATAGGAGAGTGTGTTGGAACACAGTCTGGGGGATAGGGTATTTAGGAAAATGTGTTGGAACACTGTCTGATGTATAGGAGAAATAGGAGAGTGTGTTGGAACACAGTCTGATGGTTAGGATAAATAAGAGAGTGTGTTGGAACACAGTCTGGTGGATAGGAGAAATAGGAGAGTTTGTTGGAACACAGTCTGATGGATAGGATAAATAGGAGAACGTTTTCGAACACAGTATGTTGGAGTGTGTTCGAACGCACTCTTCTATCTCTCCTATCCACCAGACTGGCAAAACCGATGCATGTAAAACATTCCCTACTGCATATGCAGCTCTCTCCCTCAGGATGAACCCAAGAGTTTCGATACTTAAGGATAAAACAGAAAATAAAATTTAAATATTTGTTTAAAACTTCGTGCATTTCGTTGATTTGTGTTGTACAATAATCTCACAGTGTACCTTATAATAAACATAAAATACCACGAGTGGTAATTTTGACCCAGTAGGTTAAAAATATGTCGCGGTTTTATAAAGTCATTTGTTGAGATCTGGTGTGCCATAATTTTTTAAATGTATTTATAGTGATTGGAAATGCCCTGTTTGGTTTGTTTTACAGTTTACAATTTCTGGATAAGAAAAAAAATCAAATTTTATTTGAAAGGAATTGCATATAATTTTGCCACGTAGGGGGCGGAGATGGGCAGAAGGCCTGTTTTTTTTGTCAAATATTTAAAATGTATTTCGAAACTAACAACGCATATACTCACCACCGTCTAACATTTATTTGGGTTTCTACAAATAATTTAAGAATATTATTATTTTTCCTTGTTTTGTGAAGTATCTACTAAGTACAAATTCTACATGCGTCAGATTTGTCACTCATAATCTAAAGCTTAGCAATTGACCAACTTAATGCCAAATTCTTGTTTTATAATAAGTTTATTATATTCCTCTACATGTTTCGAGCACAATAGTCCTCGAAACATGTTGAGGAATATAATAAACTTATTATAAAACAAGAATTTGTACATTAAGTTGGTCAATTGCTAAGATTATACTGAGATTCACGGTCAGCAAAACATAAAAAAACCTAAAGTTTCGCATCGTCGCCATGTTTGTAACTGTTAGCAGTAAATGGCTATGTTTATGTTGTACAACTCTACCAAATCTCCCATGCCTACACCCAATGGTTCATTAGCCATCGCTATGTAACCGAAAGGTAAAGAAAATTTTCACCCGACCGCCATTTTGTTTCCATATATACAGTGCTACACCTTAACAAAGTGTCATGTTTTTCCAAGATGTCTACGGCAGCAAATCGCTTTTGGTCCATACAAGGTGGTGCTGATAAGTCCTTAGATCGACCAGGAAGGAAACAAGCTACAGCGACAAAACTCGGGATTTATTCAACATGCTCCCCACGAAGCTCAATACACTGCTTAGCCCTTTGCTCTAACTTTTGCAAGTCACTCAAAAAAAATTCAGGAGCTTGTCCGTCCAACGAAGTCTCCATGGCAGCAATTACCTCTGCGTCGGACGAAAAATGACGATCTTTCAATTGTTTTTTCAGTCCAACGAACGGGTGGTACTCCGACTGGGCCGATCCGGAGAATAGGGTGGGTGATCAAGACACTGGAAGCCCAGGTAGGCCAGTTTCTTCTGGGTTGCAAGTGCCAGGTGAGCCGGGGTATTGTCGTGCAAGAACAAGAAACCCTTGGTGAACTTCCCGCGGCGTTTTTCCTTCAAAATGTCCCTCAATTGCACCAGCAGAGTTGAGTAATACTCCGTGTTGATAGTTTGGCCCTTTGGAAGATAATCAATGAGGAGGATGCCGTCTTGATCCCAAAAAATCGAATCGAGGGGAGAATTTTTCCAGCAGAATTTTGCACTCGAATTTTTTTTGTGGGGCAGAATGAGCCGCTATCCCGCCACTCCTTTGATTGTTGCTTCGTCTCCGGGTCATAGTGATACAAGCAGGTTTCGTCCATGGTCACCAATCGCGACAGGAAATCATTTGTATCAGGTCAAAAAAATCCAGAATTTGTTCAGACGACTGGCACCGTTGACGATTTTGATCCTTTTTCAGGCATTTCGGGACCCACTTCGTGGAGAGCTTCCGCATGTTAAAATCTTCATGAATGATGGACCCAACCCGCTCACGTGAGATGCCCAGTTGCTCAGCTTTGATTTAGCCGAAATCCGGCGGTCTTCCAAGATTAGCTCGTGAATTTGATCAATAATCTCCGGGGTGGTCACTGTTTTGGGTCTTCCAGGACGAGGCGCAACACAGATGGAAAAATCATCACGTTTAAACAGGGCAACCCAGTTTTTGACGGTGGCATACGATGGCGCATATTCCCATAAAGTTTCTGTCAGAATGGCGTGAATTTCCTTCGGCACCTTTCCTTGCAGGGGGGAAAAAAACTTGATGACAGTTTGCGTCTCCATGTTGTTGGAACCGTGCGCGTCGCCTGACATGCTTCCTTTCAGTCTCTGTAGCAAGAAAATACTTGCAATTTGGCACATGAAGAGACCCCTCTTTCCAACGACACTATCGATTCCGTCCAACGACATCGGGAAGTATGTCTGGTTAAGGTCTTATCAGCACCCCCTCGTAAAGTAACAGGCGCTGGTGTCTATCCGCTCTCATAAGTTCTTGCGTCTACATTGTTGGTATCATTGATTACAGGATGCTGAAAACAATGGACTTCATTTTTCCTTCCGTTCGCATAAATTTCACGCAAGGTTACGTGAAATAATTCAGAGGGTTTAAAGTTGGAATGCGGGAACGCGTCAGTTTCTCGTTCGGCTTCTTGATAGACACTTTCCGATGATATAATGTATAATAAAACGTGAGAAAGCTGTGACTTCGTTGTAGGGACCAGCCGTTTAGTGCTGTGTGTAGAAACAGTCGTGTCTATCTGAGAATCAAAAGGAAAATGAAAATATACACTATACGCCCAAAATGTAGGAACTTTTCTTTTTAATAATATGGTACACTCAGTGGCCGCAAGGCTGTGTTCGAGTATGTGGTAATTTTGGAACAATTCTGGAGCACTTCCTTCTTTCCGAATTTTAGTTACATAAGTGTGCTTTGTTCTTCATTTGATTTAGTCAAAATGTTAGTTTTTTTAATTACATGGATAAAATAATATAAACAGCCAACTAGATGCAACAATAATTTTATTAATAATTTCTATCAGCTCAACATGTTTCGGAAGATAATTTCGCCCATCCTCAGGAGCACTAGACTGTGTTTACAGCTTGTGGTATAAAGCACCGACGATGCTGCCTGTAGGCAGATAGAAATTATTAATAAAATTATTATTGTTGCATCTAGTTGGTTGTTTTTACTATTGTATCAATGATGCACGGCCACACAAACATCAAATTTCCAAGGATAAAATTCAGTTCATCCCTAATTACATAATTAGAGCACTGTGTATTTTGTAATTTGTAAGACTTGAAAGGTGCTGTAATAATGACAAAGAGTTAAACTGCTTGTTGACTGGGGGATGGATAAACCTAATTTCGCCTCTATTATGTTTTCATGACTCGAGAGCACAAATCGGACTGGTTCTCCTCATTTTTTATGTTTCGCGATCACATTCGGACACACCACACTCGGTAGGATTCCCCTAAACCAGTTACTCCTAAAATTACATCGCAATGTTCTTTTAATCATGCTGTATGTGAACTCTGACTCAGATCAATGTCAATTTTCAGAAGTTACAGCGCAATTGAGATTGTCGAATTGGGCACGATAAGAAACGTAATTGTTCTGTTGTTTGTATTTAAAAAAATCTTTCATAAATAGACATTTTTATCTATAATTCAGAGTAGCTACAATGCTAAAAGTAGCTAATGATAATCTTCAACTACGAATTCCACAATATGTGAATTCTAAATGCAAAATATAGACCATTATTTTACGTGCCCAATATCGCCAGTCTTTTCTGGTCGCGTTACTTTGCTATATGCAAGCTCGGTCACTAGCTCGCTTCCACGCTGCTTATCGGAGAGGTTGGGCGTCTCTGTATCCAGCTGCAATAAGTGAATGAAATCAGAGAAACTAAGAGAATGTCGTATTAATTTTAGGAGCAATCACACTCATATTGCTACCACTTGCAGCACAACAATTCACAATACCCTAAAAAAAAAACCAGCAATAGTTTACACTATAGACAGCAAGAAACGACGGAAGCGGAGGAGAAAATAGACAGGAGACATCTCCTGCAGTAGACTGGAGACATCTCCTGCAACATTTTTTGTTGGTTGGTTCATGGTGTGCTTTGAGTGCAACTGGGATATTTGTTCACATCGATATTACACTGTGGTGGGCCCGGTAGCTCAGTCGCTATAGCGACTGAGCTACCGGGCTGGACGGTCCGGGATCGAATCCCGGTGGGGACGAGATTTTCCGCCCGTCCAGACAGGCCCTGGGGCCCACCCATCCTCCTGTAAAATGGGTACCGGGTCTTTCCCGGGGGTAAAGTACGGCCGAGGCGTGCTGCTGACCACTCACCCCCTTCTAGTGCCGCGGTCATGGAAGAGTAGAGCTATACCTCTACCCAACCTCTGGGCCACACCGGGCCTGTAACGGGATCACTTTATCTTCCTTTAATAATAATAATAATAATAATAATAATAATAATCAGGCACTGTGTCCACCTCGCTGTGTTTTTAACTCGTAAGGAATGTTAAGGAATGAAATGTACATTAATAATTCTCACATTGAAGTTGTTCTCAAGAAAAGCAATCCGGATGTAGCATCTGAAAGTGCGCTAGTGTAATATTGACGGGCACTGAACAACGTATTTGTTAGATGCCACGCCTATCTGCGAGCCGGAGGAAAGTATTTCCAGCATCCACATAAAGTGTGTCAAAAGGGTAAAGGCAAAACTATCTCAATGCTGACTTGGAGAGACCCTTAGGGCTCCAGGAGTTTGAGGCTTCCAGAATTTCTAAACAATTGGCACACAAAGGTGGCATGGTTGTGAGCCCGCTGCACCGGCCGCTTTTACTCCCCAGGGGATATCCCTGATACTCGTTTATATTAGAGGCGGAGTCGACTCCTGGGCTATGGTGAGGCCGGAAGGATTGAGTAAATGGAAAACTGTGAGTAAATTTCCAACATTAACAGCAATACATTATACATTGAACTAAGACATTCAGAACCTCACGCAGGACGATTTTGAACAGCGGCCCTCGCCTGCGGTCACACGAAGTGGATGGAGTGTAGACAGATATGAAATGTCTTCCAAAAATGTCCTACTCTTATTTTTGTCCAAAACTAGAGCGTGGAAACCTTTTTATAAGTCATAACAACTGCATACGTTCAACACTTATGTCACTACTTGCCCGTAAATGTTAGTGCATGGTCGGTTTCTGACCGTCACCGCAAGACAGCGCTGATGTACTGAAACCGGAAATGCTCTAGCCTCACACACAAAACAACTGAACAGAAGTTCACTATGATAAGCAAGGCGGAAGATTTGAATATTTCATGGCGGTGATTATGAAGAACGTTCTTCTTATGAGTTTCACCTGAAGATGTTGGCAATACATTTCATAGATTTCTCCGAAACGTTGGTGAATTTATGTGGACGACACAGCCAGAATAGCTTATGGAACATTTGTGTATATAGCCCGGCAACCCACGACCGCTAGCCAGAAGTAGGGGGGGGGGGGAACTTCACGTTAATGTAGACTGTAAAGAAGCGGAAGCCTGACACAGTAAAGTACAACTGAGGTTATGTGAAAGAGGGAAAGAACAAGGCATTAAGCCTTACGGAGCCCAATCTTTAATTATGAACGAAGTTACTCCCAGATCTCGCAAGAGTAGTGCAGAATACTGCCTTCTGTCAATAGTACTGACATCATCCTGAAATACCCCACGACAAGCTTATGTACTTCAGGGTGCATCCCTGAACAACGGGGCCCTCCGTGGGGCTGGCACTGCAGGGATATTTTCTTCGCCACTGAAGACCACATTTCCTGCGGTTTTATAACGCAAGGAATGTTTTAAATTTGAACTTTTCTCATTTACTGCTAGTCTTTGGAAAACTGTACCAAGTGACAATTAGGCTTGTTATAGTGTCTGTTGTGTTATTTGTAATTATAACACTACTTCACCCATCAAAACAATTTATTATTATTATAATTATCATAATCATCATCATCATCATCTCCTTTATGCAGGGTATTTTTACTTATATTCCTGAGACAAACTATGTCCCTAGGGAATACAGTGTTGCAGCTGTTCTGTTGTTACTATTCATGGTGCTTATATCGTTAGTTCCAGTGTTGAATCTATTGTAATTTTACATTAGTACTTCCCGAAGTATGTGTGCAGTGCCCAATATGGCTGTTTTCTGTAGTTCCTTGACTTCATGTTTTCTCGGTATGTTGTTCACGTATTTTCTAAATGACTCTGAAATAGTCCCAGTCGCCCCTATTATTATTATTGTTATTATTATTGATAATTTCGTCAACTCATGATGTGATTGATATCAATAGCCATGAAAAGTTTCGTTCACTCTGTGAAGCAATGTTTTTAATAAACTTATGTACTTATTTCTCAATGTACTTTTTGCTACATTATCTATTTATGTTAATTTTTAATTGGCTATCAAATTGGCTCCATTAATATTTTATTTCCCCTCTTATTTCCCAAAAGAATGGTATGAGTATAATTCTCCTCTAAGGATGGTTCAGCCTGCAATATTCATCATATCCCGTTATTTAAGGAGAAGCGCGTGTGTATTGTGTTTTGTTTCAGCAGAATTATAACATCTGTACACACATTTCCCCTCGTCTGATGTCAAATGCCGTCATCGGCTGATTAATGAGGGCGCCACACATCCACTGTCCATCCCAGGATATGGCGCCGCCACTCCAAACGACAATAGCAACAGAATAACCATTTTTCATTAAGAAATATTTCCTACCCGTCCGAAATTTGTTTCCAGTCAGGACAGAATATTTGTTGCATAACTGTGCTTATCCCGGCGAGCGATCGTTCTATCGAGGCATCTCTGCGGACTGATGCTGTCTCCATGTCTCACACGCACCCGCCTGCTCTGAAAAGACATTTAACTTTTTTTTTCGTGCGACGTCCGACTCACAGAGGTCTCCACTGTCGCCAAGCGCTTCTCTTTCTTCTCACAAAGCTTTAACTTGCTGTGGGCCTTCTTTTGTCATGTAAACGAAGAGAGAATTGCATTTGTGTAGGCCAAGAAGTAGGTATATTGAAGATTGTGTGATATAATTGAAGCTATTTATTCAACACAGTCTCTGAAAATAAAAATGAAGCACAAATTTAAAAATTAATTCCATAGCTCATAGTTTTCCTCGTGTGGTCAAAAAGTTATTTGTTATTTAGGGATTCTGAAGGTTTAAAAGACTCTGTCAGCGGTTACATTTCTGAGCCAGTAGAATCCAGTACAGTCCACACCACGCTTCTTATTTCAGGTAAATTTTTATAATTTTCTTCATTTTATCTCCATTTCTTCCATATAGTTCTTTCCGACACATATTTTCGAAACAGTGTCAACCTTGTAGCGTGTGCTACACTTTGTGCTCTGCCTTTCCCCTAGATGTCATAATCATAAAAGCCCTGGACGAAGAATACATGTTACGATGCACTTCTGGCTACAGGTTTTTCCAGCTTCATCTCACTTCCTCCCGTACGTAAATATCCCCACATATCTGATCATACATTCAATGTATTTACGAAAGAATTTATATGAATATATTACATATGCTGATACCATCGAATATCTGATACAATAGATGGAATACACAATATATCTCTTACACAAACAGACAAGCCATATCGGCTCAACACCACAACACTTAACGTTCGCCCACACAATTTCTCTTCTACTACCAGCGAAGAACACTGATTTTTATCCAATTTTTTAACTTTCATTTATAAAATTATATAGCATAATTGTTCAATTTTTTACAATATCTTTTACATTTTAAAAGCTTTTGTATGTATAAAAATTATATACACATTTATATGCAAGGCCGATGTCTCGTAGACTAATCTTTTGTAACTGTATGTAAACCTCAGGTAGGCTATAGAACTTTCCTTTATACTTCCGATATATGCGGCCTGATGGCAGCTGCTTGGTAGCCGAAACATGTAGCTGCCTTTTATGATTACTGCAATACTGTAAGCTTGGGTGTTGACGGGTTATATTTCTTGCATTTTTGTATTATCTAGAAGCTCACAACGAATACCAAAATCGAAATATCTGTTTTCTTTCCTCTCATAACATTACTTTATATTATTCCGTTCACGTGACAGGCCGAGTTTCAGTTGCAGTTTGCCATGAACTAATTCTTACGTTCTTAGTCGGCAGACACGAGGAAAAAAGCGTGGGAACAATCTTCCTTGGAAATTTTCTTCCTTGGGGTTTTCTTATGTGGATACAATTTCTATTTGTTACTGCCGTTCCCAAGTATTTAAATTGACACGTTTTTAGGTGCGCTCGCAAAATTACGAAAAGCGACTATTAGCTTCGTCATGTCTGTCCGTCTGTTCGGCCGTCCGTCTGCATGGAACAACTCGGCTCTCACTGGACGGATTTAATGACATTCGATATGTGAGGATATTTCACAAATCCCATGAGAAAATTCAAGTTTCATTAAAATCGGACAAAAATAAAGGTATTTTACATGAAGACCAATATACATTTTTGATCATATCTCGCTCAGTTCTTCTTAGAATGAGAAATATTTCAGACAAAAGTTGTAGGGAAAATCAAAACATACATTTTGTGTTCGGTAACTTTCCTGCGAAAATCGTGCCGTTTATAAGATAATATGGAAAAATATTGTAGAGCAGGGCAGGCCACAGGTCACAATATGGCGCATGCGCATTACATGCTAGATACCTAAGGCTACAAATACACACACTCAGGTTGTGTAACACTCATTGCTTTTCCACTGCAACAGCGGTTGCACGAACGCGCCATAATGTTACCCTGTACGCACAGTACATTGCCCGTCTGTTGAATTACATACTAGCTACTTGCACAGAGCAATAGCAGCGCAATGCGAATGTGCTATAAACGTACTTAGTTTTCTCAGCATTTACGTTTGTACTAATTGCTTACGACCCGCTCCCCAGAGATTCTGGATTTTAATTCGGGTACTTATACATCGGTCAATGAATGAAGAACACCAGCACGGAGCAGCTGAACTGTCTGTATCTGATCTCAGGTTACCGTACAAAACATTCCTACCTTAGTGTACCCTATCCAACCATGCTAAACCAAGCCATTCAAACTCTGCTCTCACAGTTTCATAAGGCGGTACAGACAAGAAGTAATCCCAGTGGCCATGCGGCCTAAGAAGTGGGTCTGCGGCCGCACGCTTGATGGGACTGCAGGTTCGAATCCCGCCGGGGGGATGGATGACTCTCTGTAGAGAATGTTGGGTGTTGTCAGGTAGAGGTCTTTGCGACGGGCTGATCACTCGTCTGAAGGACTCCTACCGAGTGTTGTGTGTCTTGGTGTGATCGTGAAAACTCAATAACGGGGAGGCTGCGGCTCATTAAGGAAGCCTCCTGCTTACTTGGAATACGGGAAATGTGCGTCTTCCGCTTCCCTTATCAATTTGTTAATCCTTAAGCAATAGGAATATTAAGCAATGGGCATATTAAGCAAAGCAACTAATAATAGGTGGTCATCAATATGTTATACTGAATATATATCTACTTCCCCTTCCATGTGCTTTTGTGCCTAAATTAGAATGTGCCATGGTATACAGGGCGTCTAACACGTCTATTTTAATTTTTGGGTAGTTTTTTTAATTAGATCTTGAATATACATACGATAATTTCTTCCGCATCTCACCATTTGAATTTGTAAATTACCTGAAATTTCACACCAATGCGAAGCTAAAACAGATATGTACTTTAAAATCACAATTTTTAAGTTACTGGAGCCAGTAGTCATGATCTGGCAGGCAAAATTATGAGATGGAAGCGACGCTAGTTCCTCTTTATATACGGTTATGAAATTTTATGTGGTAGAGAAATTTGGCCTCGTAAAATAAACAAAGCGTATTTTGTTACAAATTCAAGTATTTCTTATCGAGATGGGGGCAGTGATATTTTCTTGTTCAGATGAAGAATGGGGTGGCGAAGATATTTCACGTAAGGATGACCTTCTTTCAGGTTTTGTCCCAGACCCTCTCGGTTTTGTGGGTTTTAGATAGCTCTGCCCTGATGTCGTGTAAAATTCTGTTCGGAATGCGAAGTGCCCCGGCATTTTCAAAGTAAAAAATATGGGACATTGCTCAGTGCATACGAACATTCTGATTTCTCCCAGGGATAGGAAATTTGTTCAGACGTAGGAGAGCCACCGGACAGGAGGAAGGAGTAGGAGAAGGAGAGGAAGAGGTGTAGATTGGTGTTTATAGAGTGTGGACTTAGGCTGTGAAGGGTAAGCAGTGGATACGCAAAGGAAAATCTGTTCCTTTTATACTTCTGTTTTATGTCAATAATTGTTTGAACAAAACCGCTTAGACATTCAGTTCGGATTCTGAAACTGTGGTCATTGTAGACTTTTTGTTTTATTTTTTGTGTCTCTGTCGTAACTTTTATCTGAGTTATCGCGTTGAGTAATTTTAATAAACCAATCTGCTTTTAAATTTCGTGACAGGTTACAAATTTTTTCCCTTCCCCCCCCCCCGAACCCACCTGTTACTAAGTGTCCCGGTGTGGGTTTTTTTTTAATTAGATACTTTTTTATGCTTAAACGAGTCACCACGTCGGAGGGAGTAGAGCAACTTGCGATATTGAAAATGACACTGAAATTTAGAAGCAGCTTGTTCAGTATGATGTACATGCCTAAGAGTCTGAGCTATTTTTTCCTAGAATTGCCAATTAAAATTTCTTCGTAGTATTGACAATTCAAATTTCTTTACCTTTGGCTCCTCCAGCCAAATTACAGCAGTGCTGTAGCACGAGCCGGTACAGTGACTAGGCTAAAGGATGGCGGCCGAAGGGTTTGTGGTTCGATCTCGGAGACGGGCAAAGTATTTTATCTCTATTCTACTTGTTTCAGACTGCTCCAGGACACTACCTAACCTCTTATTTGTTGGTTAGAAGGACCTCTCTCCCTACTAGTAAAGCTCACCAGCCACTGTTGTTTAGTCCCGAGGTTAAGAATGAATTGAGCCATATCTCCACTCCCCCATATACCCTTATTTTGGGTCGGGTAGCTCAGTCGGTATAGCGACTGGATACAGGCTGGGCAGTCCGGGATCGAATACCGGTGGGGACGAGATTTTTCGCCCGTCCAGACCGGCCCTGGGGCCCACCCAGCCTCATGTAAAATGGGTACTGGGTCTTTCGCGGGGGTAAAGTGCGGCCTGGGCGTGCTGCTGACCACTCACCCCCTTCTAGTGCCGCGGTCAAGAAAGAGTAGAGCTATACCTCTATCCACCCTCTGGGCCACACCGGGCCTGTAACGGGATCACTTTACCTTTACCTTTATTACGTTCATAACAGACAACTGCTCTTTCGTTGCCAAAGTGCCGACTCTGAGAGTAAGAAATACGTGTAACATCTTCTGTAATTCTGATCAGGCATCTCTGATCGCAGTTCCCATAATAAAGAACTCTGCCGGCCACAGACTGCTGTTATTAACATTGCAATATCAGTTGCGTTTCTTCCGTTCAGATTGGAACAAGTGTTGTCCATTTAGACTGAACAATGTTAAATGTGTTGCTTGTGATATAGAAATATGATTTATTAAAAAAAGAAAGACAGTTTTAATTTATTTCAATAACCGAAATGCTGTTAAAATGCACATCCTTCTGCTTATTCCGATTCACTGTTAAATTTCCCCAAACAAATATTTTTTCCCCAGACAGACACTTTCTCTCATCCTGCAAGTGTCAGCAATATCGAACCTAACCTATGGCAGAAGTTAGGGTTACAGCATTATGAATCAAAGCGAACCGTCCTGAGGAAAACAAAACCTTCTTTTGAATATAAGACTCTAAATTTTGGGTTTTTTGTACGAGGATGTTTCTTGTGCTTTATTTTTTACGTAGGATTCAAGGTCAAACATATTAAAAAATGCACCTTACCTCGCTCAAGACAGGCATTTTGTTATGAATGTTAGTGTAGCAACATATCATTATTTTGTGTTGCATAATTCGGCGCTCAACTGCCGCCGTCAGACTCCAAATTAACATTTATATCTTATCTTCACGGTGTGAGTTCATACACCGGCAGTTTTTCTCTCTATAAGTCTGTTTATACGCTGCTGTAGTGAACCGACAGGCAGCTCTTCGTACAGAGACTTCGTGCAAAATCCATTAGCAGATCTGAGGTAAAGCGTAGACTACAGGAAAGGCGGACAGATAAGGACTCCCTCTTATGTGTTCATTTAAGGATATTTCTCGTAATAAATTTAAAAAACTGCCTGAGAAATGGTTACGGATATACAAAATCTATCGAGGCCACAGAGTTTATAGCAAGAAGCTAAAGATAATTAGGATATTATCTCAGGATCACACATGTCTTTATACTGTCATGCTGTTAAGAACGTAAGCCATTTTGTTAACAATAGAAAACTTTTTTGAATTACTAGATGCCTTGAATGTCAAAGGAAAAAACCAGGCAGTCAGCGATATGGTCATCAGCAAGCCTGCTACAGCCAGCAAGCAGCTTTTCTCCTCCATGATGCGTCACGTGACGTAGCGATGTAAGCTTCCCACAAGAAATGAACCCAGCTTAAGAGCAGACAAAATGAAACTCCTTTATCTGCTAATTCACTGTCTCATGGAGACCAATCAACTCAGTCAAGCTTCTTGCCTGACTTGTCTAGCGGGTTTATTGTAATCCCAAAGTCTCGGGTCCTTGTCGCTCACATCCTGACTCTCTGCAACGCGCCTGATGACAACTTGCTGCACTGGTGATATCGCAGGCATAGTCACGTGCAAGGTAAAGTTGTTCCTTTGCGTAATTACACGACATGCCATCAAGATTTATGGACAGCAGCTGTAAATCTCCGCGCAATCTTAACCTTGACACCAAATCCACGTCACTTGTCCCTTCACAACCCATTCGCTTTAGCCTACTCCATCAAGGAAAGGAAACACAACTATTTAATCCGATGCTGGGTGTGCCCCACAGCTGTTTCGAAAGTTGTGAAGAAGGAGAAATTTCTGCTTCTGCCTGGAATCGAACTACGATTCCACAGTCTTCCAGACCATACTCTAATCTCCATCCTGATTAACCCCGGCTTCTGTAGTCACGTGACCTTAAAATGCTTCTATTGATACAGTTGAAATATAAATCAGGCACTCCACCGACTGTGACGAAAGCTACGCTTTGCTTATGAAATCTGTGCTTGTGTTATGACAGCTAAGCTTGGCTTATGAATTCTGTGCTTGTGTTATGAAAGCTACACTTGTGTTATGAAATCTGTGCTTGTGTTATGACAGCTTAGATTGGCTTATGAAATCTGTGCTTGTGTTATGACAGCTAAGCTTGGCTTATGAAATTTGTGCTTGTGTTATGAAAGCTACACTTGTGTTATGAAATCTGTGCTTGTTTTATGACAGCTTAGATTGGCTTATGAAATCTGTGCTTGTGTTATGACAGCTACGCTTGGGTTATGAAATGTGT
>Ga0123354_10003552_pt1 | contig 21589 bp, 14 predicted proteins | sample TergutLab28metaG_2_FD_97872 | JGI IMG/M metagenome (GOLD analysis project Ga0123354, IMG submission 97872) | Labiotermes labralis P4 segment gut microbial communities from Petit-Saut dam, French Guiana - Lab288 P4 | ecosystem: Host-associated > Arthropoda: Insects > Digestive system > Gut ... | reverse complement strand
CCTTTAAAATTTTTGGAAAAGGGAATAAATTGCCCGGGAAAAGGGCCAATTTGTTTTGTTCAATCTGGCCCCCCCCAAACCAAAAAAAAAATTCCATTTTAATTAAATTCCCCCCCCCCCCTCCAAAATAAACCCCGAAGTGTTTATTAATAAAAATTTAACACTCATAAGTTTCACTTGAAAAATATTCATCTTGCAAAATTTAGTAGCAGCCAAATATCTGGCACTACCTCAAGCCTGTGTTTCACAGAAATGCCACTCTAAATGTTATATGAAACCACTAACATAAAATGCTAGTGTATGTACACATTTAAAAAAAAGTTGCATTCATCATTATTTGTAAAATAACACTTCCCAATGTCAGATAAAAAGTACGCTCCCAGACCACAGACTGTTTCACATTCCAGAAGGAAAGCCAAATAAGCTGACATTTTTATTTGAATGTTTTCTCACTTCAAAAATAAGATGACAATAATAATACTTCATGAAAATTTCAAGAGAGCACAAAGAAATTCGCATGCATGCTCAAAAGTGGGAGGGAAGTAACAATTACGTATTCATTCATGAAACAAACTTATTTCTGGGGCCATCACCACTGGTTCCAAACACAGAACACACAGTTGCACTGTCCCTTACATATGAACTGGGATAGATTGAATAAAATGAAATCAGAATTTTACTCACAAATGCAGACAAAAATACTTTAAAAGCCATGACACTTTTGATGTGTTTTCAGTAAGGTATTTGACACAAATGCCTTGTTACAAAGATGGCACTGATAGGGTCTCTGTCCTGTGTGATAGCGTTTGTGCATAGTCAATGTGGACAGCTGTGTGAACGATTTGCCACAGAAGTCACACGTATGGGGACGTTCACCTGTATGTGTGCGCTTGTGCACCTTTAGATAATCAGGTTTGCCAAAGCCTTTACCACAAACATCACAAACAAATGGCTTTTCCCCTGTATGAATCCTGCTATGTGCCTTGAGAGATTCTCCACCCGACAGTGTCTTACCACATACATCACAGATGAGTTGGTTCTCACCCAGGTGGTACTTCCTGTGGATACGAAGCGAGTTATTGTGCAGAAATGTTTTCCCACAAAATTCACACTGATAGTGTAGCCTATCCTTGTAGTCTGGTTCATGTTTCTTCTTGTGTAATGCTAAGTTGCTCTTGTATGGGTAGGCTTTACCACAAATATCACACTGGAATGGCCGTTCACCCGTGTGAATTGTCTTGTGCCTCTGCAGTTCTGTGTTGGTGTAATATCCTTTACTACATACATCACATTTAAATTTGTAGTCATTCAGGTGTCTTTTTTTGTGAACTAAAAGATTTGACTTCTGAAATGTTGCATACCCACAAATATCACACACATGTTCCATTTCACCAGTATGCGTTTCTTTGTGTTTCTTTAACTCAAAAGCACGTTTGTACTTTCTACTGCACACATCACACTGAAAAGGCCTGTTGTCTGTGTGTGCAATCATGTGACTCTTCAGATGTCCTTTAGAGACACACTCCTTACCACACACATCACATTTAAATGTTTCATGGCATTTTGCATGTGATACCAACTCCAACTTGCTGCCAAATTTTTCACCACAGGAAGCACAGTCATGTAGTTTATTTCGTCTGTGTATCACTGTCTCACGTGTCTGGACAACTCTAGTAATATACCTACTCCTTTTTATGTCCTTTTTCTCATCAGTTTTTGAAGGTCTCTTTGTTTTGGAATTAATAACCAAACCATCAGAATTTCCAAAACAATGAGTAATAATTTCTTTTGCAGACCTGGAAAGAAGAAAAATCTTTATGTGCTACAAAGTTTATCTCCATGAACTAGTGTACAGCTCCTTTATTAAAGCAATCAAGTTGTCGCAGAAAATGTCTGCACTACTAGGAAATAGTTTTGTAAACTCTTTTAACTTGCCTGTAATAGCTTTGGCACTCAGACAATGAAAATACACAGTCTTGTTCACATTCAATACAGTCTCATGAAGCAAAACAGTACAAGAAAGTAACAAAAACCAATTATAACATTTTAAATACAGTTCTCTTGCTCATCCACCCATCATGAGTTTGATTATTTATGACAGAAACTGGCAGCACAAGGCTGGCATGGAACCAATAGAGAAATATACTTTTATCTAAGGGAAGGGGAATGACTATCATCAATTAGGGAGAGGACTTTTGTATGCAAGAGAATCACATCATTAGTTCAGACCATAAACTATGTCAGTGACAGGACATCAAATACAGTGCTTCTAAGTCACTGTACCATATAATGGTTCTGAAAGTGAAGACTAAGAGTAGAGTTTCTATCAAGAATTAAGAGCAAGTATTCAATCAACTGCCTATGTACCAAGCAAATATTATTAGATTATTGTGCATAAGTCAGCTGAGATTCATGTGAGACAGCAGAGAAATGCCTACTGTGTTTTGGTGGGGAAACTTGTGACCATTTGGAAGACCTGGGTATAAATAGGAAGTTATTAAAACGTGTCACAGAATGTGAGGGCATTTACTGACTTCATGTGGATCAGGATAAGTAGTGAGCCCTTGAAAACATGGTAATGAGTCTTCAAGTTGCATTATATTTGTGGCAGTTCTGACTAGTTGAAATGTTAGTTTCTCAAGCAGATCTTTGCTACATGGAGTTGGCTGGCTGGCTGGTTGGTTGGTTGGTTGGTTGGTTGGACATAAAAAATAGGTTCCACAACACAAAAACTTCACATTCAGTGTGAAGTTTAAACCTTTCCTGCATGGCAAAATTATCATGTGACAATCTGGTGTAAGGAGGGAAAATACCACCAACAAACGAGTAAAAATGTAACAAACCCATCTGGGATTCAAGTCTTCTGGAATGTGAGGCTGTACTGTTCCCAGAATTTAAAGAACTTCAGAAAGATGGCTTCAATCTGACTCGTTTTAAACACCAGGAACCACACCCCAATAATACGGCATCACATCCCAGACGATTTTAATCCTCAGCAACACCACTGTAAAACATGCAAATATTGCAATGCTTGTTATAAAAGCTTGTTATTTGCACTCAACATGTTTACAAATACAAGAGCAAGAAAAACAGTAGCATTGGTGCTTCTGAAGTGTCAAAACACTGACAGCATTCCAAAATATACCTCAAAAGAACACAAAACTCATATGTACCTGATAAATTCTCAAGATAAGTCAATTATGTGACAAAAACACTTTTTATGCACCAACATAAAGCAGAAGGGCAAGAAGAAAGTGGATGAGTACAGATGGTGTATAAAACCACGTTCAAAAGAAATATAAGGGGCTCCTGGAATTCCATTCAACACAAATGTTTTCCCTACCTGCAATTCTGCAGCAATTAATAAACACAAAACCTACATATTCCACTTACTGCGGACTTACACACTCAAACCCAAACGGGCCACATTCCCTACCAAAAATCATGCTACACAGCCTACACTTATCAGGCATATTAAGCAGAAGAAATCATAAAAGACATGGGAACATCCACGCTCAGTTAACTGTGATAAGCTCAATGAAATAAATATGTAGAGAAACTGGTAATATTGCAGGACATGAGTTTTGTCAAGTGTCCAGAATAAGGCAAGATAAACTGCAAGAGGAAAACAGATTCTACCAGATACACACTTGCTAAACAAGAATGCTTGCACACCACCTGCTGACCTCCAGGAAACAATAAAAAATACAACCCCATACAGCCTAGTGTGTATCGTACGAATATCCCTTTAAACAGGCACTGGTTGCAGGGACATATTATGCATCTCTTTAAGGTGACAAAGTGTTAATGCAATTTTTTCAGAGGCATATCCACTACAAACATATAATTAGAAAGGCCCTGTTGAAAAGTTCCTCTGTAATTTAACATTTTTCCAACTAGATGTGACTTACTCAGTTTATTACATTACTGTAGGCAGCTTTACATGTTTCGGGTGTTGACACCCATCATCAGGAGCCGGTACAACTGCAAATACAGCTTCTGGTATTGATTAACCGGATCTACAAGTTCCAACTTAACAATGAAAGCTGTATTTACAGTTGTACAGGCTCCTGATGATGGGTGTCAACACCCGAAACATGTAGAGCTGCCTACAGTAATGTAATAAACTGAGTAAGTCGCATCTAGTTGGAAAATTGTTAAATTCAATTCATGATGTATGGACCCACATATATAAAATTCCTCTGTAATATCAAGGGATTTGGTGACTACATTTCTGTAAGATGAACTCTAAACAAACATTTAAATATTTATGTATCTCTATTAGTTCTTTATTCTCTTCCATAAAATATTCACAACAAAGAACATTCTGTTCGGAAATTACAGTATGGGAAATGCAGAGTGCAGAACAAACATTAGAATTCCCTTTCACAGCATTTAAAAATTGAGCACTTGCCTTCGAAGATGACACAGCTAGTGGTTGCCCCATGCTAGAAAACAACCCAAAATGCTTCAAAATCACAGACGTTATAACCAACAAAATGTACTTTATCTTGGAAGAAACCCCAAATAGTCCACAGCGAAGTCTCCCACATATTTTGGGTCTCTTTGGCCACTGTGGAGCTTCAAATGATCATAAGGAAAAGGGTCTAATGATACAACACTGCATTTATCAACAAATCACTTCTGCATATACCAGCATAAGAATATAAAGGCTAAAAAACTAAGCACTTCTCCTTGTGATCACATAAAGCGCTTTGATAATGGCACAACAGGGTTGCAACATGTAGAAGACTAAATACAGACTATCAGGGGTTGCTCCACAAATACAGCGTCATATATTGTTGGTTTCGATTTGTGAGACTTATTTAAGAAATGCTCAGTAATATGTAATACTGCAAGATGTTTCACAGTCTAAAGACAAAGTGTTTACTGCACTGGTATCTCTACAGTGGTTATTCCAACATGCTTCAGCTGATATGGGTAGCCATCATCAGGGAATAAACACAAGGGTCATGTTTAGTTAAGAATATACAACACTGTCCAAGGTACAGGTAAAATGTATATTCCAGAATAGATTACAATACATTCATGTGGAGGGGGCCATAATGTACAAAATATATTACAGACAATGTACAGAACTCAATTTAAAAAAATTGCAACCAAGAATCATCTTTCCAAGCAAGCAGAAAGTTCAGTATACACAACTACACGCTATATGTTGCACACAATGCAGTTACCAGCCAGATACCCAAATCTACAGTCCATGAAGAAAAATGGTCAAGTACAAATACATCAAGCCAACAAGTGCCTCCCCACTACCTCCATCTGGTGAAAACAACACTCCAAGGGACTGTGCATTATATGTCACAAATAAGAAGTGGGGGGGGAACCATTTCCCACAAACTAATGTACCCTAATCAAGCCCCCCACACAATGTGTTTATTTTTAACAGATATTCCACAGTTCTGGAATTCTCAAATATTTTGTACATGAACGTATTTTTAAAGTTTACTCTACCTCCTGATAAAACCTGTGAACATGAATGTTTTATGTACGCACCAGGACACATACATGACAACACAGTGCATCTCCAGTGTCTACCGTAGTCTTAGTAAATATTTATCTTCAATTTCCTTGGCCATATGTTTGTCAGTTCCACTGACAGTCTGCATCCCTTAAGTCTAGCTACAAGATTATCAGCTGCTTCTATTTGAGCAGTTCTAATTCGCTTAAGGCTCTAGGATGACCATATTGTCAAGTTCATGCAATTATACAAGTGCTCACAGTACAAGAACGGTATCATTGATGCTGGGGTCAAATAGTCAATTCAACAAACTAATCTGTCAATGATAGGCAAGATAATGCATCCAATGGCAAAAGGAACTTGGTAACGATAATTAAATATTACAATGCTCAAATGCCTGAAAAAGCTAGAAATATCATGACACAGTGACATTACATTCAGTCTAATGAATACACCATAGCTACAGCTAATGCCTTGCAGAATTTCTACAAAAGATGTTACTAACATTCATGTTTCTCTGGATATGCATATGTCAGAAAACCAGTTACCGGACTCTGTAAACACAACTCTTCTGGTGAGTTGTGGTACGGTCTCTGCCCAGTATGGTAAGGTCTATGAATCACAAACATCAACCTCTGGGTAAATGACTTCCCACAAGTGTCACAGGAGTTGAGTTTCTCGCCTCTGTGTGTGTGTTCTAGCTTCTTTAATGCCTTCCAACACAATGCACACACAGGGTTTCCCACTTGTGTGTATCCTCATGTGAGCAAGACGACAACATCTGTTTGACAAAGACTTCCCACAAACATCATACACAAGGTGTTTCTTCACATGCAGCATTAGTGAATTCCCATGTGCAAATATTTTGCCACATGTCTACTACATTGGAATTTATTCTCAAGTCTAAAACCTGTGTCAGGAGTTATATTATGCTTGGAAAATGTATATATTTCTACATGACTTACGGCCCACATGCTGATATACTGAATATCAATGACAATGTTTAATGAATGAACCAACTATTCCCAGGTAATGCATAATGGGTTTGTTGAGCTCTCATAATTAGAAAAATAGAGCACAATTCAACACTTCTACCATTCATGAACCTACAAAGAAAACATCCCTATGCAGGATTGCTCAATCAAGTCCACTAATGCTGAATGTGAAGTAATTTACAAATCATCAACTCCTACAAGCCCAAAGGGTGCTGTACCATAACAAGAGCAACACACTGCGATAAGTGATGTCACCCAGTGAGCATCTACTTAAAATCACTGTTATGTGCAGACATTCTTGGCTGGAACAGCCTTGAATGCATAACACACTAGAAGAAATGTTCACGTGGAACACCTAGGGGTTTAATTATACTGGCTGACAAGCTACGCAGGCCAGCACATAAAATATGTAATGAAGCAAAACAGTTACAGCCTGCACACCAGATAATTCATACTGTATTACTTCATGGAATATCACATAACGTGCATTAAGGCATGAAAATCACGCATACGAAGTATCACAGGAAATCCCGTAAAACTCACACCAAACATCACAGTGCAATGGTTACCAGTCCAGGTTCCTACTCCAGATATCCACAGTTTCATTTCCAGAATGAAAAATAAAACCATAATGCAAACTATACGCATACATTTACATATGTCAGTTCTGTGGACAAAGTGCGACGAAACTAATGAAACAATTTTCAATCTCATCTGCCTGAACTTCATCACCTAAAAAAATGTGCTAACTCGAGAGATTTCAAGAACAAGAGCGGTGTGTCATTGTGGTGTGTTTAAGCACAAGAAAAATAATACCTGTCTATGCAATAAAATGTTGCCCCTGCAACAGCCGAAGAGCAACAATATATATATATATATATATATATATGTTGCAAAATGTGCATGAGAGCATCATGAAACTTCACAGCCATACACAACTACTGGCAACGCACAACATAATATACATGAATATGAAACAAAAAAAACTTGTCAGTCAGAAAATGCCATTACACCATAAAAGGATGGATGTGGTACACTTAAAGTGCTTTAGTATATCAATGGCCTACTATTCTTTGGCATGTCAGTATGTGTGTTACTATTCAATCTCATGTCAACCACACGGCATGCCACAGAAACACATTATATCTGATAAGATTAACCTATTAGAAGTCTAGTATTAATTTAACTTCTTTCATGTGTGTGTGTGTGTGTGTGTGTTTGTGTGTGTGTGTGTGTGGGGCACCACATGGTCCAACCATGTCACCTGCTTGGTATGTTAATCACCCTAAGCTGTTCACTGCCAAAAGCAGATAAAATGCTCTCCAAATCACATTACATCCTTAGCTGCAATGAAGGGCATATTTACTGTCAAATATCAAGCTGACATTTCAAACACATACGCCTCCACTTTTTCACCCATCTTGAAGGATTAAATCAAAAAGTTGAGGCATAAAGGGTACAGACAGGCACAAGCATATAGAAAAAAATAAGATAAGTGTTGTACAATTTAAATGAATACATTTATTATTCAAATGTCAGTACATTCAGTTAGCATTTGTTTCACATCCCTGAGAATGAAGCAGACATCATCTAATACACTTAAACTGTTATGGGCACTTCATTCACTTCACAACCCAAGACTAGTAACAATGCACACTCATTCAGCCTTAACACCATTAGCATTTCGTTCATATATGTATACAGTACTGCTAGCTGACAGTACGATTACCTCCTCGTGCAGTTACCAAAAAAGAATGCATACAAAGTAACAAGTTTCTCTGTTCAATCTTTCCCACCAATACAAAATTGTAGAATTCAATACATAGTTAATTTCATAAACATGACTTTTATTTACTTAATGCCCTAACAAATTTATGAAGAAGGTAGTTTCAGTTCAGGAAGTTTTTGTTTGACCTCTTTGATGTGTCAAGTCATCAATAATTTGTGCAAGGCCCACCCACCAACCAACCAAAACCAGATCGACCAACCAATCCCAGCTTGACTAACTCACTACGCACTTCTTACCAAAAAGAACACATCATGGGGAGAACTGATGTCATAGTATCTGTTGTTCACACAATGACATTAGGCTATCTAAATATAAGAATTGCCAGCATGACCAACAATTAATCTACAAAGAACAGAACTGCAGATACAACATAAAAGCAGAAGAGCTGGTCTGAATCACACAGTGCAGTGACTACACTACATCAGGTGACCAGGAAATGAGGGAACAATGCTAAGCAGGGGCAGACCTTGTTCTGAAGACTCAATTCCTCTGGGATATGATGCCATTATGTGAAGATGACAACTTACTCCACCAGTGCCACAGGTAGGAATGAAGGATTACACTTCCATTCCCTTATATTTCCATTGCATAGTGCTTGAAGTCACAAAGAAATGACTTTAGCTTAACCCAAAAAACATCCATGCATCAACTACCACACAATAATTCGAATGAGTTAGGTTGCTACACACAGAAATTCAAAATATGCATACAGGCCAGAACATACACACATTCTCAAAACCAATCTATGATCCAAGCACACCGGATCCTAAAACCAATAAAAAGGAACAGTATAAATTCTGGACCAAGTCTGACATCACAGACTTCTGGTTACCAGCAACATTCCAAGGCAACTGAAATGTTCTGGTTTCTATTATGAATGAGATTCTCAGAACAAATGACAACTGTGACAGCCACACATGAAAAATTCACATCTTCTGTATCATCCAGGATGTCATCCTTCCTAGAAGGAATGGATATTTTTGTGTTATGAATGCATCAAATATAGCTTGTCAGTGATCCTCCCATTCCCATACAACTGGGGAAGCAATTTCCTTAGTGAGTTAGTGCCCGCAGTAATGACAGTTACTTATCTGCATCTTGTAAAGATGACAGTGTGCAAGTCACACCATAACACAACAGTCAATGGTAAACCACAAACATAACAAACGAAAACCCAGATTCAAAAGGCAACACAACAATCCCAGATGTCTTCTGACTTTGGCGTGTTCTTCCACTCATCTGGGTTATGGATTGCCTGTTCTTGCATTTCAAAAGGACATGCTACCTCCACCTGCATCCTGACTTAAGTTAGGTTCTGGTACATGCTAAAATAACTGAGAAAAGCAAATGCATCAATTACGTATGGTGGGCCTAAACAAGGCAGTCTGCTAAAATGGTTATCACTTCCAACTCTCAATTCCTAAAGGCTCAATTCAAGAGCTATCCCCTCTTCCATTTCAGCAGCTCTGTAAGTGATACATTTCCTGCAGTGACAGTCTGGAACCCTTATCATTCTACATGACCATTTGTTGGTCTCTAAAATGTACTAACAAATGACCTGACATGCCACATGCTGGTCTCTGTGTGTTTATGTGGTAGCAATTTAAACACCCACATCAAGCCAGAAAAACTCAATCCACCAAAAGACAAAACTCTCTTTTAAATACATCTACTGAAGGTAAGACACAACTTTACTGCAAAACACAGAATGGTGTCTGCCTGCCTGCCCATTTATCTGATGATGTAAAAAAGGAGAAGATGGAGTAATAACAGCACCTCTCCCCACCCCCACCCAGCAAGAAAACTGTAACAAGCAGTGCCTCTAGCAAGCTGAACACAACATAAGCAACCACATTTCATCAGGTAGTTTATAATTTCACTGCTTAGTGTACAGGAGGATCTCCAAAAATGTCGGTACCAATCTACCAGCCCATATTGTACACAACATATCATGTAAATGGAAGCTACATGTCATCACAGAGATACCAGAGAATGCCAAGAATGTAAAAAAAGCTGCTGTAAACAGCACAAATTCCAGTACCAAATGATTCCACTCATAAACAAATTAGGGGTATAAAGCACAAACAGTACAGGTGCATAGAGACTCAATATGCAAGAATAACTGACAGAGGTAAAAGACATGATGTGAGTTCCCACAAAATGTCATCTTTTTTATCAACAAGTTATATCCAGAATTACCACACATATTCCACCATTACTGAGTATACATCCAGTTACAAGCTAATCAACAGTATGAACTGCTAACAAAGACAACTTATGACTCAAAAATAAGCTCCAAGCCACAGAATGAACTTAAAATAATCTGTTCTGCCCCCCCCCCACACCATTCTATACATTTCTGCAGACATGGGTTCAGTCTGTGCTGAGAAGATCCTCAACATAAACATGATAGTAAGAGATTCTAAAACAAAATTAATAAACTTTACCAACTTAAATAAAGGAATACCATGTTTACTCACACGCAAGACAATTTTTTCTTCAATTTTGTGCATAAGTATGTGGGGTTGTCTTAAATTCGTAATCAAGCATCAAATTGAATTGCTCTGAAATTGATCATGCAGAGCCAAATGATGTCCTGCATCGCCAAATCATCAAGTATACACAGAAGAGAGAAAAAATGACTACAGTTAACTGACAAAATCTTCCTTTTTTGGACTTAGTCCATCAGCTGAGTTTTTAAAGAAACACGACACTTCAGAAACAAGCTCTGTTTCCGTCTTTTGGCAAAGAAGCACCCAGTGGTTGTCTTAGAAGTTATTCTCAGTTAATTGGCACAAAAGAAATAGTAAAATTGATAAACAAATCTCGTCCAAAGGTAATAACCAGAAAAGTCTGCTGAAAAATTGAAAAGTCTTGAAAATAAAACCCGAACAAATCCAAAAATTAAAAACCATAAAAAGACTAATCACACCACAAACACAACACAGCCAGCCAGAACACACGTTTTAAAATTCCTAACACCACTAACACCTTCTGTGGAGAAAATTCTCTCTTCTTCAGAGTTCAAGTAAGTTTATAAACCAAGATATAAATGTATTATTTAGCCAGTGTGGATCTAACAGCATAACAGTGCCTCACACCAGGAGTAATGGTGAAGGGCTGTAAGAAATGTTGTCTATCAAATTCAATGGATGGGAATGATATGTTGTGGAATGGCAGTGAAGAGGATAGGAATCTTAGGAGCGTGTGGAAGATGAAGGCACTGACTGTGAAGATCGAGACAGTAACACTGATTGGAAAAGGCAGATGGAATCTGACTTCTTTTTGTGCAATAAATGTATGAAATGAACAGTAAAATATTGTTTCTTAGCAAACATATTATTTTTGGGGGTTGTCTTAGATTTGAATAAACACATATTTCCTTGGCAGATGTGTTTTATGTTGGGGGTTGTCTGGCAGATGTGTTTTATGTTGGAGGTCGTCTTAAGATTGGAGTCGTCTTGCATTCGGGTAAATAAAGAAACCATGAATCTGGACAAAACAAACTTGTACTGTACCTTACCCATATCGTACCTACTGTGACAATGTGACATTCTAACAATTCTTTCACCCAGGTTACTAATTAATACATTAGCCAAACAACATTCTTCTTCTATGGATCAGTAATACCATATCAACAGCCTGTTTTAACTACACCACTGTGCAAGAAATGCTTCCTCATTTCAAAAATGTACAATTCTCACTCAACTTGCCAGTCTTCACATCATTAATCTTGCTGAACAAAACATATCTGAAGAGAAAATTTCCATTTAAACCAAATATATATATATATATATATATATATATCAGTATATGCAGCTGCTGCCATACACAAACATGCTCTCCCTCTTCTAAAACATATGTTCATGGTTTTTCTGATGTGTCACAAGAAGAGTTCTCGCAACAAACCCTTTCTGACACACATGACACATGTAGGGCCTTTGTCCTGTATGAGATCTCATGTGTACTACAAGAGTTGAACGCTGTGTGAATGATTTACCACACTGGTCACAAGTATGGGGCTTTTCACCTGTGTGAGTCCGCTGGTGAACACGCAAATAGTTGCGGGATATGAATGCCTTACCACACACATCACACACATTTGGTTTCTCCCCCGTATGTGTCCTCACATGCACCATCAGGGATGCCTTGCTGGCAACATTCTTGCCACATATATCACAAACAAATTGGCTCTCACCTGTGTGAGATTTAAGATGCAACAGCATAACCTGCTTGCGAGCAAAACGCTTCTTACAGATGTCACATTCATGTTTCTTTTCAGGGGGTACAAAATTAGGGTCGTGTGTTTTCTTATGCAGCATCAGCCTGTATCTATACCGATATGCCAGGCCACAAATGTCACACTGGTATGGTTTCTCTCCTGTGTGTATAGTTTTATGCTCTTGGAAAGTCGTCTTTGTATAGAATCCTGTGTTGCACACTTCACACTTGTATTTGTATTCACTGAGGTGTCGCTTCCTGTGATTCACCAGATTTGCTCTCTGAATACATGAATAACCACAAATATCACAAACATGATTCTTTTCACCTGTGTGAATCTTTTTATGGCTTTTTAATTCAAATGCTCGCTTGAAAGTACGATCACAAATATCACATGGAAAGGGCCGTTCTTTACTATGAATAACCATGTGAACAGTTAGTGCTCCCTTTGACACAAATGCCTCCCCACACACAGGACACACAAATGGACGTTCCCCAGTATGAATCCTCCGGTGAATCAACATTTTACTTTTGATGAGAACCTTTCCACAGAATTCACATTTGTTTGAAACCTTTTCCTTTTTGGAGCTGCATTTTGTACCCCTAGAGGTTATGTCTCCAGATCTGGAAAGAAGAGAGATGGCAACATAAATTCTTCCAGCTTTGAATATGTACGTTCATATCTATCACTCGGTTGCAACTGAGCCTACAATGCCTATCCAAGCACAATGTACAGTATCTGTTCAAAAGAAATTCCAAATTCCTGGACTGAGCATTACTAAATCCTGTTTCATTTGCTCAACATACCACTACTAAATGACAAACACATGTTGTTTCCCACATAACATTCTCTCAACCTTGTACAAAAGATTTCATTCACATTATCTTCCTCTTGCAACTCACTTAAAAAATATTACACTTTTCCATCTTCAACACAGTGTCACTGAAAAGTGAAGCACCTTAGCATAATATTGCTGCCCCATACTTCAGACACACAGATTCAGCAGCATAAACTACACAGCACACAACCCCCCAAAATGCAATCACTATTCGCAATTTGGCACAAAACGTTATCTAGTCAATCAGTTTAAAAACAGTCGTGCTAAATGAATATCAGAACCCTTGGTGGGTCTTCTGATGAGTAACAAGCAATGATTTGGACACAAAACTCTTGTTACAGACTTGACAAAGAAATGGCCTATAACCGGTGTGAGACCTTCTGTGGACAATCAGGGAAGAACGCTGTGTAAAGGACTTGTCACAATGCTCACATATAAACGGCCGTTCTCCTGTATGTGTACGCTGGTGAATCTTCATATAAAGTCGTGAATTGAATGCCTTCCCGCACACATGACAGACATTCGGTTTCTCACCAGTGTGTGTACGAACATGTACCTTCAGATAATCTTTGCTTGACAGCACTTTTCCACAAATATCACAAACACACTGGCTCTCCCCAGTATGGGACTTCATGTGCACCAACAGAACTTTCTTATGTGAGTAACACTTGCTACAGACCTTACACTGATGTGCCTTAGCAGGAGGTTCATACTTTGGGTCATGGGACATGCGATGTTGCTTCAGTTGGTACTCATGGCGGTACACCAAACCACACATATCACACTGAAATGGTTTCTCACCAGTGTGCCCCATCATGTGCTCATGGATTTCAGTGTTTCTGTAAAATCCTTTCATGCAAACAACACACTTAAACTTGTACTCATTCAAATGTCGCTTCCTATGATTCATCAAGTTTGTTTTTTGTATGCATGAATAACCACATATATCACACACATGATTTTTTTCCCCTGTATGAATCTTCCTGTGATTTCTCAGCTCAAATGATCGTTTAAACTTCCGACTACACACATCACAGGTATATGGCCGTTCATCACTATGTATGACCTTATGCACTGTCACAGCACCTTTTGAAACAAAAGCTTCACCACACTCAGTACAGACAAATGGCCTTTCCCCAGTATGGATCCTTCTATGAATCAGCAGCTTACTCTTTACAAAGTATTTTCCACAAAATTCACACTTGTTTGAACTCTTTTCCTTACTTGATATGCCTTTTGAATTTCCCACAGATTCACTATAGGCAGTGTCTGCATATCTGCAAAGAAGAGAGATATAAAATGAATTCTTCTGTTTTATGGTTCAAGTCTCATGGTCCATGCATGTCCCAGTGACAGCCATATATTACTGGTGACTTCTGATGCCATGTTCATTTTCACAATATTGCTACGCTAAGTTTATTACTTTGCTTCATGTAACGCCACCAACACATTTCCCAATTCTGACAGACCAAAACAATGTCAAACTTTACTTAATGCTGACACACCTGCCAATTATGAATGACCAAAACCAGCCAAACTCACAACACAGGAAGAGCACTCTGAAAAGGCTACTAATACAGCCGCATGCACATCTTGGCTAAATGAATACCGTATCACCTTAAATATACGTGACTAACACTCCCACTTCCACCGCAAAATTTTAGTTGTTATACAAATGTGAGAAAGAAAGTACGAAAGAGAATTGCATTCCAAAGTACAAGACAAGAAGAATTCCAGAAGATCAACTAAAAATATCTGACTCATTAAGAGAAATGGGACTGCCACATGTGCTAACCTTACTTCAGTTGATGACCACTAGCAATTACTCTACAGCTTTCTAACAAACAAAATGACTCAAGTGATTACAGTTCTTCCAGCTATTCAGGAGGTGCCAAGGAATGAACAGCAATCCTGATTGTTTTCCTCAGTACACAGAGAAATGACAGGACAGCACCTAAATCAAAACCACTTCCTAACCCCTTCCTTCCACATCTTTTCCAAAGAGTAACTCACTAATTATCCTGTCCTCTGACACTACAGTATGGGCTAGTCATCAAATAAACCATAAACAAATATCTAAACACGTATAAATACAGCTTTGTAATAAAAATCCTACAAACCATCAGTGTCTGATTATAGATGCAGCAATATTAACAAGAATCACAGTAAATCCAACTGCAACAATTATTTAAACTAGCATTATTTCATCAACTGTTTTGGCCTACAAGGCCATCATCAGGTTTAAAAAGTATAGAAGATTACATACACCGTTTATTTGGAAAATGAAATCTCAGATCCTTACTATGTTGGGCACCTGCGGGAGGAATAACCATTAGAATTCAGTAATTACATTACTGTTTAAAAGGATTGGATCGTAAAACTGCTGATATGAATGGTAATGATTAAAAGTTAAAAGAATTACAAATAATCAGTGGAGTAGACACTTCTTTAGATGGGATGTATGTATGCACGTGTAGAGGACTCTCATGAGGGTGCACACTCCTCCATCGATTTTCATCTTAACAAATTTTAATCTAAAACTGCTACACACATTCTACACTGAAAAGTTTCCAGTAGTTCTTCTACAATATACAATATACAATAACTGTACTTCCTAATGACAGGCCAGTAAGCCTGAAATATGGAGGAGTTAGTGGCTTTTATAATATTATTATAAATCTACCACAATTGTGCGCACTTGTTGATTTAAATTATGGTAATTGAATTGTAAGGCATGGAATGGAAAAATGTGAAATAAAAATACAAAAGTGCAAGTAGCTGAGATCTTATCCACATAAACTCTGCTCATAAACTTTTATTCTTGTTCAACCAGATGATGGCCTTGTAAGTCAAAACATGTTGCTGAAGAAATACAGGATTAAACAAGTGTTTCATCTAACTGGATTTACTGTAATTCTTATTCTCCAAAATGCAAAGGGGATGAATTATCTTAAAATTAAACAATATTTACTATTCACACATTCTAGCAGTCATTTGTTAGAAAGGTTTCACTCAATGTATAACAGAACACTTTAGTAAGGCAACATGGAGGACGACACCGACACCAACTGGTGGAACGTCACCACACTACTTCCAAGTCTTGGGTTCTGAAAACTATACTGAGAGTACATGTAAGTTCTGAACCCAATGTGTAACATATTTTCATACACCTGCACCCCTGTGTCCTCAGATCATGGAACTTTCATCCAAATTCAATAAACACAGTCAATCAAACATTCTGCCAGTTAAAAAGCATAAAACAACTTCAAATGCACTGGTATCTGGACATGAAAATTAATAACAGAAATAAGATCACTTCCAAAATATTCACTGCTATTTAAATGAGTGTAACTTTCATAACAAAAATACATCTTTAAATTCATTATATTAATATTTAAATACCAAATTATCTTGATATGGCCTGAGCTTCTGGCTTGGCATGGACATTTAAATCCTATCAGGTAAACAAAGAGACCAGCATATGGCATGCTAGGCCATTCATCCCCACATTTTAAAAATAAACATAAGATCTCATAGTACAATAAAGATTCAAACCCTGAATTCTAACTTCCCCTCCAAATGACAAATTATTCTCACATCTGTTTAGATGGGAACCTTTGTTACCATGCCACATCTTACACATAAATGACCAAATACAATTGCTGGGCAAGCTGACAAGTGTGACATAACATAAATAAATACTGCAGTATGTTGAAAAAATTTCCATATTGCCAAGATATATTTTTATTGCTGAGGTATGAATGAACAACTCTTAAGAATGCATTTCTAGATAGTTGCAAAAAAAACCCAACCACTCACAAAAAAGTTTACACTGGACCATTTATATTCATGAACTGCATCTAACATGCATTCATAAAGTCACAAATGTGGATTATTAAAAATTTAAATGGGTTTGATATCACTCCTATTACTCTAACAACTGCAACCATAACCATGTAATTACATAAGCTGATGAGAATGCATCCCATGACAACAAATTGGTTTAATTACTTAACCAGACATAAGGCATTAAATACAACTGTCACAAATAACCTGATCGTTTATTTCTTCATAATCTGTCATATTAGATCCACAGAATGCCCTCCTGCCAAATCAATCACTGAACATATGCATTCATTTGTAAATGACTTGTTTCATAAAACATACCTGACAGCCAGAGTTAATACTCTGAAATGATATAACAGAATAAATTCAGTGCAAGACATGAACAGCAACAAAACTAAGTACTTCTCCTTTAACAATTATTTTGGTAATATGCTATCTGTGGATGTGAGACAACACACCCAGCTGCCAGATTAAATATTCTCATAAATCAACTGCACACTGTTACAAGCACACTGCTCTTCATTCATTAACATGTGATGAAACCTTGATATCACCATAGAAGAGGTGAAACATCCTCAGTTTGCAATCTTAGTGAAGGCAAAAATGGTGAGTACAGTACAGTGAATGTTTACAATCAAAAATACTTCATTCAACCTAAAAATGAGACAGAAATTACATTTCCACTACTTCAAAAACCCTGCAATTTTCCACCAACCTGTTACAAATTTTATGATTTAAGGGCCACATTAACACCTAGGAACCTCCACGACAAGAGCTTTATACGATGTATGGACAACATGTCCGATGCACATAGCAGGGCAAGCATCCTACCTGATCTCAAACTTTACTGCAACCTCGTTTTCCACAGCTGTGGCCACCAACCTTTGCAATGAGTATGGAATAAAATACCAGAACTAAAACTTTGGTCATGCCAGACTGTCTGTTAAGTCAGAATTAAGGTTCTCTGATGTAATAAAAAATACTGTAAACAATCACTGTCAAGTTGGTTTCAATTACACATTACATGCACTAATAAAAAAGTTTACATCAGTGGGGTACTTCAAACACAGATGCAAACACCTCATCTACATGACAGCACAACCAAAACAATCACCTACCCTACACCTACACACCACCAGCCCAACAGTTCACTGAAACATCACGAAGCAGAATTTGATAGCTCACAAATTGTGATGGAAAGCAAAAAACAGCACTAACAAACTACCAAAACTCTCCTTATGCTAAACTGTACACGAAATATTTTTTTTTTTAATATGCATATGGTTTATTCCCAGTACCTTCATTCTAAAAACCAGGGTTGTGTATTTTCTGGTGAGTTACTAAGACAGACCTCGACACAAACCCCTTGTTGCATACATCACATGCATACTGTCCATGAGTGTGTGACCTCCTGTGCACAATTAAAGATGACTGCTGTGTGAAGGATTTGCCACATTGCTCACAGCTGTATGGCCGTTCCCCTGTGTGAGTTCGTTGGTGGATCTTCAGGTACTTCTTGGAAATAAATGCCTTGCCACACACATCACACACATTGGGCTTCTCACCCGTATGGGTTCGTACGTGGATCTTCAAGTAGTCCTTGCTTGACACTGCCTTCCCACAGATGGTACAGGTGCACTGGCTCTCTCCCGTGTGTGATTTCACATGTGACATCAACACCTGTTTTCTTGAATACGTCTTATTGCAAATTTCGCACTGATGTGTCTTTTCAGGGGGTTTGTAATCTGGATCATGCTTTTTCTTATGAACAGTGAGCCTGTAGCGGTACCGGTATGCCAAACCACAAATATCACACTGAAAAGGTTTCTCACCTGTATGACCATTCTTATGTTCCTGCAATTCAGTGTTCGTGTAGAAACCCTTCTCACAAATTTCACACCTAAGTTTGTATTCATTCAGATGTCGTTTTCTGTGATTTACAAGGTTTGTCCTCTGTATGCATGAGTAACCACAAATATCACACACGTGATTCTTTTCACCTGTGTGTATCTTTTTGTGGTCTTTCAGCTCAAATGCCCGTTTAAACCTACGATTGCAAATGTCACAAGGAAATGGACGTTTTTCACTGTGTATCACCATGTGCACTGTCAGGGCTCCCTTTGATACAAATGCTTCACCACAAACAGAACATGCGAAGGGGCGTTCACCTGTGTGAATCCTTCGATGAATCAGCATCTTGCATCTTGTGAAGATCTTTCCACAAAATTCACATTTATTGCAACTTTTACCCTGCGAATTCCTCTCCTTTTTTGTATGGTTCTCTCTTTTGGGGGAAGTCAACCTGCGTTTCTTTTTGCCAACAGAATCACTATTGGCATTTTCTGCAGATCTGGAAAGAAGAGAGATTAGTATGAATTCCCCAGTACCGCTATCAATGCCCCATTTCCTCAGAACATCCTCTGGAAATAAGTCCAATATCACAAAACTGCTTTCAGTAGCAATGACTATCCAAAATCATCCTGAAACAACTTTGCAGATCAGCATCCATAAGAAATTTAGAACTGACAACACAAACAGCAGCCTGAAAGAATGTAACTGTACCAAGCTCCATGCACTATAATGGATGTAAGACCATATTCAAAAATGTGAAAACACAGAAAAACACACATCTGAAACCTGTTACGGCATATTTTGCATAAAAAGCCTTTGGAAGATCCATTACTCCATAAGCTTCAAAGATTTAACATGAATCAAAATACTTTTAAGGCCTCCTAAGTGTATGCCAGTTCGCAGTGGTAACACTGGTTACCTGGATCTTTGTAGTTCACCCAATGGTGTATTGCACTGCTGGTTTCACATAATCATATTTTCAATCTACAGTAATCAAAAGATTGCATCAATGTATGCCACAAGGGAAAATTCTTGAGATCCTGCATATTTCCACTTGCAGCTGATGTTTGAAACAACACAACTATATGATGAACATAACACAGCAGCTTTTTCATCCTCAGTCATACAGTATCAAACCCTGTATCTTGAGGAGTCCATCCATCATCCCAGCTGCCAAAGACAATCACAATTATTCTACTTTTCAAATTATAATAAACATCTGATGTTCAGAGTTCAGCATGTGGGTAATGCCAATTTCAGATTCTTCTTACACATTAATATCCCTTCAACCCACTCTTCTTCACCTCATACACATTCTTGCTGAAAATGCAGAACTACAAACTGCAGAGCAGTCTTCCCTTATGCAATATGTTCACTGAAAAACATTACACAGCATTTCACATATCTCTTACAACAGGCACCAGAACTTTCAACAAGAAATTCTCTCAAAAGTAAAAACAATTCTCAACCTAGCAAATGTTCATCTACTTTACACACATGGCACTGATATTCAACTCTGAGTTCTAATGTTTACAATGTTTCTGAATGTTCAATATGTTTACACATATGGCACTGATATTCAGCTCCGAGTTCTAATGTTTACATTCCGTTTCTGAATGCTCAATATTTTTGTAGGTTCTGATATTATGGCACTGCACAAACAACTGGTTGAAATGCTCTATTGGAACTTGTCTGCAGGCAGTACAAGAGTGGTGACAGATTAGACGGTTATACAGTTAACACTACGAGTGGTGACAGCTTGAATGGTTGCAGTTACTATTATGAGTAAAATTTGGTTATATAGTTACAGTTCTTACTATGCTTGACATTAGGTTATATGGTTACAGTAATTATGAGTAGCATCAGGTTAGATTATTACACTCATTACTAAGAGTGGTTTCAAATTAGATGGATACAGTTCTGACTAGGAGTGGTATCAGGTTACATGATTATATTTAGTACAAGGGTCACCAGGTTAGATGGCTAGTTTTTATGAGTGGCATCAGTTTAGATGGTTACAGCTATTACTACAAATGACATGAGTTTAGAAAAATATGATTATTCATGTATGTGGCACGAGGTTTAATGGTCACAGTTACTGCTAAGGGTGGTGTCAGGTTAAATGGTTACAGTTATTATTATAGGTGATGTCAATCATATCATTACAGTTATTACTACAAATGGCATGAGGTTAGATGGTTACAGTTATGACTGCAAATGGCATGAGATTAGAAGGTTACAGTTACAACTACAAATGGCACGAGGTTAGATGGTTACTACTACAAATGGCATGAGGTTAGATGGTTACAGTTATTACTACAAATGGCATGAGGTTAGATGGTTACAGTTATTACTACAAATGGCACGAGGTTAGATGGTTACAGTTATTACTACAAATGGCACAAGGTTAGATGGTTACAGTTATTACTACAAATGGCACGAGGTTAGATGGTTACAGTTATTACTACAAATGGCATGAGGTTAGATGGTTACAGTTATTACTACAAATGGCAAGAGGTTAGATGGTTACAGTTACTACTACAAATGGCACGAGGTTAGATGG
>Ga0123354_10003551_pt1 | contig 21593 bp, 13 predicted proteins | sample TergutLab28metaG_2_FD_97872 | JGI IMG/M metagenome (GOLD analysis project Ga0123354, IMG submission 97872) | Labiotermes labralis P4 segment gut microbial communities from Petit-Saut dam, French Guiana - Lab288 P4 | ecosystem: Host-associated > Arthropoda: Insects > Digestive system > Gut ... | reverse complement strand
TGGCGGCTGGTCTCCCGCGAGATGCCGGATATTTGTGCCGCGGCGGCCGCGTGGATGGAGCGGCGAGTGACAGAGGGGGACGGTCTGTCACCCCCGCTGTCTTTCAAAATCTTTGGCAAGCGGGCGGATAAAAGCTATCCGCTCACGTCCCCCCAGATCGCGGCGGACGTTGGGGAAGCGGTCTTGGAGGCGCTCGGGGACCGCGTTCGCGTCGATGTGAACCACCCGGAGGTCTCGCTCTACGTACATCTGCGCCGGGCCGACGTCCTGCTTTATGACGACAAAGAAGCAGGTTTCGGCGGCCTGCCGCTCGGGACGAACGGCAAGGGCCTTGTGCTGTTGTCGGGAGGGATCGACAGCCCGGTCGCAGCCTGGATGATGGCGAAGCGCGGGATGACGGTCGAAGCCGTGCATTTCCACAGTTATCCGTACACGAGCAAGCGCGCTGAGGAAAAAGTCTGCGACCTCGCGGAGATCCTCGCCTCCTATATGGGACAGCTGCGTGTCCATATCGTAAACCTTTTGCCGGCGCAGGAGGCGCTCGCCGCCGCCTGTCCGGAAAGTGAGATGACGATCCTCGTGCGCCGCATGATGATGCGCGCCGCGGAGGAAATCGCGCGCCGGCAGGGCTGCGCTTTCCTGATCACGGGCGAAAATTTGGGCCAGGTCGCGAGCCAGACGGCGGAGTCGCTCGCGGTTACGGACAGCGCCTCCGTGCTTCCGACCCTGCGCCCGCTTATCGCACTCGACAAAACCGAGATCATCGAACGCGCGCAGCAGATCGGCACCTACGAAACGTCTATCCAGCCTTACGAGGACTGCTGCACGGTCTTTTTGCCGCGGCACCCGTCCACGAGACCGAGGATCGAAACGATCCTGGCGTCCGAGGGAAAGCTCGGCGGCGCCGAAGAGATCGCGCGCCTGGTGCGCGAAGTGCTTGAGACGGAAACGGTATACGAGGCTTGCGGTACAAAAGAATTATTATGAAAAAGATTTGGGATGCGGACAAGTAGCGAAGGGGATCGTATGTCTTTTCAATCAGGAATGGCGATGAATAAAGAGGAGCTGACAGGGATCATCCAGAGCGCGATAGACGGAGATGAGTCCGCTTTCGAGCGGCTTATGGAGGCGTACGCGCGCTATATCCTCGCATACGCGCGCGGTCTGACGCCGACGGATCAGGACGCGGAAGACATGGCGCAGGAGATCGCAATCGCAGTTTGGAGAGGTATCGGAACCCTGCAGACTCCCTTTGCATTCACCGTATGGCTCAAGCGGGTCTGCTTCAATACCTGCATGAACTACGCGGACCGCCTGAAGCGCGGGCAAGGCGCGGACGTGCCGATTGACGAAGCGGAACTGCTTCCGGAAGAGGACGACGAGAAACTGCCGGAGCGTCATGTTGTGAACGAGGATGAGAAAAGCAGGCTGTACGCGCTGATCGGTGCGCTGCCCCCCAGTCAGAATTCCGCATTGTTTCTCTACTACTATGAGGAAATGAGTTATAAGGAGATCGCGGAGCTGCAGGGCGTCCGCGTCGGGACTGTGGCGACGAACATTCGCAAGGCGAAGGACAATTTGAAAAAACGGCTTGAAAAGGAACCGGGATCTGAAAGAAGAAGCGAAAGCAGTGAAGAAACAGGTTTAGAGAAAATGAGTTCGGTAGCGTTTGGTACGATGATAGGAGAATCGATTCGTCGGGGCACGGATGGTTTTGTTTCGGATCAAACCGTGTCCCGCTTTATGACGCGCGTTTATCATGCGGACAAAAGCGCGTGGGGCCGCGCGACCGCGCAGCCGCAGCACGCGGCCGGTGTGAAAGGGTGGCTCCTGCTTGTCTGCGCCTGCGCGGCGGCGGTGATCGTCACAATCGCTGCGGTTTCTTCGCAGGTTGCGACTCCGAAAGCCCCGCTAGTGGCGCCTTCGAGCACGCTGGGAAACTCGGCGCCCGATTATGTATATGACGCCACGAACGCCGAAATACAGCTGACCTCAAACGATGCGCAAGGCGGGCATGTCAATCCCGTCCGCGGCGAAATCGCGGTGAACGACAACACCGGCACCGCGAAAGGGTGGCGCATCACGGAAGGCGATATGAATGGGAAACTTGTCACATCCGGCGACGGCGCGGCGGCGGACATCCCGCAGAACCTCGCGCCCGGCACCTATACGCTGTCTTTCGACGTCGTTTCCGGCACCGCAACTTCCGTTGTCAGTCGCGTATTTTATGTAGAAAATGCTTAAAAATACTTGAAATCCGAGGAATTTACAGGATATAATAATAAAAGAAAGGCGCTGCCGCTCGGATCGCGGTTCGCCCCAAAAGTTGGTTTGAGACCGCCTCCGTCACAAAATGTGAGAGGCGGTCTCTGCGTTCTACTTCCTGCGGTAAAGCAGGGTGAGAACACCGGTAACAGCTATTATGATTGTCAGCGCAAGGCTTAGAATCTCATAGATGCTCATGGTACCACCCCCTTTCATGCTCAAGTGAGCGATGTCGAGCGGTGGAGCAAAGCCGCCAGCGGCAGCAAAACAAATATACCATATATATCCATAAAATACAATTATTTTTTGAACAAAAAATCGCAAGTAAATAAAAAATGATATCATCGAAGCATATATTATAGACTGAAGCTTATACTGTGATAAAGATGGAAAATAATTTATAAATTTTCGAAAAAGCGTTTCGCAGAGGCTATTTTTGAGTATATAAGTATTACCTTTGTATTATGTCACAATTCGGTGATATTCGGTAATATCGGTAATATTCCATGTAAGGATGCAGGATCATAGAATCCATAATCGCAGGAAGAGGGATATCGGAGGGAAGGAAACGCAACATGAAATATGGAAATAAAAAATTCCGGCGCCTGACTACGCTTGTGACATTGCTGCTTGCGGTTTGTATCGCGGCGCCGGCTATGGTGTTCGCAGGCGAAGCGCCGGTGGCAGATTCGGGCGGCAGCGGCGCCGCTGATTCTGTTGCGTCGGATGACACGACTGCGTCGAATAACGCAGCAACAACAGATAGTAAGGGGCAGGATGCGGAGACGACCGCTCCGGCAACGCAGGCAGTTTCGCCGCTTTCGGGGACGATCACGCCGCTTGACGGCGCAGCCAATGCCCACGGCACGTACCTGCAGACCTTCGTAGGTACTGAGCAACTGAGCACTTCGATGTCGCCTGCAATTGACGCGCCGCCGACCGGTATGGTGCAAGCTAACAAGCTGCCGGATTACGACAACGGCGTCGACTTTGCCTGCAAGCCAGGGGCTATCACGAAACAGAGGATCACACCTGTGTCTAATAATACGGGTTCGGCTACCAATACGGGTTCTATTGTTTATCTTAAGACGGTTGTGAATTGGTCTGCGAGCGAACCAACCCCGACTACCCCGCCAACACTTACCCTGGATAAACCACTTGGCGCCACCTTTACTTTAGGCGCCGATACTTCAACTACTAAATACATTGCTTCAGTCAGGGGGGATCAGGGTACCTCTTCTAATCAGATAACCGCTTCGACCTCAGTTACCCTGGCTTTCAAGTCCAGCCTTACCTATGACAATGTCTTCAATATCAGTTATTCTTACGCCTACAACTACAACTCTGTAACTAACGCAACTACCGATAAGCTTACGACCGATGTAACGCCAACCTTGAACTTGAGTGACAGTTCAATTAAGGGCGATTCGCTTATGATCACGACCGCCTGTGCAGTAGACCTGTATCCCGCTATGGGCGTTAACAGCGCAGTAACCAAGTTCAACGGTTCTGGTGGTGCGGTTCCAACGCAGGATGATCTTCAGCCTGCTGCGACCAATGTGGCACGCGATGGTTCAGCCTACACCTACACCCTCTGTACCACCCTACAGGCTTCACTGCCAAATCAGCCGGTGGTAGGTCAGACTAATTTTGGGAATGCAACATGGCCAAAGACTGCCACTTACTCGCTGACTCTGCCAGCCGAGGCCACGGTGGTAAGCCTTCCAGATGGTTGGACGCAGGCTACCGTTGATGGGCAGACGGTGATCTCAACTTCAAGTTGGAAAACTGGCTCATATATTGCGAGCTCTCTTTCTGATGTCCGTTCGACTTCACCGAGTTTTTTTCCTGGTACCGCAACGTATCCAGTCATTTCTTACACTGCACCGCCGGCTGCTTCTGAAGCTGGCGGTAATGCCTATGTTTATTCTGCAACAGTGACCGGTACCTGGCAGGATGATACGCCTTTTACTGTTGCCACTTCTGACATCAATCATGTCTACACGGCAACGCTGCCCTCGCTAAACTATAGTATTTCGGCTGGGCAGCAAGTCTCATCGTTTCAAGGTGGAGGACTGCTCGAAATCGGCTCTTATGACTTGACCTATGCTAACTCTTATCTTGCTCCTGGCGATCAGGAGAACTTTCGTTATAGCGTCAGCAACAACCTGACCGGCGCGACTCCTTCTGAAGTTCCTCTTTCAGATTTCACGATCACTATTCCTTTTGATAATACGATGTGGGATCTTAAACACTTCTGGGGTGTGACGCCGGACCGTTTTGACACCATGACGGTGACCTACAGTGACAGCAGCATTGAGACCTTTACGGTTGATAACACGTTATTTGATCCGGTTGCAGGTGCTGCAGCTTCTGCCACAAGCGGCCTTACTTTAACTTCTACTGATCCAATGAGCTGGATCATGGCGAGCCATCCTGACACGATGATCACGCAACTGTCTTTTCATGCGGCGCCAGGCTTTACAATTCCGGTGGGAGCAAGTTCTCAGCAGCTGCTCTGCATTATGGTGACTTTGCGAAATATAAAAACTACCGGTGTACCTTATATCTTCAATCCTGCTGGGCAGACCACGTTGGCTACAGGTGCTGACTTCGGGCGGACTTCAGTGTCGATGACGGTAAACGCGCCGACGGGCATGGCAACCAATCCAGCGTCTCAGACTAGAACGGGTGCTTCAGCATCAGTGCCGATCTATGCAACTCAGGCGGATCGTCCGGTTACCTTGAGCAACGTAACTAGCGCGATCAATGGCGTACCGGCAGCTAATCCTGGTGTAAAGCCAGGAGATAGTTTTGCAGTTACAGCGACCTCTGAGTTCTATATTCCTTACGAAACTTGGAACCGGCGTATCCCTCAGCCGACTTTGGCGCTGAAGCTGCCGAGTTCAATGAGCTTTGACTATACAAACGCACAGGTGCTTTTAGGCTATGGGGCAACAAATAATGGCGGGATAAATAATTCTACTCAAGCCCCTAATACCGCTGCTACCCGTGTGCTTGATCCCGCTGACTACACGGTGTCAGTGACCTCGGATGGCGCCTACAATTACTATGCATATACCTATACAGGCGCCGGTAACAATGGCAATCCTGGATACCTGAGCTACAACGAAGACTACGCTTTGATCATAAAAGGCGCGATCACGGTTGCTGACGACGCAGTGGCAGCTTCAGTGCCACTAACACTGACAACTTCAACACCAGCGGCAACAGCAACAGTAAGTGGCACTGTCACCACCAACATTGTCGTCCCGACGATCCTGTCCGCCAACAGCGCGGTTCAGGGGGACATCGACCAAAGCGCGACGATAGGCTTGAACGTATGGAAGAAAGATACGGGCGATGTGGCGACTCTTGACGACCTGAACCTTGCGGCCGTGCGAAACGAGGGGCTGCTACGTCAGCAGGTCATTAACAACACTTCGAACGCCGTCTCAGGCGACATCTACGTCTTGGCGCCTGTCGGCGATTTCACTCCGGTGCTTGCGGCGGTTCCTTACGCTACCACGGTCAATGGCTCAGCCAGTAATCCCACAGCGGGTACTTGGTATTACACGACGGACAGTACGGTTGCGCTGGGCAGCGATTTGAGCACCGTAACCAACTGGATAGCGGTAACGTCTTCTGTGCCGGCAGGCGCAACGGCCTTTAAGCTTTCCGGCGTGACGGCCGCTCCAGGGGATCGTGTCAACCTCTATTTTGACTACAACATACCGACCACAGCCGGCGAGAATATGGTCGTGCGTTCTCACGCACAGATTGATATGGTGGGCTTTGTGTTGCCGAGCACCAATTATGCGGGCTTCCGCATAAGCAAACCGGCCTACCGCGTCAATTATTATAAGGACAGCGTGGGCACGGTTGGCGATACGGCAACCTACCTTGGCGCCAGCGGGACGATTCTGAAAGATGGCACAAATGATTTGATTGCGGGCGACGGGATCACGCTTGCCGCGGGTACGACGCTCACTTCAGGTCAACTCGGCGCAAAGCGCCCCGCAGGCTATCAAAGCGGCGTACAGCAGGGCAGCGTACCGTATACCCTTCTTGACGCGACCGATACGGTAGCGGATCTTGTAACCGGGAACGTCAATATCATCAATGTCTTGTATGTGCCGATTGCTGATTACGTGGTTTCTTATGACACCAACGGCGGAACCTATGACGGAAGCACAAGCATTGCGGATACTACCGGTGTCAAATGGGCCGACACGAAGCTTTTGCCTGACGGCGCGTCCTATGACACCAGCCTGATCGCGCCTCCGACTGGCTATACCTTCTCCAACTGGAGGGTAACAACTGGAGGTCCGACTGCTACAGCTACGGCCTCGTCTACCTACGGCAGCCTTGCAACCGATGACACGACGATGTCTATCACGCTTACCGCGCAGTGGGCGCCTATCACCTATACAGTTGTTTATCAGAAGAACATCGTGGATACTTCCGGCAATGCCTTGGCTGGTACGGTTGCTGGGACGACCGTGACCTCTACCCACACCTATAACGTGGCAAGGAACCTGACGGCCAATGGGTACAGTCTGAAGGGCTATACATTTGCGGGTTGGAACACCGCGGTTGACGGTACTGGTACAGTTTATACGAATGCGCAGTCTGTTATCAACCTCGCGTCGATGCAGGACGCGCAGATTGTGCTGTATGCCCAGTGGGATGTTACGACAAACAATACGCTGACCTTTGATCCGAATGGAGGTAAGGCTGGAACTGTGAACCAGCTTACGGGCCTTGAATACGGGCAGATGCTGGGCGCGCAGAGCCAGGTGCTTCCGAGTACCACCGCCGGCACGGCTCCGACGCGGGCCGGCTACGTGTTCCAGGGTTGGACGACGAGCGCTTCTGCAAGCGCGCCGGACTTCAGCATCGCAAATACGGTGGACTGGGTCGGCGACAAGGTTGTCTATGCGGTCTGGACGCCGGACAATGTGAATTACAAAGTGGAGAATTATCTCGTGAACAGTGACGGAGCTACCGTGAAGCTTGCCGATACGATCAGCTACCAGGCGCTGACGGGCAGCACGGTCACGGCGAGTCCAAGGAGTTATACGGGCTATGACTACAAGGCGGGCTACACAAATGGCGCGTACAAGGAAATCAAATCCGGCGTGGTGAAGGCTGACGGCTCGCTCGTGCTGAAGTTGTACTATGTGACCCAATATGTGCCGCCCACTCCTCCGACACCTCCGACACCTCCGGGACCGGACAATCTGACCGTGACGTTTGTGAACTGGGACGGCACAGTGCTGAAGATTCAAGTCGTACCGCGCGGCGGCGACGCGACCGCGCCTGCGGTTCCCGGGCGGGCAGGTTATATCTTTACGGGCTGGGACCGCGGCTATACGAATGTACAGGAGAATATTATCGTAACGGCTTTGTTCAAACCAATTATTCCAGAGACGCCAACCACTTCAACGCCGGGCGGAGGCGGAGGCGGAGGCGGAGGTGGGGGTGCGACGATTTCTCCGGCCAATCCTCCAACCTCGCCGGGTAGCGGACCGGGAACGATGACGATTACGTCCGGAGGCGCCCCGCTCGGTTCGGGCCATAACTGGTCGCTCTTCTCGCTGATGCTGTCGGTGGCGGGCGTGCTGATGGCGTTGCTCCTGCTGGTCTATATGCCGATGAGAAGACGCCGCTTCAATGAAGAACGCAACGAACTGGAACGTTTCGGCCTGTTGACAGACGAGGCCGAGGATGAGATCAATGAGCGCAGAAAGAGAGGCCGCGTCGCGCGCCTGCTTGCGGTGATCGTCGGTGCCGTGACCCTTATCGTCTGGTTGATTCTTGACTGGCCTTTGGACAATATGGTCTGGATCAACAGCCATACGTTTATCGTAGCGATTCTGTTCATCGTCAATCTTGCGCTGACCGCGCTGTACAACGCGCGCAAACGCAAGCCTGACGAGTGGGAGGACTACAGAACAGCCAATGTAAAATAATACCCAGCCGACCGGAAGCGAAAGTTCTGAGAGAGTGACGGAAGTCGCAGGCCGAAGAAGCTTTTGTTCCGGTCGGCGATGAATAGCTTATTTCGCTGATCGGTCTCCCGTCTTTTCATTCCCCCCTCAAGCGGAACTTCCGGACAGCGATAATCCTAACCGACGCGTCTTCCCTCCCTCAATCAGACGCGCCGGTTTCCGCTGTAATGAATAACTCCCCAATTAATAGAAATGCTTCCGGCGGTTTTTTGTTATACTATATTTACACGATAATGAAGTATTTTGAAAGGAACAAATTGATGAATAGATTTAAAAAAGGCGCGGGGATCGTAACCCTGCTCTTGGTCTTTATCCTGTTGTTCGCGGCGTGCGGCGGCGGTTCGCAGGGCAACGGCGCCTCACCCGGCGGTTCGGCGCCGGCGGGCGGAAACGGTACGGGCGGCAAGCCGTTTGTCGTCGGCGTCTCGGGCACGATTTCGTCGCTTGACATGAACCAGGAAGCGGGCATTCTCAATTATTATATTTCTTCTATCAGCATGGAAGGGCTTGTCGGGATTGATAACAGCGGCAAAGTAATTCCTGTGCTTGCGGAGAGCTGGAAGGACGACAACGCGACCGTCTGGACGTTCAAGCTCAGGCAGGGCGTGAAATTCTGGAACGGCGAGACGATGACGGCGGACGATGTCGTGTGGTCGATCCAGCGTGCGATGGACGCGAAGCGTTCGCCGGGCGTCGCCATTTATTTCCCGAGCTATGTGAAGAGCGTCGCGAAGACGGCGGACGACGAGGTTACGATCACGCTTGACGGGCCGCATGCGAGCTTCATCTGGGCGGTGTCCAATACGGGCGGGCTGTTTGTGACGCCGAAGGCCTGGGGCGAGGACACGGAGAAGAACGGCACGATCGGTTCGCCGAAGGACCTGATCGTCGGGACCGGCCCGTATATCCCGAAGGAATTTTCCCCGGGTTCGCATGTGACCTACGTGGCGAATCCGAATTGGTGGAACGGGAAGCCCAATATGAGTTCGATTCGCTTCGACTTTTTCCAGGATGAAAATACGCGTCTGCTTGCTTTCACGCAGGGCGACATGAACTTTGCGCTCAATATCCCGGTCGATCAGAGCGAGCAATGGGCGAAGGTGAAAGGCGCACAGGTGAATTTCATAGACGACCGGTCCTATTTCGGCCTGACGTTTGATCCGAATGTGGCGCCGTTTAACGACGAGCATGTTCGGAAAGCGGTCGCGTACGCGATCGATAAAGACAGCATTGTGAGTGGCAGCATCCTGAAGGGGCACGGCACGGCGGCAACCGCCATTTCCGCGCCCGAACAGTTTGCGGTTGTTATGAGCAAAGAGGAAGCGACCAGCAAACTTGCGAGCGTTACACATTACGATTTCGATATGGCGAAAGCGAAGGCGGAACTCGCGGCATCGGGTTCGGCGGGCGGATTTGAAACGACGATCACCTATCCGGACGCCTATCCGGCGGCCGGACAAGCCTCGCTTGCGCTTGCGGATTCGCTGAAGCAGATCGGCATCACGCTTGACGTGAAGGAAATACCGCTCGACCAGTGGCTGAACGAGATCGGAAACGGCAAGCAGGGCGTAGGCTGGATGATCTATTTCCCGACAACACCGGAGCCGGGCGAAATCGCAATGTGGCTGCTTGACGCGCGCGGCGCGGGCTACAATCCGGCCAACTGGACGAACGACCAGGTCGCGCAGCTCACGCAACAGATAATGTCTGCGCCGACCTTCAATGATCAAATCGCGCCGATCATTCAGGGCAACAGCATCGCGCAGGAGCAAGTGATCTACGCCCCCGTTTGGTGGGGACAGGCTGCGATTGCGTATCAACAAGGCATTCAGTTGAAGGACTATAATTCCTATTCGCTGCTCAGCAGCAATTGGCCGCAGCTGTTTACCTCGTGAAAACCAAACTGCTCTATCTCGTGAGGCGGCTGGCGGAATTCGTAGTTTCGCTTGTCGCCCTCGCGCTTGTCATTTTTTCGCTTATATTTATCGCGCCGGGTGACCCGGCGCGCGTGCTTGTCGGTACAAAAAACGCCACACCGGAATTGCTGGCGCAGATCCGCGAAAAATACGGGCTTGACGATCCGTTCTTTGTGCAGTTCGGGCGCTGGGTGTGGGGCGCGTTGCACGGCAATTTCGGAACCTCCATTCAATCGGGGCAGCCTGTGACGGAATACGTCGCGCCGCACGCGCAGGTCACCTTTGAGCTTGTCTTGTTTTCGCTCGTGCTGTCTATTATTTTCGGCCTTCTGTTCGGCGTCGTTTCCGCGAAAGGCCGCGGCAAACCGCGCGACGGCGTGATCAGCGCGGTCGCGCTCGTTGGCACGAGCGCGCCGAGCTTTGCGATCGGCCTGGTTTTTCTGTATATCTTTGCGCTGCGGCTGGGCCTGTTTCCGATCTATGGGGTCGGAAACGGGACGTGGACTGATACCCTCTGGCATCTGGCGCTTCCTGCGATCTGCCTGACCTTTGCGGTCACGGCGCTCATTATCAAAGTCACGCGGGCTTCGCTGCTCGTCGAGGTCGAAAAGGATTATTCGACTTTCCTCCGCGCCCGCGCGGTTGCGCCGTTTGCGATCACCGCCGCGCAGATCCGGAACGCGTCGGCGCCAATTTTCACGAGCACAGGGCTTGTGCTCGCGAACCTGTTCGGCGGGACAATCCTTGTCGAGAGCGTGTTTTCGATTCCCGGACTCGGCAATCTTCTCGCGAACGCTGTCACCTTCCATGACGTGCCTGTCATACAGTTCATTGCGCTTATGCTTGCCTCCATGATATGTCTTGCGTCGGCGGTCGTGGATATTGCGGTGGCCTTTATCAATCCGCTTTCGCGCGGGCACAGGAACCGCTTTCCGTCCAAAGCAGCCGCGCGCACCGGGGAGGGGATGGCGCTGTGAGGCTGCAGACTTCCATGCCCGTATCCGTGCGCATCTCGATCGTTTTTCTGATCGTTGTCGTTGCCTGCATGGCTTTTCCGGGCCTGATCGCGCCCGGCGCTCTCGATCAGAACATTGCGCTCGGCGCTGTGCCGGCGCTTTCCCCGGGGCATTTTCTTGGAACGGACAAGCTCGGCCGCGATGTGCTGCAGCTTCTTGTGGCGGGCGCTCGCAGTGCGATGATCGGCCCGGTCGTCATTGCGTCCGGCAGCATCGTGATCGGCATTCTGCTCGGCAGCCTTGCCGGCTGGTACGGCGGGATCTGCGACTGGATCATTTCGCGCTACGCGGATATCATGCTTTCGATGCCGACGCTGCTCCTGGCAATCGTCGCCGCGGGTATTATCGGAGGCGGTTATTGGGTGAGCGTGCTCGTCATGGTCATTCTCTACTCGCCGTTTGACGTACGCATCGTGCGCGCCGCCGTGATCTCCCAGAAAAACAAGCCGTATATCGAGTCGGCGCTGCTGCTGCGGCTCAAGACGCTGCGCATTCTCGCGAAGCATATCTTTCCGAATATCGCGCTCATAATTTTCGTAAATTTCTTCCTGAATATCGCGTACGGCCTCGTATCGATGTCCTCGCTTTCCTATCTCGGGCTCGGTGTGGCGCCGGGCGCCGCGGACTGGGGCCGGCAGCTGTCGGATGGGCGCCAAGTCCTGTTTGACAACGCGGCTTCGGCGTTGTCCGCCGGAATCGCGATCGTGCTCACGGCGATTGCCGTGAATCTGGTCGGAAACTGGCTGACGGAGCGGAACACGCTGGAGTGGTGAATTGCGGAATAAAAATAATAACGGAATACTAAACGGAACAATGCTATGATACGGATTCGAGTGGACAATTTAAAAGTGCGCATCGGCGGCGCGGAAATCCTGGACGGGATCGGCTTCGCGCTCGACGAAGCGGTTTCTGTCGGCTTGGTCGGCGAAAGCGGAAGCGGCAAAACGATGTTTGCGCGCTCGTTGACGGGGCTTTTGCCCACGGGCAGCTGCGTGAGCGGGGATTATCTGATCGACGGGGAGGCCTTTGCCTTCGATGCGGCGGAGCGCGCATGGCAGCGCGTGCGCGGCAGTGAAATCGGGCTGATTCTGCAGGATCCGTTCACGGCGCTCGACCCGCTCGTACGGTGCGGGAAGCAGATCCTTCTGGGCGTGCCGAAAGCGCGCCGCACATTGTTTGATCTCGAAACGGCCCTGGCTGAAGTCGGCCTTTCGATGGAGATCGGCGAGCGCTATCCGCACGAACTCTCGGGCGGGCAGCGGCAGCGCGTGGTAATCGCCGCGGCGCTTGCGACCGAGCCGAAGCTTCTCATCGCGGACGAAGCGACGACGGCGTTGGATGTTGTGACACAGCGTGAAATACTCGACCTGATTGATGAGATCCGGTCGCGGCGCAGCATGCCGCTGCTCCTGATCACGCATGATATCGGCCTCATCTGCGATCGTACGGATCAGATCATCATATTGGAGGCAGGCCGTGTGGTCGAACGCGGGGAGACGAAGGCTGTCGTGGAACACCCTCAAAACGCCTACACGAAACGGCTCGTCGAAGCGGACCGCGTGCTGAATGAAAGCGGATATCAGACGCCGCCCCCTGAAAACGAACCGGTCATCCTGCGCGTCACGGAACTTTGCAAGAATTTCGGCGCGGTGCGGGCGCTCTCAGACGTCTCGATCGAAATGCGCGCGGGCGAGTGCGCCGGCGTGGTCGGCGAGAGCGGCAGCGGCAAGACGACGCTCGCACGCTGCGTTGTCGGGCTGGAGCGCGCAGATCAGGGCGAGATCGTCTACACAGGCAAAAGCTTCCCGCAGATCGTCTTTCAGGATCCCTACTCTTCGCTCAATCCCGCGCATACCGTGCGAAAGATCCTGACGGAAGCGTTGAAGGCTGGTGGGACCGATTCCGGCTCCATAATTTCACGGCTTTCCGAACTGCTCGCGTTGGCGGAGGTTGACGAAGAGCTGCTCGACCGCAGGCCGGAACGGCTCTCGGGCGGGCAGCGGCAGCGCGTCGCGATCGCGCGGGCGCTCGCGACCGATCCGGATCTTCTGGTTTGCGACGAATCCGTTTCGGCGCTCGACACGGTGGTGCAAAACCAGATCCTTGCGACATTGGACCGGCTGCGCCATGAGCGCGGGCTTGCGATCCTGTTTATCACGCACGACTTGACGGTCTGCCGGATGATCGCGAGCCGCGTCTACGTGATGCTTGACGGGAAAGTTGTCGAATCGGGTGAGACGCGGCGGATTTTTGAGAGTCCGCGCGATGCCTATACGAGGAGGCTGCTCGCGGCGGCCGGAACCCTCGGAGGCGTTGAAGCGGATCCCTGCGGGAAACTGTTTATAAACGCAAAAATTTATACGGTAGAGGGCGAAGGCTGGGAACAGCGTCCTGCGGAAGCGATGGCTGTCTCGGACAAGGGGCGTATTTTAGCCGTTGGGACCGAAGCAGAGGCACATGCCGCAATCTCTGATTTTACAGGACCCGCCGCCGAATCCTCGCCGCCGTTTGAAACGATCGATTTGGCGGGGCGCGCCGTCCTTCCGGGTTTCGTTGACACACATGTCCACGCGCCTGGTTCGGCGATGACGGAGCTATTCGGAATTTATCTGTACGATATGCGTCAGCTCGGCGGGACACTGGAAGCAGTCCGGGATTTTGTCCGGCGGCATCCGGAGCGAAGCGCGTATTTCGGCACCGGTTTTTATATCTCGATCTTTGACGGCGTTGCCGAAGCGCCAAAACGGCTGCTCGATGAGATTTGCCCGGACAAGCCTATGGTTCTCGAATCGTCGGACGGGCATAATATCTGGCTCAATACGCAGGCGCTCGCCCGTGTCGCCATTACGGCGGAAACGCCTGCACCCCGCGGAGGGAAAATCCGGATCGGAGCGGACGGTGAGCCGGACGGCATCTTATCCGATGCTTATCAGCTGATCACGCTGAGGGCGGCTTTCACGCCGGTACAGGAAACGGAGGCTATGCGTCTCTATCAGCAAAAGATGCTTGCGTGGGGGTTCACCGCCGCGATGCATATTTCGCCGCAGTTCGCGGATCCGTGTGCGATGAAAACGCTCATGGAGAAGGGAGTTTGGAAGCTGCGCGTCAACCTCTGCGCGCAGGCCATGCCTGAATATCCCGCTGCGCAGACGGTTGAAGAAGCGAAGGAATACGAGCGGCTGTTCGAGGGGACCGGGGTCAAAGTGACGACGGTAAAATTCTTTATGGACGGCGTTGTGGAAGGCAAAACTGCGTATCTGAAAGAGCCTTACGCCGGCGAAGAGCGGACCGGCTGGCGCGGCGAACCGCTGTGGTCGGTGGACAAACTCGCCGCGCGGTTTGCGGAAATCTCCGCCGCGGGATATCAGCTCCATGTGCATACGATCGGGGACGCCGCCACGCGCGACGTCTTAGCTGCGCTGCGCCTCGCGAGACAACAAAATATGGAAAACTTAGCCGGTACGTCAATCTCGGCCGGCTCTTCCCCGCGTGATGTTTTGACCCATCTGCAGCTTGTCGACCTGCCGGAGCAGGACGAGATGGCCCGGCTTGAAGTGATCGCCGCTTTTCAGCCCTTCTGGCATTTCAAAGAACCCTATTGGTACGATGAAATAGAAGATAAGTTTCTCGGGGAGCGGCGGGCGCTCGCGGCGTATCCGGTCGCATCGCTGCTGAAAAAGAGGGTGCGCCTGACGTTTTCGGGCGATTATCCGGCGTCGCCGGTCAACGATCCGTTCCATGCGATCGACGTGGCGGCCACGCGCAACCTCCCGACCGGGGAGCCGTTCGGCGTTCCCGATATCGCTTCGCAGGACGATCCTGCGTGGCTGCGGAACGCGGGCGAGCGCATCTCCGTGGGTGACGCGATCGAAGCTTATACGATAAACGGAGCGTTTCAATTATTCCGGGATCAGGAGATCGGATCGCTCGCGCCCGGAAAATACGCCGATTTTATCGTGCTCGACCGGGATATTCTGCAGATCGATCCCATCGAAATCGACCGCACGAACGTGCTTGAAACCTGGATCGGCGGCGAACGCTGTTATTAGGGACGAGAGAACCTGTTCCGGTTTTGATGGTTTTCCTATTTGGCGGTTGGTGTCTGCCGGGCGGTCAGCGGTCAGGCGGTCAGGCGTTTGCGCATCAGGTCGGGTTGCGTGGAGTAGGTGACGGCGGTGTCCGCCGAGATATGACCGGCCTTGAAGAGGCTGAGCAGGTTCGAATCCATGGTGAACATGCCCTCGCCCGCCGAGGAAGTGATCACGCTGTCGATCTGATGGATCTTGCTTTCACGGATCATATTGCGGATCGCGTCGTTCACAAGCATGACCTCGAAAACGGGCGCGACTCCTTTGCCGTCCGATTTGGGGACGAGCTGCTGGGAGACGACCGCGGCGAGCACCATCGCAAGCTGTACGCGCGCCTGCCCCTGTTGGTTTGCAGGGAAGGCGTCGATTATGCGGTCGATCGTATTGGCCGCGCCGACCGTATGCAGCGTGGAGAGAACGAGGTGCCCTGTCTCCGCCGCCGTCATCGCGATCTCGATCGTTTCCGTATCGCGCATCTCGCCGAGCAGGATCACATTCGGCGTCTGACGCAGAGCCGCGCGGAGCGCGATTACATAACTTTTTGTATCCAAGGAAATCTCGCGCTGGCTGACGATACTCTTGTCGTGCCGGTGCAGAAATTCGATCGGATCTTCCAGCGTGATGATATGCACATTGCGCGTCTTGTTGATTCTATCGATGATACAGGCGAGCGTTGTACTTTTGCCGCTGCCGGTCGGGCCGGTGACAAGCACAAGCCCCTTCGTGCGTTCCGACTGATCGAGCGCGATCTGCGGGATGGAAAGCGCCGCCGGATCAGGCAGATCGAAAGCGACAACACGGATAACCGCGGAGAGCGTGCCGCGCTGTTTGAATGCGCTGACACGGAAGCGCGCGACGCCCGGAAGCGAGAAAGAAAAATCATCGTCGCCCGTCTTCTCCACGCGCCCCAGATCACGTCCGCCGGCCTGCGCGTAGATATCCCTGAGGAAGGCGCTTGTATGCTCCGGCAGCAGTTTGTCCTGCGTGACGTCCGTAATTTCGCCGCCCACTTTCATGGTAAGCGGTTTGCCGGGGACGATGAAGACGTCCGACGCGCCGCGTGCGGAAGCTTCCTTTAGTACCTGTTCAAGCTCCAAATCCATCGGTTCGTTCCTTTCGTGATTACTGGCCCGGCGTGAAGAGGTTCAGCGTGTTGTCCGGGTTCCACTCGCCGTTTGGCACAACCTGCCAGCGCGTACGTTCCACGCTGCCGCTCCGGACCGTCAATTCGATTTCCAGGTTGCGCGCTTTGTCCACCGGCTGCGTCCACGTGATGGTCTGCGCGGCCGCGCCGTTCACCGTGACGCCCAAGCCCGCGATCTCGCTTCCCCAGCCGGCCGGGTCCGCTTTTACCGCTTCCGCGATCTGCGCGTATTTTTCTTCCGCCGCGCTGTCCGCCTTATAATAGGCCTGCATACTGTCCGCCGTCCGCTGCGAGAGATTCAGATCCGCCTTTGAAGTCGTGACGGAGAGCGCCGCAAAGGTCACAAGCACGAGGATCACGAGGATCGCAATGATGCTTGTGACGCCCATCGAAGTTCCGAAAGAACGTCTGCGCGGTTTGCTTTTCGTTGTGACGAGGCTGCGCCTCGCAGCCGTCCCGCTCATCCGACATACTCCTTTACGTCCAAGGTGAACAGCGGCGTCTTCTCACCTTTCTGCAGCACCTGTACCTGCGCACTTTTCAGGCCTTCGGGAGTTGCTGCGCTCACGATACCGCCCGAACCGGCCGAGCCATCCGCATCTGTCGGTACGGGTTGATTTGCCGCCGTGCCGGAACCGCCCGATATCTGTGGTACGAGCGTCACCGTATAATATGCGTCCGCTTCCGTTTTTACCTGCTTCCAGTCTCTGTCAAACCACAGCGGCGCCTGTTCCGCCGCCGCGTCCGCTTTGAACCGTTCCGCTACGGTTTGCGCGTTCACCGCGCTCATCGTCAGCGCGCGCGACTGTTCACTCTGGCGAAACGAAGCCGCGAAGATTTGCATACAGATCGCCGCCGCCGCCGTGAATATGGCGATCACGATCATCAGTTCAAACAGAAAGACCGCGGATTTTGAAACTTTCATGTGACGGACTTTCATGATCCTGTCCTTTCCGCAAGAAAGGTTGAAATTGTTTGGGGACTTCCACTTGCCCCGGGCGCCGTGACCACAGTCAGCGAAACCCCTCCGCTTTCCTTCGTAACCTGGAACGAGGTGAGCGGCATGATCTGCTGCGCCGCGCCCGGAAGGGGCGTATCGCCCGCAGCGACAACGGACTCACAGAGCTGTCCGTCCGCGACAAAGATCCATGATTCGAAACCTTGTCCGTTTACGGTTTCCGAGATCACGAGCGCTTTCCCTATTCCGGGAAGATCCCGTGTGGAAATATCGCCTGCGCTGCCAGCCGTGCGAATTTTTTCCGAAAGATAAATGACGGACGTACGCATGTCGAAATTGTCCTGCATCTTCTGTGTGCCGCTCTCATAAATTTTTGCGCCGAGCACAGCGGTGAAAACCGCTGCGATTGCAAAAACACCGAGCAGCAGAATGACGAAGACAAGATTCATCGAATGGCTTTTCCGTCCGAACATTACGACGCCCCTCCTGCTGCCACTGAACCCGTCGCCGAAAAGACGTGTATCTGCGGCATGAGATTTTCTCCGATCGGCCGGTAGTCATACACATATTTTTGGTGATCGAGCACGACCCCGTAGTTGTCTTCCAAATATTTCAGACTCGGCGGATAGCGCGACTCAAGCGCGTAACACTGCACCGTTGCCTTTACGATCGCGTCGTAGGCGACCTTGGCCTGCTTCGTGTCCTGCGAGGCGCCGAGGCGCCCGAGGCCCATGAGAATAAGCACGATACAGAGGATCACGATTGCGATAAAAATGATCACCTTTACGGCTCCCGCTGCTTTTTTTGGCCTGAATACCCGTATCATTTGGGCTGCCTCACATGATCGAGCTCATGATGCCGAGCAGCGGCAGTATGGCCGAAAGCAGGATAAGCCCGACGATCACGCAGAGGACCGCGACCATCGTCGGCTCGATGACGGAGATAAGCCCGTCGAGCCGGTCGTCCACTTCCTGCTCGTAATCATCCGCGATCTGCTCCATCACGGTGTCAAGGTTGCCTGATTTATAACCGAGCGCGAGCATCCGCGCCTGCATTCCCGTAAAGATCTTGGTGCGCACGACGCCCTCCGTGAACGAACCGCCCGCCTCCGAACTCTTTTCCAACTCCTCAATTTTTGCGTGCATCCCCGGATGCGTCATAAGCGGCAGCGTGAGCGCGATGGAACGGCTCGTGTCAAGCCCGCTCGCGAGCATAAGCGACATGGCCGAGGCGAACTTCGCGGCGGCCATGCGGTCCGAAAGCGTCTTGAAGAGGCGCTGTCCGAGCGAACCGAGCGCCGCACGGCCTTTTTTCGTGAGCCGCATGATAATGAGGACGACCGCGATGACCACGATAACCGCGACCAAGATCGCGGACGCCGAACTGATTGCGTTTCCGACTTGCATCGCACCCTGCGCGAGCGGCGACATCTCGCTGCCGAGCATCTGAAATACGCGATTGAAAATAGGCAGGACTTTTGTCACCAGAATGACAATGATCACGACCAGGACCACGAGCATAATCGCGGGGTAGGTCGCGGCGCTTTTCGCGCTCTTTGAGATATTGTCCTCGCGTTCATAATACCGGTGCAGCGAATCGAGCACCGTATCGAGCCGCCCCGACGATTCGCCGATCTCGACCATCTGCGTCATATAGACCGGGAAGACGCCCGTCCCGCGCAGCGCGTCCGCGAGCGTGCCGCCCGCATCGAGCTTCTCGAGGATATCGCCGAGCAGTTTCTTCGCGGCGCCCGTATCCGCGTCGTCCCGCAAAAGCATCACCGCTTCGGAGAGCGGAATGCCGGTTTTGACCGTGAGCGCGAATTGCTGCGCGAAGGCCGCCAGTTCCTCCGCCGACAACAGCCGCTTCGATGTTTGAGAATCACTTTTATCCATCTCTGTCTCCTGTTCAATAATAATAGATCGGGTTGTAAGCCGTGCCGTCGTTTTTATTCGGGTCGCCCGTGGCGCCGTTGGCCGCGAACGTCGGATCCATAAATGTCCAAGTGTCGTTGTTAAATTGAATCATATTGTACACCCAGCCCTGGCCGTTTACATAGACGCTGATCCACGCGTGGTATTCCTGACCCGCGTAACCGACGACGAGTTTGCAGGGAATATTCTGCGTACGCAGCATGCAGGCCATAAGCGCAGCGTAGTCGAAGCAGATACCTTTCTTTGTCGTCAGTGTGCGGTCCACGTCCGGCACATAGCCGCTCTGCACGTTTTTTGCAAGATCATAATCGTATTTTACGTTGCCTGTCATCCAGATAAAGATATTTTCAATTACTTTCAAATCGGATTTTGCGCCTTTCGAAAGATCCGCCCCCTTTGCGACCGCCTGCGTGCTGTCCGTGAACCAGCAGTACTGGTTGGGGTACAGGAAAGGCTGCAATTGGTCGGTAAGCTGCGCGGTCACCTGCTGCGCGCAGGCTTGGCTGTATTGATCGCCTGAGATATTCGTAAAGACCGCAATCGTAAAATTGCCGCTGTCCTGAATCGGGAAGGACGTGAAATCCGCGTTCGGCGTCAAATCGTATGTATAGGTATTTTTGTCGGCGGCGTTTGTGATCTGAATCTTGATCTTAGGGTTGCTTCCTGCGTATTTGGCCATGATATAGCCGGAATCGATATTGGAATAATCGACTGTGCCCCCGTTTCCGCTAAAGGTCTTGCTCCCCGTTTCGCAGGTGAGCACCTTGGGCGTATTGTCGCGGTCCGGCGCGTTTGCGGGATCCGCTACCGTCGGTTTAACGCCTCCCTGGCCGAGCTTACCGGTGATGCCTCCGAGCAGGCCGCCCCTGGAGGATGTCTGCTGGCCGCCGTCGGCGGTTCCTCCCGCCGCGCCGCATGCGGAAAACGCGGCGACAAAAAAAACCGCCGCCAACAGGATGCTCCAAGTTTTACGAAGCCGCTTTTTCATGCCTATAGTATACACGCTTCCACTGAAAATATGCGTGCCAGGTCGAAAGCGTGCGTGCCAAGAGATGCGTTTTGGAGTATACTTGTCGATAAAATATTACAAAGGTGGAACCACGTTTGTTATTAAACGGAAAGGACGCTTTGGAAGAAGGAATAAAAAAACTTGCGGACAGGATTTCCGACAACCTGATCATCTCTTCGATCAGCAGAGGTTTGGTTGCGCTCATCCCCGTCGTGCTTATCGGCGCTTTCCTCACCGCGGCGTTGAACATCCCCATCCCTGCGTGGCAGGATTTTTTGAATAATAAGGTTGCCGGTTCCATCGGCGTGACACTGGCGCAAACAATTCAATACGCCACGATCAATGCGGTCAGCATCGCCGCGCTGTTCTCTGTTTCGTATTCGATCTCCCATCGAAATATTTATGTGCGCAATCGCGAGCTCGGGGTCAGATCCTTCCTCCTTACCGCGCTTTCCTCCTACATCATTCTGACGGCGATGGCAGGCAATATGCTGCTCTTTCGCCAACCCGGCGGCCAGGGGCTGCTCTTCGCGCTGATCTGCGCCATCGGTTCAGAGCGGCTGTTTACCCTCTTTTTTACTATTTTGCGGAAGCGCCGTTTTACAAGGCTGAACACTTACACGCAGCTTCGTTCCGCTGTTCGCGCAATCCTGCCAATGCTGCTAACGCTGGTTGTCTTTGCGCTGATCCGCGTATTTGTTATGGATCCGTTTTTCCAAAACGGTACTTTTGAAGCAGACATCATGCGCGTCGTAAACCGCCTTATGGCGCAGGACAGCGCCGGCGCGGCGGTGCTCATTATGCTTATTGTTCAGGCCTGTTGGTTTTTCGGCTTGCACGGAGGTTTTCTTATCACGGACAATCTGCCCGCGGCTTCTTCCTTCACCCCGGAAGTTGCCCAGCATACCATTCTGTCGCGCGATTTTTTCTTTACCTTTCCCACGATCGGCGGCGCCGGCCTTACGATAGGGCTGCTTCTCGTGCTCCTTTTGGTCGGGTCCCGGGGGCGGGACAAGCCGCTTGCCCGTCTGTCCATCATTCCGGCTGTTTTCAATATCAACGAGACGCTGACCTATGGAGTCCCGATTATTTTCAATCCGTTCTATTTCATTCCGTTCCTGGCGGCGCCGGTCGTCTGCGGCCTGCTTTCTTATGAGATGATCGCCGCCGGATGGGTGCCGCATATCGTCGCGACGGGAGCCACCTGGGCCACGCCCGTCTTTTATTCGGGGTATATCACGACGGGGGG
>Ga0123354_10003550_pt1 | contig 21601 bp, 4 predicted proteins | sample TergutLab28metaG_2_FD_97872 | JGI IMG/M metagenome (GOLD analysis project Ga0123354, IMG submission 97872) | Labiotermes labralis P4 segment gut microbial communities from Petit-Saut dam, French Guiana - Lab288 P4 | ecosystem: Host-associated > Arthropoda: Insects > Digestive system > Gut ... | reverse complement strand
TGTTGTTGTTGTTGGTGGTGGTGGTGGTGGTGGTGAAATTTGAGTCCTACAGCGAACAACGTATCAAAGTCAACTTTATGTTGCTCATTCCGTGCACTATTCGTAACTAATTCACGACGGTAAAATGACACAATGCACAGAATTTTTCCTTAGATGTATATAATGTTACACGGAACAATACTACATGTTTTGATCTGCAAGGGAACATCATCAGGGAATCACTCCAACGCAATATCGCGTAAAATCAAACCAACCACTCCTATACACAGTTGTCTTTTTTTGCACCACGTCAGTTGTGTATTAAAGTGACTAATTTGGTTTAATGAAGTGTTGCTTTGGTCTGATACTCTATTGGTGGTCCCTTGCAGATCGAAACATGTAGGATTGTTCAGTATGATATTACAATACAAATATCAAAGGAGAAATGTTTTTGAAGGTATCAACGTGTTTTCGCAGAGCGTTAAACCCTCTATTCAAAGTGTGCCAGTAAATCTCGCTGCGGGTAAAAGTGCTGGAGCGTGAATTTGCCTCTCTCTATGCAGTACAATGTAAAGGTAAAGCATCCCAATACAGGCTTGGACAGGCTGTAAGATTTCCAGGAGGTTGAGGCTGCCAGATTTCAAGACAATCGGCACATGAAGATGGTAAGTTCAGCCCTATGCTCCGGCCATCTTTATTCTCCAGGAATTCTTCCAGGTACTTATTTCTGGTAGAAGCCGAGTCGACCCTAGGACCATAGTGCGGCCGGAAGGAATAAGCCAATTACACCAACGGGAATCTAACCCGCGAACTTCCGGCTTGTAGAGCAGTGCCCCAACCAACTGCGCCACCGCATGTCTCCTCATCTCTATTTAGAGTTAAGTCTAAAATTCATAAAGTTTTACTTCCACGTCCAACGTAGTGTGTAGGTACAGGTACAAATTTGATTTCAATTTAGTCGTAATACTTTAAACATATTTATGAGTTTTCTCAACTTTTCCAAATTACCTTAAATTTTACAGTTGCGCCACGCATCGTTCTCGACTTCAAAATACCCATTCACCGTGAAATAATATGTCAGTTGCCTTCATAATATTAACAATCGTTTATGAAAGATTTCTTTAGCACGTTCCTGTGACTTCGGAGCAGACACTAATATGCAGGAAGAAATGTTGGGATTCCAAATACTCGGCGGGACCAGACGCACTCTTAGTGACCCGTAAAGTCTTGGAATACTGAAGCCTTACTCGGCTCAATAAAAGATTCAAATCCTTATAAAGTATCTATGACTGTTTCTTAGATACCTCAACACAAAATACTTCAGGATTCATGAATTTTTACTCGCATTAAATGCCTACATCTGCATTTTCGGATCAGATGAACATAATCACGCAGACTCATAGTCCAGAGCGACGGGAACTAAACTCCACCGAAAGCAACATTATGTTTACTTTGCAGTGCTCTGTACATCGTGTGGTAATTTGTGTTGGTAGTAGGCTAAAGTGTGAGGAATGACACAAGACGTTTATTTATAACCTACATTTTTGACATGATTTTACCTGAAAAATATAAACATTTTCACAAGAGATTTTTTTCCATTTTCACCAATATGCAACATAAACACTACATTTCGGAAGCTAAATCTTCCCGCCCGTGGTGTATCACCTGGGCACGGAGGCATTTCTTCTGAAACATAGTGTTTGTGTTCAATTTTGGTGACACTGGATAGAGGTCAGTTGCTTTGTACTTCTGTTGCTGAGCCATTGCCTATTTTATCGACAGCCATTTTGGCACCGCCTCATTTTCAGTACACATACTTGCTTTTCGGCTGTACGTAACTGAACAACAAGCAGTGCGGACGTTAGAGCATAACGAATACAGGTTGAATGGTGATGTGCTGCCACTAAATGCACTGTCTTGTTGAAATTACGAACAGCTGACTCTAGTTTGAAGTAACATCAGACTGGAGGAAGTCACATGATTTGTAGATTCGCAGATCGGCATATTTCAAGAATTCTAAGATTATGTACATCGACCACTTGGATCCTTAATTTCCTACTGACAAACTCTTCAGTAATTGTGTCATAATTTATAACTGTAGTTTAAAAATCTCATAATCAAAAATAAACCTTTTGGAAATAAGACTGTTTTGTTTAGGCATTTGCAGAAGTTTAATATATGCTTCCTTACACAAATTAAACTTAATTGGAGCCTGAATTGTGCTGAAGTGTTGATAAAATCGACACTGGAAGAATCCTGACACATTTGGCCGCAGGGCTGGTCGCGTCTTGAAACAGATTGTATTGCACATAGGAGCAAATAATTACTTGCCGTTCGCAGACTTTTAATTGCGTGTCTCAGAATTCTAATTGGTGTCGTTTTGGAGTTGTTATTTTTTCCACATAACTTGGAGGTCAAACTAGGACAGGAAAGCTTTGTATAAAGCTACAGCTTTTCTTTAAAACTGAGTAAAAGCTATTTACAACATGATTCCATATATATTTTTTCTGTTTAATATATGTTAGTAGTTTTAAAAAAATATATGCGTGTTACGGAACCGATGTTTTTATGCATTCATGAAAAAATCACAAGTAGGAATTCTTATATAATTCACAGTTGGCGAGAAGTGTATATTTTTAATTTTAATTCCTTTCTTTTCTGTTTTTCCAATAATCCATTAAAGTATTCGGCACATATTTTATCGACGGACTGGTTTAATTCTTCCATTTGTACCCAAAATATTTCATCTCAGATAAATTCCAGGGAGCAGAATATGGAAGAAGATTGTTAAGGGAATAAAACGAATATTAAAAAGAAAGTAAAGGCTTAGGTGGTCTGTGCTTAGTTAATCAAGTGCTGCGTCAGGAATGACAATTATTGGGAAGGAAGATTTTCCAGAAGTAGATTTGGTTCAGTGACTAAAAATGAATGAAATCATTTTATGCTAGGTTCTTGGTTTGACTTTCGAGTTCCTCTTTAAATTTTGACGTTTTGCTGACCGTGCATCTCAGTATATTTATATCGGTAATTAACCAACTTGATGCTCAAACTTTTTGTTTTACAATAAGTTTATTTCATACTTCTACATGTTTCGAGCACGTGTACTCATCATCAGGAGGTCAAAATTGCATTATACAACCTCTGGTATCATCACGCTGAAACAAGTGAGTGGTCTAAAATTAATAAAATAAATTCTATTTGCTCATATTTATAGAATTGTATTTTATTAATTTTAGACCACTCACTTGTTTCAGTGTGATGTTACCAGAGGCTGTATAATGCAATTTTGACCTCCTGATGATGAGTACATGTGCTCGAAACATGTAGAGGCATGAAATAAACTTATTGTAAAACAAACATTTTGTGCATCAAGTTTGTTAATTACTGAGATAAAAATTCTCTTTAGATGTTTTCTACTTGTTAAAGTAATTTATTATTGGTTTTAAACTGTTGTTCCAAGCAGCAGTTACACTTTCTGCATAATGACATATTTCATTCCTATCGAAATTCTGTTCAGACAGGGCTCAATTACAAATTCCATGCTGTCTTTCAATAAAGCTTTGTTTCTGAGGACATCGGAATAATTTAATTTTGCTCACTTCCTCTTATTGACACTGAATGTTCCTCCGATTCTTGCTTGTGAAGCAGATCCGTTGTTTGAAATTTCGGCCAAGAAGCCTCCAACGTCAACTGATATTTACGCATTACTTCTATCTCACCTCTTTGCTGAAATTTTAACTTTAATTCTGTAATTAAACTGTATTGAATTTAAATCAATACACTTATATAATGGAGTATGTGTAAAGAGGAGTGAATTTTCACTGAATTTTCAGTAGGCATTGCCCTTCAGTTTCTAGTGTTCTGCTTGTACAACGCCAGATTTAACTATAAAATCTCCGCATTTTGCCCGCAGAGTGTAATTATGTGTTCTGTATCATTCTTACATAAAGAGGCATTATTTTCCTTTATACTTTTACCTCACTGATATACCGAATAAAAGCAATGTGGGTTTTCTGTTATGTATGGACTTAATATTTATGTATGTATGTATGGTGTCGATTAAGTTGTCTTCAAATGGGACTAGTTTAAAAGACATTTAGCTATATCCACGTGCTCTCACCCGACTCCTACTGCTGACGTTTACGACGAACCTGGAGATAAAGTGGATAGACCTCCTCTTTGTATTTGGGAAGTTCTGATTTCAAATTCTCGGCTCTTAGGCGTTGACCCCAAACTAAAATTTATGGTGATTTCTTCAATCACTCAAATAAAATACCATGACATTACTTTCAGTTATCGTGATTGCCTAGAGTTCGTTATTCGCTAAATATCTTACCTTCCGATGATACGTAAACAAAGAGGTTTTTAAGGCGTCGTTAAATAAAATAAGACGAAAATGACGTTTAATATTCCTTTGATGTGGCATTAATCGTGAATCTTCTAATGGGTGGGAAATTTGCAGAATAGTTCCAATAACATACGATGCACTCGCAGAAATTTCCCAGAAAAGCAGATCATTTAAGCACTTCAATCTCTCAGAAGTTTCTGAAAAGCACGGTCTGTAGTGTTAGTACTTAATTAGAGGGCGTTATTTTTGGCCATATTCTACCTATCTTCTTTATTATAAAGATAAAATGGCAAATGTAAAGAACAATAAAGCACTTGCACTTTTGGAGTTAAATTAAAGTTGTGTATGAAAATTCCACGTTTCTCGAATTCAGGTGATAATCTTGGTACTCAGTTCTGTCCTCTACTATGTCAAGATCGACGCTGGGATCGATTTAATCTTGTCTCAAAGATGTAGGGATTTATTGTCCATGGGCCACTCCGACCGCCCACCACAGTCTAATAACCTGAGAATTCTATGTCACTTGAACGCCTTAATGGTGTGGTGCTTAACACAGAAGCAACATACTGTATATCGTTACCTGGCTATGATTGTTGGAAGGACCGTAAAATTGATGCTGTAAGACAGAATGATTACTATGTGCATCATCTGCTGTAACATTAGTAAACTCAACAAAATGTCCTCAGGGAGAGTATTTGTGTAATGCGCATGGTACTTAGAATGAAAAGTATCTATTTTCATTACAGTATAAACCGATTTGTCTTCGTCATAGAGAAACAGGGTTTTTGATGTAACATCGAATTGTAAATGTGGTTCATAATTATATTGACTTCGAACTTCACGTTGAATTCTCTACATTCGTCACTATTGTAGCCACATTTTTGTGTATTTTTGAGTGCGTTCGCGAAATTACGACAAAGTATTATCAGCTTCGTCACGTCTGTCTGTCGGTTCCCACTGGACGGATTTTCATGCAATTTGGTGTTTGAGGATTTTTTGAATCAGTCGAGAACATTTAGATTTAATTAAAATCTGACAAGAATAATGGGTTCCTTACATGAAGACCTGTTTGCGTCTTTCAGGTGAGACATCCCAGTTGTGTTGATAGGGTCACAAGTATCAGTAAACTGCAGTCAAACAGAACTTTTATTTTGGAAAATTGTATGTAGTCAAACACAACTGTGTCACATGAGGTGTATTTAATGACTATATAATAGACAACTACACCTCATGTGACACAGTTGTGTTTGACTACATACAGTTTTCCAAGTTTCACACACACAACGGGGATGACACACTTCCTAGAACTTTTATTATTTGTATTGCTAAGAGGTGTTTCTACATAGCTTCTCTTAACAACTACATGTTTCGGCCTCTATATCGGCCATCATCAGGTTGTACTGTACACTTTCTTATTATAAGGCAAATATACAATGTTTGTCGATGAGATCTTGTTCACATTTGTAAAATGTGAACAAGATCTCGTCAACAAAAACAAAATATTGTATATTGTGTAGTTTGCTTTGTAATAAGAAAGTGTACAACCTGATGATAGCCGATATAGAGGCCGAAACATGTAGTTGTTAAGACAGACCATGTAGAAACACCTCTTAGCAATACAAATATTAAAATCTGTGTTTGACTGCAGTTTGACGATACTTGTGAACATATTTGCATTTATGATAGTATCTTGCTGAATTCTTCTTACAATGAGGAATGTTTCAGACAATAACTGTAGAGGAAATAAAACACAAATTTTATGTTCAATAATTTTTTCCGTAAATCGTGTCGTTTATTAGAAAATGTAGAAAATTATGGTACAGCCTGACAGGTCAAAGATGACAATATAATATGCGCAAGCATTGTACATACTGCATAACTAAGGGTACAGACATACACTCAGAAAATGTAATACTTATTCCTTTTCCACAGCAACAATTGTTACAATGACGCGCATCAATATTGCATTATAAGTACATTGTCTGTCTTATCTCCTGCCATTTGCAGAGTCCTAACTTTATATATATTGCAATGCTCAGACGAACAATATATATTCTTTCTTTCTCTTTCTCTCTTCGTGCAAGCAGGCTTCTCCCCACTTCTGTCTATTATTATCCGGCTCTCTACTCCGTCTCATTCAAATATTAATTCCATGGATGGGCAATTTCCATGAAATAGGGGCTTAAACTCCACTCAAAATGTTAACCTTAAATGAAAAGCTTTTTCCACGCGTAAAGCTTTCGCCTTTTCCGCGACCTGGACTAAGTAAAGAGTCCATGCAGGGTAATAGGATTATAGTGCCAAGTTAAGTAGCGGTGAAGCGGGGCCATCCCTGTCTGAATGAGGAAATACAGTCTGGTCTGCTGCAATATTGATACACGCTTCGTTATTCGAGTCTCTGTCATTTCTTTTCATTTTATCACACACACAAACCGATGGCCGTTTATCCTTCGACTCCTATGAATATATAATTGACAATGCACCGTTAAAAAAATAATATATTAAACAATCCGTATCCTGTACTTTTATCTGCATATTTCTTTTGCACTATATGCTGCAATAATATTTGTTATTGAAGGTTAAGCTGAACCTGGTTTGGGGTCTGTATCTTACTTTTAAATCTCCAATTCGCGTAATTATTAAGCAGAATTTCATCCTTTTCTTACAAATATTTCGCTGTACTAAAAATGTGAATCGGTATAAAATACCGATGCGAAAGTGCAAGATATTCTCAGTACACACGATATTTAATTAAATATGGAGCAAATGCCATCCCAAAACATGCCTGTCTAGAGTCTATGATAATAATCCTGCCACTAGACGTATCCTGCTTTGGACTCGTGACCCATTCAAAGGAAATTCTAACTACTGGTAAGTATCACAACAAGAATCCGGATGGATTAAATATAATGAGAAATTAATAAAATTCTTCTCTGTTTTCTTGGTTAAGGTTTAGTCGATCATTAAAAAATAATTACTCTTATATTAATAAAACACTCGACAAATAGCTAGAATATCCTGGGAGAAATATAAAACTACATTTCGCTATAGTAGTAAAGTTAGAACCTTAGGTTGCCAGGGACGGTGTATGAAGAAGCTGAATCCTTGTGAAGTGCAACAAGTCGAGAGGTTAGTCTTTGATCTTGATGAGAAGAATGTTTTAGGAAGAGACTCAATGGAAAACGAGTATGTTAGGGAGAGTAATTAAAAGTAACTTGAGAAAAATGAGAGCTTGATTAGAAGTCTGATTATAGGATGACATTATTGGTGACGTCTGTGATCTCTCAAAATGTCACAGTAATGCGGAGCTCAAAAACACTCAAATAAGTCGAGATCACTGGTGACGTCAGTGATCTCTTAGAATTCCACAGTGAAATGGAAATTGATAATACCCTGAAATCTGAACTTATCGAAATGGTGCTGTAATTTCATTAATATTACACAGAAAGTCCTGCGTTTTTTAATAAAAACTAACCACTTAGTACTTTTTTTGGGGGAAAATTGTTCTTTATTCTGTGCAAAATACACTCTGTGGTCAAAATATAGAATTATTTAATGATCAAAGGTGATATCGATCATCCGTATTGTGTATAAATAGACAAAGGAAAGATCTATAAGCTTCTGAATGAGGCAGTATATCAAGGATGTCGATAATTTCAGTAGAGCATAAGCCGTATAAATCCATATATTTGGTACTGTCACTGTCGGTTTTGTCCAGGCCTGGACATTCTTCTCCTGAATGTTGGTTGCGTCGCACGTAAAGCAAACTTTCTTCAACAGTGCTGCTTGAACAAATTCCTGGAATTTAAACTTCAAGTTTCGCAGAGGCCTTCACTTAGTGTGCAGAACAACCCCATTAAAGTATAAAATTATCAGAGTGAAAAGAAATATTATAGAAGAAAATGTGCAAATTTATATTGCAGGACTCTGTTTGAGATACGCGAGTTTCATGGCTCTGTATCTTAAAGCCGTGGCATCTGAGGTATTCTGAATAGGAAATGACATCAACAAGGTAAGGGGTAGCGATTCTCATTTTGCAGAGTGATGGGTGGAGGAACATGAAGATGATTTGAATGGTTTAAAATATTTATTTGAAGAAACAGTGATATTTGTGACTCTGTCTGAAGACACATAACCTGGACTGGTTTACTTTCACTGTCGTAGAGATCTTTAACGCGTCCTCTTTCGGCTTCGGTAAATATTCTTAGTATTTTCACAAGGGATCGTGTCCGGCTACAAAGACGTGGTTGTATCCACCTTGCTTTCATGAACAGGCCACTTAATATAAGCCCACATCTGAAAATAGGGGATTGAGTTCTGTGATCGTGACGGCCAGTACTGCCTAAATCCACGGGCGATCCATCGGACAGAAAACATAGTGACATTGAATTCTTATCCATCTTCAAAGCATATAACACAATGTAAAATCATGAATTGTCGTCTCTTGCTACAATTAACATGTTTACCTTATTTAAATCGCCTTAGTTTCCCCTGCTCGTCACCGCGTCACATTGTTGATACAGAATTGTTCAGTCATTACGACGTCATGATTAACCTTCTGACTTAGATAGTCGTGAATCATCCTGTATAAAGAGGTCTCGTCTGCTGTCAGACTGAAGTGGATCATTTGTGTTTGTAAAAGGCTATTTTTCCGTTCTGAATTGCTGTGGATCGGCTGTTGTACGTCTGTAATAAACTAGAAAAATTCGATATGTAATTTACTCACAGGCGACTTAACGACGCTGAATTACTTGAAATAGTATGTGGCTTTGGATATGATAAATTAGATGGGATAAAGGAAAAAGAAATCGGTCACATTTTAAGGCAGTATTTCTTTAGTCATTTGGCAGGACAGGGGAGACTTTCGAAAAATCTCTTTCTTCTTACTTCATTACAAATTCTGACCAGGTACATCCAGAAAGAATTGCTATTCCGGAGGTTCTGCTGACGCGATTTAAGCCACTTTTGTATAATAAATTTCCTTTTTTATAAATAAGGTATCATTTATTTCTTAAATTTCATTCGAGGGTTTTCGGTTCCGTTATGAGAGATAGCACAGTCAGGAAGTCGTTTGTTTCGCTGTACTTCCTGCTGAAGTCACCCGTAACTTTCTTGCCGTATGGGGCCGTTCCCCATATCCGCAGTCACCTAACGATAACGGAAAACTTGTTACTGTAACCATCCGAGAAACATGAGGCGAGGAAAATGAATTCTCTAAGGAAGTAGAAAGTGAGGGAGAAGCAAGAAATAAATGAAAAAAATGAGGAGGAGGTAGGAAAAAGAGAGGTAAAGCAGAAAGAAAAGGAATAAAAAAAGATAGAAGACAAGTAAGTAAGGAAGAACGAAAACAGGATGTGTTAAATGTGTTTCAGTCCCGCTTGCTCCAAAACGACCGACTGATTCTGCATGTGGCATATAGGAGGCAACCACATGACAACTAAATTCTTTTAATTATATGATATAGAATTTGACGATCAGGTGCCCGTGCATCGTGATAAGTTCTTACAATAAATGTCCTGATCCTGCTCGCAGGCTGTCAGCAAACCTGTATGACATACACCATGGCTGTGTGTATAGTGAAAAACTCCTGAAGATGGACAGAGGAACTGTCCTAAACATGTAGAGTATTATTCCAAAAATAAATTTGAGAAATTAGTGCATGTAGTTGGTTTTATTATATGAATATATAATATAGGCTGTTACAGATAGTCTTAAAGAGTTTATTGACTTGAAGTACGGTGGTTAACTAATTTAGCAACTATATTCAAGGAAGTCAGTTCAGTCTGACCTTTTTGTATTGCTGTGAAAGACGTTTCTCTTGTCTAAACGGAACTTGGTTTTTCAGAACCGGCCATCTTTCTTTTGAAGCTGATATGTATTGCTGGTTTCGTGTTTTATGATTTGTTACCTCGTAAAGAAAGTAGAGCCATCCTTAGTGTTGCACCGTGAATTTCATAGAATCACTTTAATTATCAACCAACAAATGCACTTACATAAAATTTCACATTAAAACACTTAAAATCGCTCCGACATGTTTCGATCCTAAGATCATCCTCAGGGAGCTGCGTTGTTCCTTGTTAAAGTCATTTTAAAAACACTCATAAAATAATTCCTTTATATTAACAGGGTGTTGTGGCAGCATATCTGTAATATAAATTATACTTATTAAGTAACTGTCAAAATAGTTTAGTAAGAATGTCAAAATAACATATATTAATGAAGATTTTTATATATGCAAATAATTAGGCTGTTTGGATTAAGAGTCTATGCTTACCGTGTTGTGTAAGAGTACGTTGTTGGGGGTGCGTCTGTTTATGGTGTGCGTCGTATGTTACATAGTGAGAGACTGGCTATAGATTACGTGAGAGGATTCTTGCTGCGCACATATATATTAAGCTTTGGGGCTGTCGGTTTTATGTTTATTAGATATTTATGTGACTGTAAGCTGACTAATACATTGCATCTTTGAATTGTTTGCTGGATCTGTTTTTGGTATGTGTCAGTAGGGTCCTTGTTTATTTGTTTTATGTTATTCTGCTGTATGAAGTTGTCAACCTTCCTCTCTAAAGTGGTTTTATCGATTATCACTATTGCTTTGCTTTTGTCGGCTTTTACTATTGTTAGATTATTATTTTGAAGGGTGTTTTTCAATTCGCTAAGTTGTATTGATATCTTTTGTGTAGCGTGTTTTGCCTATTGGTCCTTAGGTTGTGTTTGATTTTCTTATCTGCCAGGTAACGATAAGTGTTTTGTATTTTGGGTTCTAAAAGTCTTACGGCATTTTCCGTGTCCATTGTTAATTCGTTGATGTATTTTTTGGGTTCTTGTTCTGTTGGATAGATGCGGCCTAGTGACAAGGTCTGAATTTGTTCTCTTGTAAATTTCATGTTAGGTAGGTTAATTAGACGTGATTGGAATTTAGAGGTATTCTCGTTGTTATTATGTTTATTGCTTGTTTGATTTGTTAATGCTTCTAACTTTTTGTTAAGCCTGTGATATAAATTATCCATGGGCCTACTTGTTTGTTCGTCTATACATTTTTGTATATGCTGCCACGTACCATTATATTGATGTGCATTTTCCAGATGTATATAGTAGAGTCGATGGTTCAGGTGTTGCTTCTTGCGGTACAGGAATTTGATTTCTTGGTTGATTCGGAAACTGATGGCTTTAGTTGTAGTCTTCTTATCTTGCGGTTTTTGTCCGTTAATCTTGATGTTGATGTAATTAGGTTTTGGCTGTTTAACTTTGCACATTTTGTTAAAACATATTGCTGCGTTTGTTTTTAATAACTTTAGCCTGGTATTCACAGCAAGAATCCTCCCACGTAATCTATAGCCAGTCTCTCACTACGTAACATACGACGCACACCATAGCCAGACGCATCCTCAACAACATACTGTTACACAACATACTGTTACACAACATACTGTTACACAACACGGTAGGCATAAACTCTAAATCCAAACAGCCTAATTATTTGCATATATAAAAGTCTTTATTAATATATGTGATTTTGACATTCTTACTAAACTATTTTGACAGTTACTTAATAAGTATAATTTATATTACAGATATGCTGCCACAACACCCTGTTAATATAATGGAATTATTTTGTGAGTGTTTTTAAAATGACTTTAGCAACGAACAACGTAGCTCCCTGAGGATGATCTTAGAATCGAAACATGTCGGAGCGATTTTAAGTGTTTTAATGTGAAATTTTATGTAAGTGCATACGATGGTTGATAATTAAAGTGAAAGTAGAGCCAGTTTTAGAAAAGATGTTCTAATAAAATAAACTTTGGGAAAATATGAGTGTCATTTTAATAATACCCTTGTAACACAGCACTGGAAATTTTTCTTTTCATTGTTTTGTAATCGGATCCTTTCTTTCTATGGCTTCGAAGAAATGGAGTACCTCATAAACTTGCGTGTGTCGATGTATCTTTGATATGCTTACAGACACACCTGTCGTACGTACTCAATGAGCTATTTTTATGAAATTTATTTGAGCGTTGTTCTATTGGATATCACTCCATTGCGACACTGTAGCTCGTCTTTCAAAATTATCCAATGGAAACTTCGTGAAACTTGTATGTCTAGAATACATATTAACGCCATTAGATTTATACATTTTTATTGGTGTAGGTATTTGGAAGTTATACAGTAGTTATTTTCGTTGTTACACCGTGCATGTTGTCGAGTTACTCAATTATGATACCAACTACTGCACATATATAAAATTTATAAAATTTAAACATTAAAACATTAGAACGCTCCGACATGTTTCGGTCCTAGGACCATCATCAGGGAGCCATATCGTCCTTGCTAAAGTCACATTATAAAAAGTCACATTAATTTCGCTGTACCGGTTGTGTGTTGTGGCAGCATGCTGACTTTTTATAGTGTGACTTTAGCAAGGACGATATGTCTCCATGATGATGGTCCTAGGACCGAAACATATCGGAGCGTTTTAATGTTTTAATATGTAAATTTTTTAATATTATATATGTGAAGTAGTTGGTATAATAATTGAGTAATTATACAGTAGTTATTGACGTATTTTTTAGCATAATAGAAAAAATAATAGTAGTGATATAACAAGTGGCTGAGTGACGAACAATTCTATGTTGTGATGTGTAACTTGTTTGGTGACATGACACATTTGCTTACATCCCTCCATTCTCTCTGTCTGTCTGTCTGTCTCTCTCTCTCTCCCCCTCCCTGTTCCGTCACATTGTTTTCACATCACTTAATTTAACACACAAGAATGGTTGGATCTAAGACAAAGAATCAAAAGAAGGTGGAAAACTGCATAAACGGTATGTTCATGAAGTGTGCTGTTTTTAAGGAATTATTGTCTTAAATAAACTAGAAAGTATACGAGTTGCTCGATATGCATTGGGAGTAGAGACCGTAGATACGTCACTTTTGGTTCGAAACATTTCGTTGTGTTTGACCGGTACAGCTGCGTAATTATTTCGTTAGTAAATATTTAACAGAAGAAATTACTTGCAAGACCTAAGTTTAGAGGAAATAATATTAAACAAGCCTTAAAGAAATATAATAAAATTTGTTTTAATCTGTGCATCTGTTACGCTCAAAGATCTAAAACAGTCATTGAGCGGAAAAAACAACCACAACGCGTTGTGGCATGAGAGAAACAGCCACAACGCGAAATATCTTTTAAATTAACTGTTTATAAGTTTAGTAATTAGTTGATAAAAATACATGTAACGTAGGCCTAATGAAGAACAATGGCGAAGCTCATTTATTTTTGCAGGAACTGTTAGAATGACACTTAGAATTACACTTCATATTTTTCGAAAAACATTTGCACTTTTTATCGATGCAATGCCTCTTACAATGACAGCTTACAAATCCCTGCCTACTTCCAGACGTTGTCATTGAGGCTGACCGAAGAGACAGTGAACTTGAGGTCACATCATGTGCCTCGATGAAGGTGCTGTCAGCAGTTGTGAATTCATTGCGAGCATACAGCCGCTCAAGTAGGCCTTACTTCGTGCCCAACAGATAAAGCCCAGAAGAGCTGACATCAATTACGAATTGCTAGGATATTTCTGGGGGCTAGACGTCCTCGATCAAGGTCAGGTACCCTGACCACAACGTTTGTCCCAACATCAACTGCTGGAAGTCTTGAGTTGGGGAGAGAAAACGTTTTTGAGCTTGTTGTTCCTGACATGATTTTGCACCTTCTCGCTCAATGTTGATTCGATTCTTCCTTACACAGAGGCTGCAAGTAACTGTCAGTCCGAAACCCTCACTGTCTGCACTGTAACTTCCACAACTTCCACTTTCGAGCTCGTTTTGGTCATTTCCTTTAACCGCGTTGTGGCATGTCTTCACATGCCACAACGCGTTGCGGTTGTTTAAAAACAGCCACAACACGAAATTTCGCGTTGTAGCTGTTTCTGTAATGCCACAACGCGTTGTGATCGTTTTTTCCGCTCAATAAGCGTTTTCGATCTTTGAGCTTAACACAAAAAAATAGTGCAGGAAGTGGTCCGTTGGCTAGCATTTTTTAAGATGATAATAAAACTTTATTTTTTCATAATATGGAAGAAATGTCTTAGTAACATGAGCTTAGTGATATCAGCTTAAATTTTAGGTAAAAGGTTATGAATTCAAGCCTTTAAAGGAACTTTGAAATTTGTAAGGTATGATGTATCAGGGACATCACTATAAGCAAGGCCTTTAGGTGTTTTAGAGATCGAGACAAAGAAGTACGCCGCAGTGTGGGTGAAAGAAAGCTGAAATGACAGGCAGGTGTCAGGGAAAGAAAAGAGCTAGTAGCGATCGTGAAAGTATAGGAATAAAAAATATTTATGGGTGCCAATATTTCTAAAAAGAGAATCACAGTGCTCGTATAAAGTCTGCGTACGAGTTTGGGGACGTTGTTGCTTGCAAACAGAGAAGGGCTTAGCCACCACATTTGTAGCATAGTTAGTCTGTCTATAGTCTCCGTACAGTCAACATCATTTAAACGTACGATACTTGTAACTGAGCTTCTCATAATTTCTTTGGAGGAACCAACGATATCTTGTGGGTGGTGACTGGCGCAGGGTTATTATGTCTTCAAGGCGCGGCTAAGAAGACTTTCCAGGCACTTGCAGTGCTAAGTAACGCTAAGAGCACTGTAGTTCACATGAGACTCGCTGTGTCGCAACCGTGACGAGAATGAGAGAGGCGGAACATTTCTCTTCAATCTCTGTGTTTACACTGCGGTAGATTTGGCATAATTTCTACCGTTGCTTCTGCCAGGCGATGTGACACTGAACTGCCCTTCTCACTTTCTAGATGTGTTTAACCCTTATCCCGCTAACGTGGAGAATATGGTGAGCTCCTAATAATGCCAGCAAATGGCAGATTTAACTTGGCGTTTAAAGGTTTTACTGTAACACTCTTTCCACAATAAAGTCTTCTGTTATTTAACTTGACAGATTTTAGTAATTATCCCGTTAAGCACCTTCAAATGTGTGATTTCGCTTCTGCGTTTTCTTTTTCATTGTTACGTAGAAAATAATTTGTTTTGTAATTCTTTGATGATTTGTTTTCCTGACAAAGAGTTTTATTATTTCTTATATTGAATTTACTCTAGTCTCTTTTCTTGGTTTTTGTGAATTATGTTAGTAATTAAACTCTGATTTATCATAAACACCGTCAATATTTATGTCACCTGTACTGTTGATACGAACTGGTTATATTATATCGCTGGGATAAATCACGAAAAATATTAGCATTATTGTATTATCATCATATTATCCATATTAAATCATAAATTTGCGAATGTTTGTACACTATATCCGCAGTCAGTAGCATTTTTATTGACTTAATTACTCTTGAACCAACGGTTTACGAGGCTTAAACTACAAGACAAAGTTGGTTAAACTGACATGCAGAACAGAATTTTGCACGAGGAAGGAAATCATTTACATTTAGAAAAACAAGGATATTTCCATAATGAAGCATCGTTTATTCGCGTCTTGTGTTACATTTTTTAAATCCGTAGCTAAAACAAACATGCCGAATTTCAGAGAGAGGTATATTTACAATTCAATGAACAAGCCCTACTCTCTTTTCCTAGTTATTGAGCCAGATAGCGGATTTCAATCAGAATCTTACTTTCCATTAAACATGCAACTGTTCCAACCACATACTGTGTAGGAAGTTTCCACGGAGTGCCGAAGCCATCCTCCGTCTGTATAAAAGAAGATTTTTTTTTCATTATTAAAAGACATATCGGCGCTTAATTACAATAACACTTAGTCGTAAGACTAACAAGTTATTTTGCTCTGACTTCAATTGCTAAATGAATATTAACTTCAGGTGTCGTCCAGCCGTTCTACCTGTTTAGTATTGTTTGTTTACGCATTGTTGTTTCCTTTGTTGGCGGTGATTACTGCACTAACACTGTGCCCTGTTTTTATCACACACTAATAGTGTTTATGGTGCGCTGCACAGTGCTCTGCTTTTAAAAGTCACTACACCAGCTCAAAAGGTTTTTTTTAAGCCTTCGCACCAGTTCACTGTTGTCGAGCAGCTGGATCTCTTCGGCGTTGACGTGGTGGAGATGACTTTTTTCGTGATTCTTGGTGAACTTTTCAGTTTCATTCGTAACCATCTCCATTTGAAGTGTATAAATGATGATGTGCAATTTTTGTACTGCGCCCTGGGACCATCACGTGCGGCACGTTCCAGACGAGAATTAATTTAGAAACTTTAAGTTCTTTAAAATTTTTGCACAATTTCTTAGTTGGGTAATCTACACATCAGAACGCTTCGACATACAAAAAATTATATATTCGAACGTAGCCTTTTACTGGGCCATTAACAGCATTTGCTGTTCAGAGTGAAGGGCCACTTTGATCGGTCATCAGTACCAAATAACTTACGTATTCAACTAACCAAACAACCCATTAATTACACGGGTCAGATGACTACTTACACAAATTAGAGTCGGTATGGTGTTCAAGGCATTCACCGTCTTTATACAATTCAGAAGTTAATTACCGAACTCCCAAAACTTACTGATTGGTCTACATGCTAAGCCTTAGTCCAATATGCTTACTATATCCTCTTCCTTAAGATTCGTTTTCATGCGATCTCTCTGAGCTTATGCATTCCATGCAGTTTTCCCCTCTTTTTTAGGCTCTTCAAGTGAACTTTATCTATGTCTCTTCTGTCTCATACTTGCTACGTGACTTTCCCATGTCATTTTCATGGGTTTAAATGACATGATTATATTTTGTCGGAGTGAAAATTATGAAACACTTTACATGATCACGGTAACTTTGCGTGTGATGTAACAAACAAAAAGAAGAGAGGGTCTTTTTTGTCCCAGTTGAGGGCATAGCAGATCACATTGATGTTGTGAAAAATATTGCCTAGCAGATCGACATTAAACTCTCTGTACAGGTACATATATGGTCAGAAACTTCAACTCAGTTTCTCATACTCTCAGTATATATGTATACGTTTTGTCTTCATTTCATTCGGAGACATGAGCTTAACGCTCAATGTTGTCCATTTCCAAGGTTAAGAAAGCTCCAGATAGATTGCTTAGAATTCTGTAGCTGGGACACAGAAAGCTTCATTCACAGTTTTGCTTTAAGGAAATAGCAACCTCAGAATCTGTCTTAATTTGCTTATGCGAGAAGCTTCCTTTATATCCTTCCACATTAGACAGTGCCGTGCTCCTTACAAAGATATAAAGCAGTACCGTGTTCCTTGTCTGTTAATAGCCGGAAACTATATTATGCATACTGCTGGATCTGCAAGGGCTGCATGGTTCCTGTCTTTCCATACATGAAATTTTATTGCTACCGACATTTTGGACACACTAAACAAATTTTCTGCGCCTGTATAACACTTTCAACTTTTTTCTTTCTCCTGGTTTTCTTCCCTGCTTTCTGTATAAAAATATACAATTGCAAGAAATCACGGCGTCATTTACCTATTGTGGTATTTTTTAACGACGCTTCGTCAGTAGACGTTGACATCTCTAAAGTCAGTCGAGTACTGAAGAACTGGTATCCTTTCTGTTAACAAAATGTGACTGGACGCTAATGCGAACACAGAATGATGGCTTGCAGTAGAGAATTTGCACCTGTCGCGGTTCGAAACGGCGGTGAGTCTGGGGAGTGGAAGATATATGCAAAAAAATTATATTTCATGCAAAAAAATTGTGTCATAAATTCGTTACATTATTGACTTTAATTTAATTGCATTTGTACATTACAAGCAATTAAATGCAGTTTGGCAACACAGTTTATGTTTTCTATACGCTTAGGCATGACAGCCCTGTTGTGTATTGATCTATTAATTCATAGAGCGGTATAATGTAGCCTAACACAACTTTATTACATGAACATTGAAAAGAATATATCTACATGTTTCGGCTTCTAGAAGCCATCTGTAGGCTTTAACTTGTAATATTGAATACATAATTTACAACGCGTTGTAAATTATAAATTAAATCTTTTAAGCTACATGTTTCGGCTTCTAGAAGTCATACTCAGGGTTTGACTTAAAAGACTGAATATATATAAAGTTCATACACCAACAAATGCACTCTTTATTAAACTTGATGAAGTTTTAAAATTCACATTAAAAATCAATTTTATTTGCTCCTACATGTTTCTGTCTACGACCATCAACAGGGAGCTTTTTTAGAGCCTAGCTGAAGTTATATTTAGGTTAAAATTCGGTAAAATACTACGCCGTTATACGTTATGCGGTGGTGTGGCAGCATGTCATAGGCGTGGTATGTGTACTGTTCGCTGTGTTGAGAGCATCGCACTCAACACAGCGAACAGTACACAGGTTGTGGTGGAACCTCATCCTGGTGCTTTATACCACAAGCTGTAAACACGGTCTAGTACTCCTGAGGATGGGCGAAATTATAGCTCGAAACATGTTGAGCTGATTGAAATTATTAATAAAATTATTATTGTAGCATCTAGTTGGCTGTTTATATTATTGTATCAATGAGGCACGGTCACACAAACATCAAATTTGCATTATATTGTATTTTCTGTAATCTTATCCTAATTCATGTTAGATCTAAACTGTTGTCTGACAGCTCTTTCCTTTTCTCTCCCTTTATGTCTGTCTACAAGAAATGGTTGGTTAAGCTGGAACAAAAGCAGGTGTAATTTGATGCCTTTGGTGTTGTGTCCAGGTGTAATTGGTTACTGAAATGGGAGGTGCACTTTATAGAATTTCACCACTGTTGTTATATTCTAGAACTAGTCCATTATGCTTGATACGTTCAGCTCCTTGTTATGTATTTGTACACAAATGGGAGGAATAGAGACGGTTAACCCACACAGAAGACAGGATAAGGCACACTGTATTATAAAGCGGACAGTTCCCTTTAAGCATCGACTGCGATATAACCGACTGAAATGTAAAAATGTACTTTATGTAAATACGTCTGTTGCCTTATTAAATTATTCTCCATAAAATACATAAATGAGTTATAAAAACTTCCTTAAGAAAATTCCATTTCGTGCCTTGTTCGAATTAATATTAAAGGGATTTGTATCTTGTGGAGTCTTAACGCCAAATAACTGATTCAATAAATTAAGATTATTCTCTTACGAATTTGGAAGTTTCCATTTACGTAGAGTACATTCGTTTTTGGTAATGCTTTAGCCTACTTTGAGTTTTGACTTGAGCAATTAGAATTTGCGAACCCCGTGTGTGCTGTGTTCCTTATGGTGGCTATTCGGTGCACTGAATGACTTCTTCCTTCACGTGGACCAGTTGCTATTTACTTGTGTTCATTTTTCATACCCACAAGTTACAATTTTATATTCCTACCTATTTTCCTTCAAGTTTATTTCATTTTTTGAGTACCTTGCAGCGGGAAAAATGAAATTTGCAAATCTTTCACAATATTTAACCTTTTGGGGCTGGAATTATTTTTTTAATTTTAGCACATCCTGTATATAAAATGTGAATAACACAGGAACCAAATACGTTAGAATTATGAAACAAACTGTATTTTGAAGAGAAAAAACGGAGAGTATACATCATGTTTAAAATATTCGTTACTTATATTTGTTGAATAAGTATATAAAATGCAACTTTAGAGTTTAGCGGTGCGGTACGTCAACTATAGTTGACGTTAGGCGTCTAAAGTTTTACATATAGTCTCATTGATATGTATATGTTTTAGTCCTTTAGTTTACTTCTATTCTTTTAACAATAAATAATACAGCATGTAACTCTTAAATGTATAATACGAGTTCGTAAATAAGGTACGAGTATATAATCGCAATAACATTCTTTAACTTTGCAACAGAGTTACGGACATTATCAGTTGCACCCCTCAAATCTTAACAGTGGTTTATGTACAGCCAGTTTTAACACTGAAACTCTGCATTTTCCCTTCGTGCTGTACTTAATCTGTTGCTTATGTTTACAGGCCTCATTTTCCTGTACACCCTTTACTGGTTGGTGTGTCTAAATGATGCACACTTTTTTCTGTGTGAGGTAGGATATAAGTGTTTATGCATAATGCAGGATAATTTTAGTCCTGAAAGGGTTATATTTTGGACTGAACTGCCTAATGGCCGTTAAAATTAAAATGGGAAATTTGACAAGTCCCTTCTATACCTACAGCTACCACAGATAACTTCTGTATTAATTCCTTCATGGAATTCTAGTCCGTAAGGGACACTCTCATGCATACTGCGGGAAACAACACGATGAAAGGTGCATAATAACACTCCATAATGCACATTGTTTTCTTTAGGCGTTTCTGCTCAAAGCCTTCATGAATTCTCACTTCCTCATATCTCATACTCGCCTCTGTGTTTCTTCTTGATTTAATATTCTAACGATGTAAAACAAAGAACATAAATTATGCAGATCTGCATTTTGTAATTTTATCATCTTATTTTCTTCTCTCTTCTTCCTTCTACTTTACAAGGATGAAGCCATTTTATCCGTTCCGGGAATCAGAACTTGTTAGGACATAATTTCCTTGGTTTCCATCGTCCAACATATTTCTCGGTCTGCAATGAAACACGTGGAACTTCCATCCCTTCACGGCTATTTGATACATTCGGGCATTGATTTGAGTCATATGAGAACAATTTACTTTCATGTGCTTGGATTTCAAATCCTCCGCACAAACCGCAGCCTAGTGACCCAGATTACAGCCTCTTACGCCAATGTTTCTTAGTTCCCTAGAGGTCTTCTTGGCTACCGTAGCGGTCAAGAGGTACACGATTACTTGCCATATTTCACCGCCAGAGACAGGTAGGTCTACTTCCTCTTCCTAGGTCCAAGTATCCTTCTCATTGAATTTTGTTTTGCGACATGACCAGTCCATATTCTTCTGTAAAAGATGGAGCCCAAACTTGTCGTTCGTATGAATCGTCGTGAAAGTTTGAAATTATATATATATATATATATATATATATATATATATATACAGGGTGTCCCAGGAGGAATGTGCCAGACTTCGGGAGAGTGTTCCTTATGTTAAAATATACCGATATAACCCAAAACACCTATGTTCAAAGTTGAACGGTTACGGAGATAATGGCCAGAGAAAAGTGTGGTCTTCTTGCGGGTCCACACACTGTACCTGTCAGCTGACAATCTTATCCATTTCCTTCCTTGAGTGTGGTGTCATATGACGGCAATTCAGCTCACGCTAGCCAGTCAGCCATGTTAATTCACCGCTTGGCATTCCCATGTATAGTGCTTGGAACCCTAAGGACAATTATGACACGAGTT
>Ga0123354_10003548_pt1 | contig 21602 bp, 14 predicted proteins | sample TergutLab28metaG_2_FD_97872 | JGI IMG/M metagenome (GOLD analysis project Ga0123354, IMG submission 97872) | Labiotermes labralis P4 segment gut microbial communities from Petit-Saut dam, French Guiana - Lab288 P4 | ecosystem: Host-associated > Arthropoda: Insects > Digestive system > Gut ... | reverse complement strand
GTAATTCAGGTAAATAAGCCTCTTTAAATTCCCATTAGAAAGCAAGGCACTAATTTAATAATGTGTCCAGTAATTTGGGTAAATAAACCTCTTTAAATTCAAATTAGAAATTATGACACAAATCATGACATTAATGCACTTTAGTTGTTGTTAATTACACAGTTATTTAAAACAGTTTCTACTTAAAAATGTGGGTGTAAGTGCTGAAATTATGCAGATGTGAAATGCATATCTGCCCTATCCAGTGTCTGTAACGGTAGTACTTATTTTGACGTAGTGTCTCGAATCATCCCTTTGTGATTCCCTTTTACCAAATTTTCTTTTGGCTACTTTCGAATTTAAACCATGAACTCTGTGGCTTGCAAAGGAAATATTGGTTCATTTTTAAAGGCACAACAAATTAGAATGTGGCTGGCAGGTGCTCTGTTCCTGTCCATAAAATTTTACCATAATAAATTTCTCAAAGTGCCAAATTTTTAAGTGTCATAGTCACATAAAATTGTGTTTCCCTCCAGACCTTCACATCTTTAACATCCAAATGCTGTGCAACTCAAAACACATATAATTGGTTTTTATCCTCAAATGATACAAAAAGTAAATTAATTCTGAAATAAGTAACTTTTTTTGTTACATAACATATTAAATGCAATTAATGTCCCTGTTTTGTCCTGTTGTCCGCTGCTTGAATTTCATACTTTTTTAAGACGAGTAAGTCTAATTTAAGTCACCACACAAAGGGTCCAGCCTGTCACTCAAAGAACATCTTTTTTCCTTGGTTAAACTCCATCCAGTCCTTAGAATGAAGTAGATACAGTTTATTATACCTGATCATTCAAATATGCTATAAAGGAAGGGAAGAAAGGGTGAGTACTTTCTGCTGGGACACAGGAAGAAGATAAACATATGTTGTTTTTGCCTTGCACTTTGAAATTCATGCAATGCCTCATCAGTTTGTCTTGTAAAAACAGTTTAAAGATTATCTGCTTGTTGATGTTCCATTATTATTGCAAGTGCTTTGTCCTGTCACACCCATTTTACACATATTTGTTACCTCATGCATTTTAACACTTTACTTTAGTTCAACTGTAATATAGTATCATTTGGAAGTATGATATTCACATTCATGTATTTTATTCATAATGAATAATAACCTGTCACTACAGGATTTTTGCTGTCTCCTGATGAAAGAACTATTTAGTGGTATCACTTTCTACCAAGCATCCAACAGCAGACTGGTCCAGTTCATAAATGGTTTAAAGTATTTGTAGTAGTATTTTAATATCAGTATTAATATTACAAAAATCAAATTTCTGGAAGCTATAAGTACTATGTTTCCATCAGAACCTTTATTATGCTGCGATGTGTCAACAAACATTTGTCAGTGTATTTTTTCTGTAGAGCATAGAGACAGTTCCAAAATATTTGTAATATTGGATCTGTCACCTTCATTGTTCAAATCAGATGTCATGTTAGTGACTGCATAAACAATTTTTCAGGTCACTGATATCTAACAGGTTATGAGGATGTTTTAACTACACATCTGTAAAAATATTAACTGAGGAGTACAGGTTATGCACGTAAGTGGAAGGGTTGTATTCAGACAGACACACACACACACACATCTGGCTGTTTACAGTAAACAGTCCTATACAGAAAAATTCTTCATTAACTTTAGAGTTTCTCTGTTTCAACAGAAAGATGTTTTCGATTAACACAACCATTTATTAATTGAACAAAATTGTACAGGCTGCATGTTTTGGCCTTATATTCTAAGCCATTGTCAGGCCTAATATACAAGTAATGTAGAGTCCTTCAGTTTCTTTAATGCTTTGAATTGATAAATTTTCTTATCTCAAGTGTTTCTTACAGATGGGGTTTCCATTAATCCTAGAAACTGAGAATTTGGGGTTGTATGTTTACAAGTTAAAAATACATAGAATTGTCACAGAGTTTGTGGTTCTTGGCATATATCCCGTTGTTTTGAAGAGGTTTTTAGTTCCTCAAATTCCTACTGTATGAAAACAGAACATAATATTTTCAGGTTTTTTTATATACAGGCAGAAGGTACAAATATATAATACTTGAACGTGTAGTGAAATACCGTTTGGATAAATACAGTCTCAAAGTCTGATACCTGGGCAGTGCAACTGAATATGAAGGTAGTTGCTACCCCAAAATATCAATCTAGAACATGTAGCCTTTGCAGTTTTATTGTATTAATACATGTTGCGTCAATGGAATTTTTTTTTTTTTTTTTTTTTAAATATGTTGCACACAATGCATTGTCTCATGCAGAGGTTCTTCTTATATTACAGGTTTCAATTTTCAGACCCTACCCCCACTTTCCACCTGATGTATATAGATTTGTAACCTAATGTCACTTTTCCTTCTCATACACAATGATACACTTGTATGTGCACATTCAGATCATTCATCAGTGTATGGTCTCTTTATCACCATGAACATCTGTTTGGATTCTGTTCTCACATATTTTTTTGCAGAGGGTCCTGGTTTTGCCTGTTCATGCACTACCTACATGCTTATATAAACTCATTGACAAAACGCTGTTCTTTTATAATTCTTATTTTATTCACACACACACACACAAAATCTAACATCACTCACCACAGTTAGGTTACGATACTTTTTGCTTTTTACATAACCCCTAATGTTGTTCTTTGTGTTTCTTTTGTTGATTCGTTAAATAAATGATGTGCTGATTTTGTTTTCCATAAACATTTTGTAATAAATTGCGTTCTTCAACATTATCCATTACATTTATTTCTTTTAATTGGACTGATATGCCATGGTCCCAGCCTTTTCTGTAATATTACAGTATAACAGAGTAAGATTTTAGGCCCATTACATTCACTATTATGCAGCAATTTTACCCCCTTGAAATATTGGCATCGTATTATTACACATTACTGTTACACACAGTTACACTTGGCTGACCTATATTCATTTTTGCATTCATATGAATATCTACATTATGATTTACATACTTAGACTGGGCATATCCATTGTGTTTCCTAAAAACACTGCTGTGGTTCATAATATTAACATGATTCAACATAATGTGATTCCTCTGCTTGTGGAAACACCATGAGCATCTCTTGCATTTTATGATATTTAAAAATGTAACAAATTTTTACAGTACTGTCACACAGTCTTGTGGTAAAATGTGTTATTAATATGGGTGAAATAAATATTAAGTAACTTAATACAAATTTCAAATTTGAAGCATCATTACAAAAGTACTGTACTTTACAATGTGGCTGTATGGAAATGAGAAGACAGTTTGTAACAACTAACTGTTGAAAGTTTCATGATGTTAATATTGCTTATTTAATAAAGATGCTGAATATGCATTAATTATTTTGTAAGATAATAATGGGCAATGAAAGAATTTTTCTTTCCGTTTCTCTGTGATGCCAAGTCAATTGTTACCTTTTCAGACCTCAAACTTGCCTTTTTATAAAATAATTTGAATAATGTTTGCCAAGGCCAGTAAATAACAGCACATTCACTGAAACAGCTGTTTTGTGTGATTCATATTACAGGAACATTTAAAATTATTCATAAGTTATGCTGGAAGTGGAACACTTGCGGCTCTATGCTATTCATATTATAGTACAAAGCAATGTGCACACATGATGGCAAAGTTTGAAATGCTGAATTATACATTTATTTGAAGCTTTTCACTTTACTTTGGTGGCAAAATAAATTCCAGTAGAGTGGAATTTTAGCATTGTAAATATGTGCACAGTGTCTTCCAGTTGGAGTTTACTGATTGAATGTTCAGCTCTTTGTTGCTGTTGTTTCAGGTACATAGATTACATAGATAACAGGATATTCAACACTATTTCATCTACAACCACTGCTCTGGTAGTGCTGCCCTATGTGCCTGTGCCTTTAAAGCACATAGGGCAGAGGAGGAATAGCTCCATGCCTTTTTAACCTCAGCACTCATCATGAACAAATCGTTGGTTTCACATTCTGCCCTTTCCACTTTGTCACTGAATAAAGGGTTGTGCAAGCCCCAGACTTTGTGACAAAGGTAAAAAACACTATCCCTACTGGGAATTGAATCCCAGTTGTCCATTCCATAGCTGGTTCATTGTAATACATCTGTAATTTATTTTTGGTGTAACAGTAACTTATGTCACTCATATAAGAACATTGACTCAAGGTAATTTCACAATCTTTATGAGAGATTATTCATTTCTAGGAAGTAGTTTATGTACATGATCTCACCTCTGTATTAATTTCAGTCCAAAACCATTTTTCTTTCTGTTTGGGGTTCCAGTAAGAACTTAACAGCAATTTGAATCACATTATGCTGCATATGTGCACACAGAACTTGATAAGAACTGATTTTGATCAAGTATGACATTTGAAGTACATATCTTTCATAAAATGGTATACACTTTTAAGTACATCTTACAGTATATAACATATTTCTTGTCTAACAAACTCCACATTTACACTACTGTTATCTTGAACCTTAATTAACTTCTTTACAGTAACAGTTCTTTTTACAGTGAAGGATAGACTGTATGGGTCAATTTTTTAATTCCAGATGCATCCACAGGTGCCAGAAATTATATATAACATTCAATTATTCTTTCATTACTGTTCTTGGTAAGTGGGCGCACAGAAAAATTCTGTTCATATGTAAACATTGCTTTTAATTATATAAAGGTATGAAGTTATGTGACAGTATAAAACTGTGGTTTCAGCTTTCTTTGAATTCACAAAATTTTGTAATATTTAGAACAAATAAAACTATAGTTATTGCTCTAAAACATACAATGCCAGCTCCATTAATTTAATGACTATTTTAGTGCTGCTGAAGTAAATTTACTGTTTTAAACTGATCTTCAAAACAGTTTATTATAACTATATATTTTTACTTACCTGACACTCCTGGATAACTACATGCCTTTGAATCAAACTTCTTTTTCATGCTTGCTTATACTTAACAGTTCTTGGAAGTGAAATCACATCGTGTGTACTACAGTTGATCCTTGAAGAGCAGCTATCCTTAAATGTGATTTTCTTGCTGTGCATGTTACACATATCTAGTATTAGAAGTGGCCAAAGTTATTGGGTCATGTAAAAGAGTGTAAAAATATCACCAGTAAACACTGAACATTTTAACCAAGACCTTGCACAAACATGGGACAAACCGTTTAGTTTGTTTGTGTAGCTGTTGATGGTTTTTTATTATTATTAATATTTGAATTATTTATTTCTACTGGATGTTACAAACAGAAGAAATATTTTTATGAACTCATTGGCACTCACAGTGACAATTGTATAGTTTTGTTACTGCGCTTTTATTCGGTTTTAATTATGTCTGAAAAAAGACTGCGACTTGTGAGACAGTAATTAATGTACATCTGTAAATGTGTGAGTGAATAAATAAATGAAGAGAAACCGGCAGGCAGTGTTTATTTTGTTAAATGTCTTTGTAACATTATAATGCAGTAGAGAAGACATAACATTTTATCTGCTGTGATTACTAATTCAGTAGGAGAGTATGTTATGTTACATGTGCAAGCATATGAATAACATTTGTTTATGACCAGTTTTGTTCCAGCAAACTTATATAAATTCATAGTATGTCTTATCATTACTAGGCTAGCCACATCCATCGAAATTGATATTGTCTTTTTTTTATGATGACAATGTGGTGGTGGTGGTGGTGGTGGTGGTGGTGGTGGTGATGATGATGATGATGTATACATTTAAGTACAGAAGTGATTCAGATAGGGTCACATCACAAATTTTCACATGTAGAATTTTGTAATTCTTACAGTCATTTTAAGAAAATCTCCCAAATATTCAGTTTACTTCAGAGATCTGCCATGTTGGTACTGTACAGCATACATACACATGGGATTTGAGGTTGCCAAGATGGTGAAGGAGAGTGTTGTCTTAGTATATATATATCTTAGTATCTATTTATATACACACACACACAGACACACACACACACACACATTTCTTTCATGTGACTTCTGTCACTTTGTTCTGAAATGGAGACTGCAAATTATGCCATATGACAGTCACAACAACATGTTGCTGGTACCATAAAGATTTACTATGACTATAGCTCAGATGTTCTAATGACAGTGTTGCTGCACTGAGCATGGTATGTGGCCACTGTTGTGCCTACAAAAAAAAGAAGAAAAAAACTTATTTTAAGTATAATTGAAGTATCTTATCTGGCATTTGGATGCATTGCAATTAAATGATATGGGACAGGGTTCAGCTCATAATGTGTGTCTTTCTGGAAAATTGTATTGTGCATCAATCATGTTGAAGGACCAAGCTTTAAGAAATTACTATCTGTATTATGTCATACCTGTTCCTGTTTATAGTTGAATCAATTTCACATTTTTCAATCTTGGAACTATAAAGCATGGAAGAGTTTTTAAACATTTTTTCAGTTATTTACATATTATGTTTGTTTTTTTGTTAAGACATTAGATTTCTGCATGATGGTTCCATGCAACTGATCTAGTTGTTTTGACTGAATATGCCTTAGCATTTTAGGATTGCCTGTTCATAAAGGTACGTATTCTTTGAGACATATGGAGCGTAATATTCAAGGAGTGGGGGTTTGATATAAGTTGTCAGGTTTCCACCCCACGTGTTGCTCATTTGATGGTCTTCTAGGTTTTTATACTGTGTATTGTGACATTTCAGAGGAACATTCTGCCACCTTCAGGGTAATTGAGCTTGATTTAGGTGGATGCATCACCTGATTCAAATTCCATCAAACTCATCATTCCACACAGTGTCAAAACCAAGCAGACTATCATTTAAGTGAAGGCTTTATTACAATGCCCAATTGACTAATGTGATAGCCAAATATTGGCCATAATATGTGAAAAAAGACATTGCAGTATATCCTTATTTACTCTCCTGTATCTTGTTTTAAGGTGAAGATTCTCAATATTGACATCAAAGTCTTATTTGCAATGCTGACACAAACAAAAGACATGAACGCTTATGTTACAACAATTTACAACAATATGTTATATAATGAGCTAAAATAAGTGTATTCTGATCAAACAGTGTCTGAACTATATGGAGTTTTGAAGCAAATTATTATGACATATCTTATATTGTTAGTTACAAGAGCTACAGCGTTTTTAATCAAAGTTTTTCTTATGTTAATGAACATAAGACCACAAGACAGGTGAATTCTACTAATGTTTACATACACAGTCATAGGTAATGTCTTATCACAATTTCTGGCATAGTACAAGCTGTACAGGATTACACTGGCATTATGCTGTTTCACACAGTCACGATTATATATATATATGTATCTTGAAATTGACCAAAGAATGTTTATGCTTAAAAATAAAAATTTGTACTGCACAATGTTAGTGTCATGTAGTTAAATTTGAAAACTCTTCTAATAACATTGACAAAGATATTTATCTTGAAACATTCATATGTGGGTAATTGTTTAGCAATAATACTGACAGTTGTTTATAAGGCATTTAAAAGTCAGCACTGTAGAACAGAAGAGAAAACTGCCACGATACTGAAACCATAGTTTCTTTATTAGTATGAGACAGGAAACTGTAGGCTGCAGAGAGCTATAAACATCTAACAATCATTTAAAGCACTTAAGATCACCATAAATGTGCTCGGACTTTCCCTTCTTTGTAGAACCCTGATTCAACAAGCTAGGTTAAATTGAGATTGCAGTTAGCAATAAAATGCACATTGCCATCCATGTATAAAGTCACATTTTTAAACCAGCATTGTTATTAAAAATGTGTTTAATTACAAGACTTGTTCTACAACAGTAATCATTTTGTGGATCTTTCATTTTTGTGACTGGGTTTTACTGCATCTCTACTTGCCCTAATGCTGATAAAAACATTTATAGTAACTGTTAATCTGTGGCACTGTGACATCAGTAACACTGTAGAAAAGTGGTTCACATTTAAATATTTTATTTACCAAAACAATTATGAACATAATTGTAATTGTCAAGTTACCTATACATGCGCGAAAATTATCTGACATTTCTTGTAAATTCCTTTGCAGTTAAGTCTGATGTACATAAGGCTCACATAAGAAGACAGCAGTTAGAAGTAACCCTTTTATTGTACATTCATATAGAACATAGATTATTCAGTGACTGGCATATCTGGGAGGTAATGGTAAGTTACCAAGGCTTGCAGCATGTTCTGCAGTTCTATTTCATGAACACTGCTCCTACCCAGATGCATTGAATTTGTTACTTAGTGATGACATTTATATATAGTATGGCTACAGTTATATACCACATTTCACAAATTTTCCTATGTACATTTAAAGAGATGCAAAGAGCAAGTTTAATACAGTAACTCAGGTCTGACATTTAACCTTTAATGACTAAAAAACAGAGGTACAGATAACAGAATTATTGCAGTTGTTCAAGAAAGAAATAACAGAAGCCAAAAGCAGGTAATGCAGACCATTAGCTGTTATTTAACAGCACATCTTCGGTCCTCCAATTGTTTACTTACACTAATTCCTCATATATTAGTTTGCTCCAGTGACATTGACCCACAAGTGACTGCCTCATGCATTAACCATTCAGTACTGCTGCCATCATATAATGAACTGTTTCATCCATTAAGGAAGAAAGTATACAGCAACATTGTTTTACTGAAGCTTTCATGATTCATTAACAAAGACATTAAAATTCCAAATACCAACACTATTAACATCTAGGAAACATGCATTTTTGATGGAAGTTAAGTTTGGATTAGGTAATGTACACAAAGTAACATCAATTCATTCATTATGTAGACATCCAACAACATAACATAGGATTGCATCCACCTGTAGGCTTTCAATGAGTCCATTTTGAATTTCAATGACTAAATCAGAACTCTAAATGTTTCACTTGCAGGTATCAAGTCTGTAGTGGTCTAGTCCACGATTAATAGTTGTACAGTCAATATGACTTAATTGTTAGTCATATATATTCTGGCAGCATCAAATGTGATCAAAATGGAAATCTGCTTGTAGTTTCATATTCAAGATGCTGAGAGGTTATTGAAGACGTAATTTTTTTTTTTTAATGTTTAGAAGCGCTGGTTATGTATGAACCATAGTTTTTTATATTTTAGATGTCTGCTTCTGTGCTGACAAGGAGCAAAATCGGTCTTGGGATCTTAAGTCTGTCACATTCAAGTGGCACAGATAAGCTGAAGCTGGAATTTAAATAGTTGGCACGTGCATTGTTGATTTTACCACTCTGAATTCTCCTTCATATTAACAACAAAATTTTGAATTAAAAGTAAATAGATTATTGTACACTGACAGCCAGCAGCATCAAGATACAGAATTCCATCTTTATGTGATTAACAATTTTTTAGGCTTCAAAAGTTTAACAACATAAACATAGTGCATTCTATCATACACAGTTTCTTGCTTGCCTTAGTTATCCTAAAAACAAAGAGATTCACTGAAACAATGTACGGAGTATCAGATGTGTGCTTCATTTTTTGTACAATTTTTGTTGCAAATATTTTTTCTCTGACACATATTCAGTGAATAATGTCTAACTTAAGCTCAAAATGTAATTTCATTTGAACTTATAAACAGCCAACCAGATGCAACAATAATAATTTTATTAATAATTTCAATCAGCTCAACATGTTTCAGGCGATAATTTCGCCCATCCTCAGGAGCACTAGACTGTGTTTACAGCTTGTGGTATAAACACAGTCTAGTGCTCCTGAGGATGGGCGAAATTATCGCCTGAAACATGTTGAGCTGATTGAAATTATTAATAAAATTATCAATACTGTTGCATCTGGTTGACTGTGTTATTGTATCAATGATGCACAGTCAAACAAACATCAAATTCAGTTGAACTTCTTAATATGGAGTTTCATGGAAATCTGCTTAGCAATTTCTGACTTATTTCACACGTCAAAACACATATGGATTGACAGACTATTTTGAATATGCACTTCACAAGGACGTGAACACAAACAGGAATGGAATATAGGAACAGAATACTACATAAGATCCATGCTTGCTTATTCAGGTTGCTATAGAAGATCCTGAAGGCAAGGCAGCAAATTGATGAGTTTATTAGTATCACACTGCCAAAATGGAAATCTAGATATTTTTTTTATGCTAAGAAACTAGACCTAGAACAAGAATTTCATGTGAGTTGTAGCTTCAAAAGTAGGTTGCTGACTGCAGAGAGCATGGGTGCTGTGTCTTGTTGCAGCGACATAAGACAGCTTGTGTGACTTATAAACTAAATCCAACCACTAAGGAATAGATCAGCAGAAATATTCTACTTCTAGGTATTTAAACATTGTAAAATTTGATAAATATTTTCAGTGTTGTGAAGAATGATAAATCATTCTTTAATTATAAGAAATGTAACTTATACCATTTGCTTTACATTTTAAGGTTTCGTGTTCAGGTTATCTGTATCAAATGGCTATCTTCATATGCTGATACTGTGTACTGTCTCATGCACATTATTGACCAGGATTCCAGGTGTATTGATACTCCAAGCACAGGAACAGGTGTAATTTATAGTGATGATCCCTACACACACACTTGAGATCATTTCTTATTTACAAGAATGATGGGTCTCTCATGGAGGCAAACTTTTAACTCGCATACATAATGTTTCACAACTACAATGCGTTACTGTTTGAATGGCAACAAGAAGTGTGATTACAATAGAGCATGGCTTTATAGTGAAACAGCTGACTAATGCAATATCACAAGGCCCTAAGCTGAAATGTAGCCTTCCTAGTTTGCTGCAGTTACATCACTTGCCAACCTGCTGAAAACTGTGTAAGATTGTGACTAAATTAGCTTGCAAACTTACTAACATAACTGATAACAATTAACATCTTAGAGATCTTGGTTTCATTACCAAGATGAGCATCTAAAATCATAAAAGAGAAAACAGTAACTGAACTTGATCTGTTAATTGGACAGCTTTAAATACAGAGACTAACATACAGAAGACTGAAGGAATAACTTATAGGTAAAATGGCAGAGTACCTGTGTATGTGTGTATGACATATGTACACTTATGCACATGCATTCACGCAATGCAGTATATTATTCACATTTCTCCAAAACAGTCTTGAAGTTACAATGATTTTTTTTAAATCATATTAAAATTATGGTCTACATAAATGTGGATGCATACAATTTTATTATGCAGACCACTGTAGATTTTAGCCAGTATCTTACTAGTAACTTTAGTCTTGCTCTAATGATATATGGTCTTACAACTTTATATAAACTCTTGGTAGCAATATGAACCACTATTAAATAATATATGTTCAAACGCAGCCTGTGTCAGACTATATATCATACCCTCTTTGTGTCTTTAATACTCAGATGTTGTCATTAGCTTACATTATTGTTGCAACAGTCAAAATTGGACAAATGTTGTGACAATTTATCGCAATGTTTTCAAGTTGTTGATGTAATTACTGAGTGTCTCAAGTTATGGGAGGTGGTTAGCAGTTGCAGCTACCATTCTGAGGCCCCGCTGGCTGTTCAGTGAGTCGAGTTCCCTTAGAACCAGCATTCATAAGGTTGGGGTCTGAATCTAGACTCTCTGACATCTTATCACATATGATGTCGACCAGTCGCTCAAATACTGCCTGTAGCAAAGAAAAGTCATTACATTACACCTAAAATAAAAAATATTCATCATACCCATGATGGAAATTGTGGAAATTGTCAATCATCTGAGGCTAAATATTCACAATATTTTGCAGGCTTGACCTGCTCTTATCTTCATGCAAAATGGGGGCAGTGTAGAATCTTCAATATTGAGCCTGTTGGAAAGAGCTAGTCTCAATCCCTGGAAGAGAGAGACATTTTTCTCCCTTATACCACCTGAAGATGAAGGTGAATCCGGCCACCAACATGTCATAAGCTTTTAGTCTGTGACACTTAACGATGACCAAAATTTCAGTGATTACTATGACCATATGGCAACATCAGAATCCTTTAAGGCTGAATTGTGAATATCTGTTTTTCATTCTTTTGGATAGGAAATAGTCTTCTGAATTGTGAATCATTATAAAACCTTAAAAACACAATCTTACTTGTAATAGACAAAATTTAACCAAACATTACGGCCTATGGTGCACAGTGATCTGTCACACTGACATCTTTCTTAGTAAAACACGAAATGGAAAAATTAAAAGTCTGCTGCCAAAGATGAAGGAATAACTGCTAAAATAAGTATCAAATTTAATTCTCTTTAGTTTACTATCCTATGTTTCATTAATTTCTAAATACACTTATTAAATGCCAAAAAATTTTACAGTGCTTGGTTTTATCACTACATTTAACAGAACAGACAATTGAAAGCATTTTATGTCAGTTTGCATTGTTTACATATTTGTATTAATGTATCTTTTTTTTGTTATTAAAAAACAGAGGCCTCTTGCCATACCCAAGTTTTTATGTGCGTGGACCTCAGGGTAATATTACGTGTTATTCTTTGAGTTTTGTTACCCCTATATTACATGAAGCTGGTAATTCTATTGGACAATTTTTAACTTCCTCAAAAGTTATGCAGGTGGTTCTATCTAACACTAGTGCCTTCTCTGGAATATTCTGGCTATGAAGATTGTATAAGAGTAAAGAAGTGAGGAATTCTATGATGTTTTTCCTTAACATTAATTCTCGTTATGTGTTACCTTAACATTAATATTCTCCTTTGCTGAAGTCTCAAAGAACTCAATGCCAAGCTGCTCAGCTAGCTGCTTTCCCCGTTCATAGCTGATAACTCGCTCATCCTCCATGTCACATTTGTTACCTACCAGGATTACTTGTGCATTGTCCCATGAGTATGTTTTTATTTGGGTCACCCTGCAGAATGAAAGCATTAATTGTAAAAGTAGAAAAATGTACTCCGTTCTTAAGTGCACATATTTCCAAAATTTTTCTATGCAGTTTTACTGTGTTATACATGAACTTGTTAAGTAAATTTATTGTTAAAAAGCTAGTTATAGAATCTGTGCAAGATAATGTGATCCTCAGACACTTAAATGTTATTGAGAATAAGTTTTGCTCTGATGTTAAGTAAAATTTTGCTTAAGAAGGCAAGAAAATAGATTTAACAAACATGAGCTGCAAGCAACACATTTGATTGAGACTACTTCTTGTGCGTCTGCTGATATGTGTTTCATACAGATACTGTTTACAGTATATTTCTGTAAGTGCAGTCCTTAGTTCCCCATTACACACACGAAATACACACACACAAATACACACACACACACACACACACACACACACATACAACAAATAATTATGTGCTGCAGTTATTTCATTCAGAATTTGTGAGTGAAAATGATATTTTTCCATACAGGCTGGAACAGAATTGTCTACACAACAGGAAGAGTTACTTCTACAGGCATATAGTAAATTATGCGTCAGTCCACAGAGTGAAAAGATGAAGAAGGAAGGAGAACTTCTTAATATTAAAATAAGACAAAAAGTCATTTTAGACTGAGTATGTTTTGTGTTATTTCTTTTATTGTTATGAGCTTTATAATTATATAAAAATTTTTCAAACCAGGACAAATGGAAAAGTTACATGTGGACAAAAGAGAATGAAAGACATGCAAGTTTCCTTTCTCAGTGAGGTCATACTGATACCCACCAATCTTGTACACTGTTGAAAGATTCTTCATTGGTAATGTCATACATAAGTATGAAGCCCATGGCGCCACGATAGTACGCTGTTGTGATGGTGCGGTACCTTTCCTGTCCAGCAGTGTCCTGTGGAGAAGCATCATTCCATTATTTGGCAGACTGAGCAAATGGGGAAGTCAGTCCCTGACATCTTTACTAACCTATTTGCATTGTTTGCATTCTTTGATAAGTAACCATTACTGTATTATTTAAAGACTATCTCTGTGATTGAAACAGTACCAAATATCACCAAAGGATGTCAGGGTATTACAAGAAGATTATTAAACTAACACAGTAATTTTATTGCATTGTTTCATACACAGACTAGTAAGGGAATGGGTTAAAATATGCATCATAGTACATAATCCTTACAGTGCTCCTACCTAAATTTTATCATCACCTATATTGTATATAAAATACACACAAAGTTAACTGGAAATTTTGCCAAGTTTTCTCCACTTCTACACTGATTCCCAAGACCAGATTAAGGAGCAGGTCAGCTGTTCAGCTGTCTGAGATGTGAAAATATATGGTGCTAAGATGTCATTGGGGTAACTGGAAAATTGGTGCCAGTAAATTCATGTTTCCACACATGAAAGAATTTTACTGCAACATTATCTGCAACTTGGGCACACATTCTCAAGCAGGTTTGCCAGTTCTGTCCTAAATCAAAAAGTAAAAGGAATGTCAGTTTGAAGTGGCACCAAATTTTTAGCTTGCACAGAGCACCCACATGTGTCAGGCCAGCCCTGCTGATCTCTGTCACAGGGTGCCATACATCTGTATCTGGTTTAGCCTTCCTTTGAGACCAGTTACAACACAGTAAGTGGTCAATGTAGCTGTCACTGTGCAAACACTGGAGTTTACCCAGTATTTGATGTTGCCACAGCAAAGGAAATGTAGGTTTTAATCCTCTGAGATGTGATGCTATGTGCATCAGTTAGAAACATCTAGTATTTTAGAGCATCTTACTGCCTGCTGACTAAAGAGTGAGTGAACAGCTGATCTTTCTTTAACACATTTATCCTTTGAGTACCAGGAAAACCTGTGAAGATAATAAAGTAACACAAAACAACAGCTTTATTGTGACAGTTATTTGATTTAGAACTGTGATACATATTGAAGTGTTAAATTATGTTGATGTATAGCATAGTTATTGACTGGGGTAGTTCTTGACAATCAAGAAGCAAGGATATATTTAAATGACAGTATCTAGACACTGAAAGCAAGAAAATACCCCTAAATTACCTTCCATTTAGAACAGCTTTGTCTTCACAAAATGTATAATGATTCAGTCAGATGTACAACTCTGAAAATTCTTGTGAAAAATAATGTCTTTAAAATTTTAATGTTGATAATCAGCATGCTGATACTTAATTGCCTGTACTCAAACCAGTAGTTGTGCTAATCCCATTTTCTGCCTGCAGTCTATTTGTGTCCATGAGGTAGGCTCCTGGCAGTATATAGTGTTAGAAACCTACAATACTGACATCTTAGTATCCACTTAGTCTTTATCGCCTTCACCCTTAATTCTCTCTCAGTGTCTCCAGAAGCCACAGCAGAGGCACAGCAATATTCTGTCACACAGTATACTCATGTCAGAAATAACTCAGAAGTTGAAGTTGACTTTTGTCATTGAAAGTGATGAGTTTATGTCACAGCAGCCAAAGAATTCTATCACTATGTCCATCAGATGGATTTTACTTTACACCATAAAAACCACTCTCAGTATATTATTTATATAAATTCTGTTGAAGGCACGCCTCTTACACGGTGACTGTTAAAGGTGTAAAATTGCAACTTAGCAGAAACCAGAAATATGTAACTTTTCAGTATATGACAGTAGAGCATAGAGTGTCTTACTAGTGAAGATGTAGATTGTGGTCCTTTGGATTGTGACATCTTGCAGTCTGGTGGTGATTACCAACATTTCATAGCATCTGTTGTCTCCATACAGTAAAACATTTTTGTCAACCACCTTCAGGACTACAAAATATCATAACCCACAAGATAAATACATAGATACATAACTCTTAATAGCCACAGTTACCAGGCCGCCCTCTGTTATCACTCTCCTCAGCTAACATCTTTAGTCTGCTATTGTACTATTAATTATGCAATTGGTATATTAAATAAATTTATTACCTTATGGATAGGGGAAAACTGTGGGGTTTTGAAACACATGAGGACATCAGTAGGAGTGCAAGGTTTTGTTGAGGGGCTGAAGAATTGTTTTAACAGTATGTTTACAGATTGCAAAATGAGGGTGGAAATACCAGTTTGTGGCGTCCTGGCTGTAGCTATGTACATACTGGTGCATTGTCTTTCAGAAATTATTTGCTTCTCAGAGGAATGTAATAAGGAGTGTGAGGGAGAAATCACTGGAATAATATGGGGTCATGACTTTCCATTCAATAGCAGAAGCCCAAGTAGCTTGACTATGTGAAGGAAGAATTCTGTATCACATGACTTTTTTTCAGTCCCTCCTAATGATTATAAACGCACATAAAAACAGACTACAAGGGTCTTACATTTATCAAACTTTAGGAGAATCCAAATTCAGGTGCCAACTGACTAATTAAAATAAAGAAAATGTAGAAGTTTAATATTCTGCTCTTTCTTGCATACTTCTTGGACGTGACACACCGTAGTGTGGTAGAGATGTGCCACCAATTCTGTCCTGAATTGGAGGCGGCAGCTGTCTATGAATTGTTAGTAGGCCTATCCATCTACCACACCTTCACATTCCAATAGACTGAGACTGAAAAATCATAAATTCCTAGAGCCTGAACAGGCTTATAGCCTGTTCATCAATGGCAGAAGAAACATTTGTACACAAGTATACAATTTGACCACATTATTATTAGCTCGGTGTAGAGACTCGCTGCGGGCTGGACGGTCCGGGGATCAAATCCCGGTGGAGGCGAGATTTTTCGCACCTGTCCAGACCGGTCCTGAGTCTCACCCAGTATCCTATGCGATGCGTACGGGTCATTTCCGGCAGTTAAGCTGCCGGGGCCTGGCGTTAACCACTCACCCCCATGGAGCGCCTAGGTAAAAGAAAGAGTAGAGTTACACAGCTACTCCCTAACTCGTCTAGGGTGAACTTTACTTTTTATATTATTAGCATTAATTTGTGTGTAACGTATTAATTGTAACATGATATGAATATGCTACAATGTAGCTGGATATCCGTCTTTATTACTCCTCTCCAGTTTTTCAGAGAATTTGATAAATTCATTTCTTCAGTAATATTGTAACAGGACCAGTGAAGTCTGCTGTGGCTTTTGATAATTAACATATCCACAAAATTAGTCGGGGAACCTTTTGTGGGTAACAAACATGTCTACATTATGTTTTCGGAGTAAAAGGAAACTCTCTTGTACGTATCATGATATTGTAATATAAACAAGAACAATGCAGTCAACAATACAAATACCTTTCTATTATAAAAACATAACAAAACAGGTACTGTGCGTATAAACGTAACACTGCGGTGCGTTCGTGCAACTATTTTTGCAGTGGGAAACCCATACGTTTTACATATTCCGAGAGTACGTTTGTAGTCTTAGGTATCCAGCATGCAATGCGCATGCGCCATATTGTCATCTGTGGCCTGCCCGGCCCTATAATATTTTTCTCATTGCCTCAGATACGGCACCATTAAAAAAAAAAAGCGTCATTGAACATAAAATATGTGTGATTTTATCTACAACTTTTGTCGGAATATTTCTCGGTCTAAGACGAAATGATCGAGATATTCTCAAAAACGTTACTGGTCTTCATGTAAAATACCCGTTATTTTTGTTCGATTTTCATGATACTTGAATTCTCGAGAGATTTTCGAAAAATACTTAACTATCAGATTTCGTGAAACTTCGTCCTGTGGGGGCCGAGTTATTCCATGCAGACGAACATGACAATACTAATAGTCGCTTTCGCAATTCTGCGAACGCGCCTAAAAAGGTAGCCGTGTTGAGTGAATCATTCTGTGTTATACGAATTCACAAAACACGACGGGAGGTCGACTGTCTAGTGCCGACGAGACGAGGAGAGAGGGGGGCTGTAAAAAATTACCTGGGGCCCGGCAGTCCGGAAGGGGGCTCGGAGCCCGACTATATTGCCTACGTTTTCGTCTTTCTCTGTATGACCATTACATGTCAATAGCACAAATTAACCCTTTCAAACCAAGCCTATGTCACTCTGCAAATGAGTCAGTCTTTCCTATTTAGTGCAAATATTTTTAGTTTGTCCGCTCTTGCTGGGGGGGCCGAAAACATTGTTTTTCTCTGGCGCTTGAATCCGGTCTCAGTGGCCCTGTGGTTTTTTTAACTTCATCCAGTACTTCTTTTAAGGTTTTATGGCTTACACTGTTTTTTAATTGAAAATGTCGGATTTTGTTTTCATGAGTATAACTCAACAAAACTATACAATTCGGCGTGACATGAATGGCAGGTGGTAGCCTTACTGTAGCTGTCATCACTGCCAACGACGTTTCGCTTTGAATGCAATATGCATGTCATAATCTGTGGAATGCATGCGGAAGGTGAATTGAGAGTATAAAGTGAACCACGTGTTTTTTGTAGTGCGAGTAGGACTGGTGCGCGTGGAGCAATAAGCTAGCACATTCGTGTACAGAAGAACACATCAGCTGTTGTAAATAAGTGTCCCAGCCGCGTATTTTGACAAGTAAACGGTCTGAAGGGACCCAAAACTTCTAGTCGTTTGTAAGGTAAGAAATGTGTTCCACACCTCACTGTGGAGCAAGGGTTGGCGACGTACTGCGCACTATTCTAACTATTGGGTTTAACGGTTTAAAATAATTAATATCAACTTCTGCATAATTCTAATTATGGCTAGTTACGTATGTATTCACATTAAACAGCTATATGTGTCAACCGACACGCGGCCTTCTCCAGGCTGTACACTTTTACAAAAGAGTAGTTTAATTTTGTGTCAAGGGATATCCGTGTTTTTGTAGCTGAGACCTCCTTATTCACATACATTCGTACAAACGTACGTGATTACAAGCTATTAAAGAAAGGAAAAATTGAATAGATAAAAGTCTGCAAGGATTCAGAGGATTACTTAGAGATCGTGACACTACATAACCTCTCAGACGTAGCACATTAACCGGTTGGAAGCATGGGGCACCGTGGTTTCCATGTCTTTTTATCCCATCAGAAACAATGGGTGGCCAGCGATATGCAAAAGACGTGAGTCATGCCGACAGAAGGACGAACGGGTAAGAAGTAGTGCGGTAAGAAAACAATTAGACTCTAATATAACAAAAACGTCAGTACGTGAGACAAATCGTTATTGAATACTTCCTTTAATGCAGTCACCGCGGGACCAAGTATACTTTCTACAGCTATGATATAGGCTTCGGAAACATTTGGCAAACTCATCGTCTGTTGACACTATTCAATTCTGCGTCAGGCCCTTTCGAATAAAAGCGAACATGTCACGTCGCCGATCTTTCAATTTGAACCTTAATTTGGGAAACGGGAAAGATAAAACTGGTACCAATTCAGTGGAATAGGGGGGGGGGGCGGGCGTTTGAGCACTTCAGCCCCATGTAAACACGCTCTACGTTCGTCGCTGTGTGAGCCGACGTAATGTCGTGGACCGTTCGACAAAGTATAACCAGGACCCAAGCGTTCAATTGTCGCTGCTAACAGTTCCTACTTCTGACACCAACTGCTATGGATTATCCCTTTGGAATCAAAGGTTTCTTGTTTCGTTTATATTCTTGCTGCAGTGTTCATGACGAAGCTAGTTGCATGTGTCCAAGAAATAAGCTTAACGTCAGAACTGAGCTGCAGTTACAAAGTTATTCTACACCATTGACTTCATAGATTATTGAACTAAATATCATCCATAACTCAAAAGCATTGAAAATATTTTTATAATCGAAAACTTTATTTCATGTTAAACGAGCTTTGACATGACGATAATAGAAAGCGTGTTCCGAATATAGGTGTGCTTCATAGACTGCACCTTGAAGCCTGTTTCTTAAAGCTGGCGAAAGGCCAAAAGTTATATCGTGTTTTGGTGGTCCCAGGTTCAAATCTCGGCGCATAGACCAACGATTCTGAGAGTTTTCGTGGTTTTTGTAACTCTCAAAGCAAATTTTCGGATTATCTCAAAATAGGCCACAGCCACTTCCTTCCACATCCGTACCAAGTGTTCATTCACTACTCTTCCCATAATTCGACGCCATATAATCTGAGCTACTTAAAGGACATTTGTTGAACGGCAACTACTACAATAAAGTGACAAGTGAATGTGTGTGTCCGTGTGTATGTATGTATGTATGTAAGTTTTATGTATGTATGTATGTATCTATGTATGTATTTTTTTAATATGGTTTATTGATTGCTCCATTACCTACATTACAATGGTAATACTACAAGCTTAGTACTTTTGTTTATTATAATTGTTATCGCTATTATTGAAATTAGCTTCACCCAGGGTTTAACTCCTCAAAAGATATTGAGTTGATAAATTTTGAAAACTCATTATAGTGTCTTTTTATTAGTTTCCATTTGCCAGTTGGCCATGCATTCGTCTTGGTTACCGCCGCCCTCAGCTTGTCCCTTTCTTCGGTCAGTCTACCGCAGTCATAAATTATGTGATCTGTTGTATGGTTCCCTTTTCCACACGGGCACGTTGCGTCGTCGCTGATTTGGAGTCGATTGAGGTATGCTTTGATGTTCCCGTGTCCCGTTAGTATGGTTGTTAAGTTCCCTGTGTGGTTTGGCTTCATCTTTAATCTTCCTGCTATGTCTGGGAAGTATTCTATCGTCGTACTTCCCTTAGTTGTTTGTGTCCAGCTTCTCTGTCACTTCCGCACATTTTCTTCTTCCAGCTGTCTTAACACCACGCTTTGGGGATTCTTGTGTAAACTTCGGTGATCGTTCCGTTCGTCGCCGCCTCCTTTGTAAGTGTGTCTGCTAGTTTATTGCCTCTTGTACCCGCGTGCTCCTTCACCCAATGGAATGCAATCTGCCATCCCGCTTCCTTCATCGCGTACCATTGCCGTCTGATGTCTTCTATTATGTTTTTATGTATTTCGCTGTTTTATAGCATGTCCAGGGTTGTCTGACTATCCGTGTATATTGTAGCCTTTTTATCCGTCATTTGTGTGTTGTCTATACACTCTAGCGCCTTCAGTAACGCGAATTGTTCTGCTTGATTGTTTGTGCATTTCTTGCTTAGTTTACATTGGAGGGTTTTGATATTTTGGCCCGACCTGTATATGGCTATGCCACTCCTTTTTCCGTTTTGCTGCCATCGGTTTAAATCTGTAGTGGGCTATCTTCCTCGTTCCCTTCAGATATTCTTATTATGGCTTCTGCGGGGTGCTGCCAAAGCCTTGCTTCTTTATTGTTATCAAACTGCTCTTTATCTTTTATGTGGCCCCTGGTATGTTGGTATAGTTTGGCTGATGCCTCTATTTTAATGTGTTTAGGTGTCATCCCTGTTACTACGCAGAGGGCTTCGCTCGGTACTGTACGATATGCCTTTGCCATTTTGATATTTATCAACCTTTGTACTCTTGTTATCTTATTTTTGTATTTTCCTTTTTCCAGTGCCCTGATCCATACTGGTGCACCGTATAGAAGGAGGGGCAAGATTTCTCATACGCGTATTGTCTTTAATGCTTTATGGCCCAGTCTCCAGTTAATCTTTGCTGATTTTGCTAGTACAAATATTAATTTCGTGCATTTCTCTGCTATGTAGTTTATGTCGCCCCGAAATGTTAGTTTGGAGTCAATTATTATTCCCAAATATTTCAGCTTCTGTACTTGAGGAATAGTCTTATTATTCAAATACACTGCCACCTTTTTTTTTTTGTTCTTTTCTTTTCC
>Ga0123354_10003546_pt1 | contig 21609 bp, 18 predicted proteins | sample TergutLab28metaG_2_FD_97872 | JGI IMG/M metagenome (GOLD analysis project Ga0123354, IMG submission 97872) | Labiotermes labralis P4 segment gut microbial communities from Petit-Saut dam, French Guiana - Lab288 P4 | ecosystem: Host-associated > Arthropoda: Insects > Digestive system > Gut ... | reverse complement strand
GGGTTGTTTGACCGTGCATCTTCCTCATGAAATAAAGTGAAATGCCAACTTGATGCAACTAGGTAATTTTATTGATGTATTCTTAGCTCGACATATTTCGGGTACATACACCCATCATCAGGAGCATTAGATGTTGAGTTGCAGCACATGGTTTTCTGCACCGAGTTTTTGGATGGGTGGTGGTCTTGAGAGCCGCTGTGTAGGTCGTGTGTACGGTGCGGATGTTGCACGGCAGAAAACCATATGCTGCAACTCAACATCTTATGTTCCTGATGATGGGCATATGTACCCGAAACATGTCGAGCTAAGAATACATCAATAAAATTACCTTGTTGCATCAAGTTGGCATTTCATATTATTAAATATACTTTTGTCAGAGAGCGTGTTATAGCTTAAGAATTTGGGAGCTATACTCTTAATGTACCTTTTTTTTAAAATCATCTCCAAGACCGTAATGCTTACGGAAAACACATGATGTATAAATGTGCAATTATCGTTTTTCCCCACTTCGCTTTTCAAACATTCTTCGCCAAGCCACACGCCAAGTTACGCTGCCTACAGCTTGCTGAACTGTATGTAGTCCTCAAGACAAAACGCCTGTAATTTTTGTCCAACTGAATTAAAAAATTATATTAGTAGACAGCCTTCTGAAAATTCTCCAATATTAAACTTCACTGAAACTTCTTGGGCCGTTCTGTCGTTCTGTGAACCTACAAGCGGACGGACTGTCGTGCAGACAGACGTATGTGTTAATATGCGACACGCAGGGATGCGAATGAGTCTAAAAAAGTGATAATGTGTTTAAGTGAACAAACATCAGCACCGCTGGCCGAGGTTGTCGTGTTATCAGTAATATTTTTGTTACCTTCGTTTGACCATGATGGGATTAAAGACGTCGACCTAGAAATTCAGGAGACCTTGCGGCCAGCAGCGAGATTCGTACAAGATCATTTTTCGCCATCAAGGTTCCTCTTATTTCCTGGAGTGAAACTGCATTTTGCTCAGCTCTTTGGAAGAAAACAGAATGGAAATGAGGCAGGTAGAGAGAAGGATAAGAACAAGGATGGAAATAAAGACGTGTGAGAGAAGAGAGATGGATAGGAATTCATAGTTTTCTTATATCGAACACATCCCTAGTGACGGCATTTTTAGCTCTCAGTTTTGTCAAAGTTGATTTTAAAGACGCTGTATCAACTGTCATAGGGTCTTATGAGATAAAAGTACGAATAATGAACAGTAAATATGTAATGGGGAATAGTTTTGTCGCGACAGAATTCAGGTGGTTTTTCCGTATTATCCAGTAGTAGCTTCGGTTATTCGAGTTTCACTAAGAGAAAACTGTAGCCAGTACTGACTTTAATAACAATCGTAATTATCTGCATATCTTTCACAGTGAGCGCCCTTTCATGCAGTTCTGTAAAGAACCACAGTGGAATCAGTAGGGTCTCCCGCAAGATGAACAGTAGAACCGGTCCATCTTGCTGCTTGTTTGTTCTGACTTTATCTCGGAGCCTGGAAGAGAATGAACTGTAATTGCTTGAAGTGAATGTCTTCAGCCGTCACAAGATAAAATCTCCATACGTAACCGCGTTTATAAACACATCGGTACCTGCTGAGAATGATAAAACACCGCTTACTTCTGGGTCTGAAGACAGAGAAAGCCCTCGTGCTGCCTGGTCGGGTATGTCTTCTATTTTATGGGGGGGGGGTTACTTAACAACGCTGTTACTCTCAAAGGCTGGATAACATCAAATAATCTGCTGATTGATAAATCAGAAAAGATATGTAAAAAAACTGTCGTGACATAATCGAAGTATTTTTATGATATTTGCACAGAAGGACTCATTGTAACCATCACCTACCTGTAAGCGATCCCTGGTCTCAACACAAAGCAGAGTGAAAGCTCTAAACAAGCCTTTCAAAATTTTGTTCCTTTGTATATTTGCTTGATTCAATGTTATAAGATTTTGAAGAAGCTGCTATAACATACAAATACAGTCTCCTTCTTCTGGACTTTGTCCATCATGTAACAGATGTATAAAACTAAAAGCACCACGTTTCGGAAGGCAGCTCTGCTTCCGTCTTCAGGCAAGCAGCACCAAATCTGTTGGACCCATTAGGCAAAGCTATTCTTAGTCACTGGATACCATTGAAACACTCACAAGCTTAGATAAGCTACTGAGAACCCGTGGAAGAGTTCTGATCTCAGGAGCTTACTTGCAGTTTTGAATGTTGCGGTGGTACCCAGTGGCTGAGAATAGCTTGATCTATCCGTGTAGCAGTGCTTCAGCCTGCTACACAAATACCACTCCAACCCAGCCACACCGAAACTCCATCACACATCGAAACAAGAACACACGACCAATGTGGTGATAAAATAGAAAAGTCGCAGGCTCCTGATGATTGATGTATTAATGTCCGAAACATGTTCAGCATAGAAGAAGTGAAATAAAACATAATAACTAGTGACATCAAGTTGGTCTCTTATTCTTCAACTATCCAGCACAGTGCATTTTTGTGAGTCTTGTTTGAGGACCCCGTCATCAGAACAATGAAGACCAGGAGTCCATTCGTGTTCATGACTTGTCACCAGAGTACAGCGTATATCAAAATAGAAGGAACTGCGTTCCTCAGAGCAGCCGCTGGATACAAAATGAGAGACCACAGATTTAAAGAAGATACTGTAATTATTGGAAAAAAACGTCTCATTTTTCGATAAAGACACTATAAACATAAATTGCTAAAACAATCCACAAGAACCAAGAATCAAACCACGGAACTGTTACATCATTCCAGTAAAAGTAGATATCGCAGTCGTATTTTGAGGCTATGGTAGAAAGAATTTTAGTTCTGGCATATGTAACAGCCCCATTTATCCCGTCTCTGATCACAGTAGTTTTAAAGCACAGGAAACCCGCATGTGCGAAACAACTGCTGGGTCCAGAACGGGTAGGCACTTTCTGTATTTGCTGTGGGAGATGCACACTGAAGCCAGTCGTTTGTAACGTCGCTCCCAAGACGCCTGCAGCTGCCTACTTCTGATTACCAACAACATAGCTGAACGCTAACACTGTAAATAATGCTTTGATACTCAGCTCTGTATTATGCTTAGAGGCAGCCAGTAAAGGGGCCGAATACGTGGTGGACAAGTGGGTATTCTTTTCCCGGCAAGACTACAAATATTTCTCGTAGCTAGACCAGGTGTGAAGCCTATACAGGCTTCTTCCTATTCAGTGGCCTTTGTGGCTCTTTTCAAAGAACTGAAACAACCGCAGAGTAAAGCCGACCAATCAAAACATCTTATTGACGAGTTTAAGAATATTACGTCTATACAGTGTGGCTCTTGGACACCAAGAAAATTTTGTTTTTATGTGGGGTTCCATGGAGCTTCTTTATGGTAAAAGCAAACGTAAACTTTGCCCTAGAACGGGCCACGAAGGCCCAGAAGATGAATAGAGGTACAGCGCTACTTTTTCTTTAAGCTCGGCACTAGATGGGGTGGGTGGTCAAGGCCACGCCCCGGCCGCTTTACCCCCGGGAATGACACGGTACCCATTCTATAGGAGGCTGGGTGGACTCGCGTGCCGGTCTGGATAGGTGCGAAAAAATCTCGCCGCCCACCAGGATTCGATCCCCGCTCTGTCCAGTCCATAGCGAGTTGCTATACCTACTACGCTATCCCGTCCCACCTTCTTTATGGCAAGCTCAGTGAAAGTCGTTATGATTTGAAATTTTGCTGCAGTTACGTGTATGTCTCTTGCCGCTCTGCTACATGTTCTCGAGCCCTAACAAAGAAATTTATCCATGTCAGAGAAGTGATTTTGGAGAGTGTCCTTCTAAATGGTCAAGAAATATCACCTTTGTCAGCAGAGTATAAAGAGTTCTGGTCATACGTGGCCCCTTCAATAAACAAGCCAGACTGCGGCTCGTATTCCACAGGTTTTCGGTCTTTTGTTTCATACAGCACAATCGAAACCCCCCTACGCTGGAGCTGCATTGCAGATGGCCGGGTTCGTTGTGATGCTGTCACACGGGTATTCTTTTGTACATTTAATGACAGAAACATTTTGTTTGCAAAAATAAATTTTTATTTACATTCCTACTGGGATTTTATTTAAGGCATTTTAAGACTTTGCAATCAAAAACACTCTATATACACTATTAAGGTTCTCCGATATGTGACGTAAGGTTAGTGGTTCTTCTTGGCCTCCTCGACTCTTGCAGTTGAAGGCAATACGACCGTTCGAAACGTCGGAAACCACCAACCAGCAACAGAGCGTCTCATCCCGGAAAAATTGAATTCTCTGCAACATTGCTGTTAGAACCTAAAATCTAGCACGTTATTGTGCTCATCCTTTGCTTATCTTCTGCTTATAAAAGTATATGAATTCGGCAAATGTTACTGAGGACCCACGTGTCTAGTTTCTTAATAAGAGCACGTTGTCATCGTCGGTCCAGTTAAAAAAGGGCCCTGTTTAATAAAGGTAAACCTAAAATGTAAAGTTCATCCTAGAACAGGCCACGAAGACCCAGAGGCGGAGTAGAGGTATAGCTCTACTCTTTCTTTAACCTCGGCGCTAGATGGGGGGTGTGGTAAGGCCACGCTTCTGCCGCTTCACCCCCAGGAAAGATCCCGTACCCACTGTATAGGAGGCTGGTTAAGCCTCACAGCCGGTCTGGGCAGGTGCGGAAAATCTCGCCCCCCAGCGGGATTCGAACCCCGGACCATCCAGCCCGTAGCGAATCGCTATTCCGGCTCCCAGGGCCCTATTTAGTATAAAGATTAAATCTAACTTTATCGATTTTCTTAAAATTTTCGGTTTCTTGTTAGGTCTAATGTAAAGGTGCAGAATTTATATAACGATATGAAACACCTTGCGCTGTGATGTGCACTAATGAAACAAGTAAAAAATTAATTTATATCCATAGAGTGTTAGTTACTTGACTACACGGAGTGTACTTACTTCGCCCGCAGCTGTAGACCAGATCCCAGGAGGCCAACAAAACTATTTACAAGCTGGTCCAAGTCAAGACTTTTTGCCACTGCTGTTCAAAAGCTACCTAAGGATTTTCTTATTTGATGTTTCTTTCCTCCTTGCCTCTTCGTTCTCGCCCTGGCGGCTATCAATTCCTTGACTTCCAATGGCTATACAACTGCTAGCGATCAGCGGGGAATACACACTAATGCAGAAAGCAGGCTCCCAGAATCAAAATCGGACAGCTCCTCTCTCGCGTCCCAACTCTTTTGTTTCTTTGGTATAACACGAAGTGAAAACACGGTAGTTGTTCCCAGGAAACATCAGTTGGGAAGTTGAATTTTATTTCCCAGGTGCGAGTCTAGTTACGCACCCCATCCCAGTGTGACACATTGGAACAACAGCAGTGCAGCAAGGCGTTACATTTTAATTAAACGCCGAACATTTATCTCTCAAAAGAAAGCGTGAATTCCCTTCGTGTTTTGTTGCGAAAGGGAACACTGTTCTCACAAGTGTGTGATAAGTTGCACACTACATTTTTGACGTCATTCTTCTCTTTTTTCTATACAAAATCTTTTCATACAATGTTCTCTGTTTCTTGTCTCTGGCTGCTTTCTTCATGTGACTGTAATCGAAATATAGTGTCAACCATTTCTACTTTCCTTGACAGACTTTTAATGCACGTTGCGACTTTGCGTGGCACAGTAGCGGTAAGTAAAATAAAATTAGTTCGCATTTAAGTACGTAGTTAAATGTCACAGTAAACTAGGAGATTCATTATTACTGTAAAATTCATTTAACCCTCTGCAGCCCAGTGATGTTTCAATTTACCACCCCTTAAGCAATCAGAAATTCTACACTTAAATGCTGCACATGCACTCTATTATTAATGAGTTTTGTATGGACCTCAGAAAATAGAGCTAATATATCCCGATACGTAATTAAATAATTGGCTTTTTTAATAAACAAGGAGATTGTTTATTGCGCGGTGCGAACTGAATCTGTAACTACGATTCGCTTTACACTTTTCCTTTCAAACAACTATGAAGTGTTAAAAAAATTATGCTTACGCGAAAATATTAAATAAGAAATACTTTCTATCTTACTGGTAGAATCCATAAAATATTCATATATGTGTTCTGTAAATTCTCAGCTAAAAATCTTCCTACAATTAGAGGTAAAAGGTAAAGTTTCCTCTGTGAGCAACATAAAGGAATATGGGGGAGTGGAATTATAGCCCAATCATTCTTAATTTCGATACTAAATCGGTTGAGTGGTCAGCTTAACGTCACAGCCGTTTTAACCCCCGGTTAAGCTCCAGGTAGCCGTTGAACAGAGTACTGGTTGGGTCCCAGAGTCGGTCTGCACAATTTGGATAAATAAAATATTCTTGTCCCCTGATTAGAACATTGTTAAATATTTCTATCCAGCATGGCCCTCTCTCAACTGCTAATCAGCTATCAGACGTAAAGAATTAAACAAGCATGAACAGTGGGGAAAACAGTAATTGTGTTTTTGATAAGTTTCGTAATAATCCTTTGTACGTATTAAGGGTCGCTAATACTCTGAAACACGCACGCACACATTGTTTAGAACACAACCGACAAGAATCTATAAGTGATTACTGGAAATTAATAAGGAAATGGCCCATTTACCGATTTACACTTCATTTATCGGGCCTTTTGGCATCTCACACTATTGGGAATGGCCCAAAATTCAGGCAACCGGAAACATTATCTGGAATTAAATCTTGAGTCCAATACACAGTTATGCCAGATAATTTTACAACGATGCTTGAGCTTTGCGAATTCTTTTTTGAACAGCCAGTGATGAAAGGATTTTGCAACGTACTTTGATGTACATTTTACAAACCGGACAAATGACGTTTGGCCCACTCTGTATACCACAGAATGATAGTGCGTAATGAATTGATAAGAATGTGGGATAGTGCAATCGTGGCCTAATCCGAGAGACTGCTCCGGATTTTTCTTGGCGGTACCGAGGAATTGAAGACAAACTTCAGTCTGCATAGATGTTCTCCGGGATGAGGTGTGAACCTGTGACCTCCCGAATATGAAAGAGGAGTGTTACCCCACCTGGTCATGGTCTCAGCGTTCGGTCGGGTAGGAGTTTTGAAGGAAAGAAATGAGAATTACCAGAATAGGAAAGTGTTGAGCAGAGCAACAGGGGTGAAACTGCAGCCTGATTGGAAACACCGGGTAACTCGTCTGTCCGCCCAGTCGAATGTGAAACGTCATCCCTATTACGAGCAACAAGAAGATTCTGACGAGCGACTGTCAGCACGTGCTGGCCTTTGGTTTAAGTGTGAGGCGCTAGGCTGCGTTCTTAAACCAGCCAAGTCCAGTTGGATGTTATCGACGGGTCAGATCACGTATCGTAGGCAGAGGTTGGGCCGTTTGGCCCGAGACTTGTGGGCGCCCAGGGCAGGTTAATAATTTGGCGCTCCTTCAAACCGATTGGCTGTGAAGCAATTTATAACACAACGAATTATCTTAATCCGTTAATAAGTGAAGCTTGACTTAATAATAATAATAATAATAATAATAATAATAATGGTTTTCTTACCTCACAGAGAACAGATCACCTGTCAATTGTAGAATTAATTGGGACAATGATGCTCCAGAATGTTATCCTTTCTTATTTTGAGAACCAATTAAGAAAGATATTTTCTGAAAGAAGTTTTGAGCTTTCTTTCTTAAGCCAAGTGACTTAACACCTGTATGATTAGTAATGCCCATTAAAGGGTCAATATAACTAAATAAATACTACATGCCCTTTAAAGCGAAATGAAGTCTAGAGTCGACAATGTTGCTTTTAGCAAAAGCTAACGTTCCTTCCGTTTCGAGCAGCATTTTTCTTATTATTTCTTCGGCATTTAAACTCCTAACGAATTTCACATTCTTCATTCCGTGCATTCAAATTCAGTTATTACACTTCGACCCAACGAAAGCACACATTTTCATTAAAGTCACAATATAACAATACGCCAGCTTCTACATATTTCAGATCTCACTGGCCTACCATCGGGGAGCACACAATTGTACAAAACAGTTGTAATGATGCATTTGTTTTACATAATCTTTCTTTTATATTCTTAAAGTGGTAAATTTGTTTTGCCTGTTGGGTATTAACGAATTTCACATTTTCATTTCCATGTCTTTATAATTGTGTGCTCCGGGATGATGGGCCACGTAATTCTGAAACATGTAGGAGCTGGTGTGTTGTCATATTGTGACATTAATAAAAATGTGTGCTTTCGTTTGTTCGAATTGTAATAATTTCCTAGCGAATTATTCTTCACTTTAAGTCACAGCAATTGCACTAAGGATTTTTTTATCCCTTTTTGTCGTAAGATCTGACCAACTAAATTCACCACTTTTCACTGCTCTAAGGAGATACATCGACGCTCTGTATGAACCAGGTGCGTGGCCGAAGCTATTGTTAGCTTTATTTTTGCCGCCCCTCTGAATATATCTTTATATGCAAATGTGCCTATTGAGCCCCCAAACGGTACGAGCTTACCTATACGTTTAAGATTTCGGAATAATAGAAGAAATGGAGTCGGGGAATTCAAACATTGTTTTGCAAATGAAGCAAAGCTTAGAACAGGGTGTGAAGAGAACAGGGGCACATAAAAGAAAGAGAGAAATAACAGGACAGTGTGGAAGTATAAAATTGAAGAGTCTTGTGATCTGCACGTTTCACCAAATGTGTGGTGGTGTTAAATCAAGGAGCAGAAGATGGCAGAGTCATGCAATAACTGGTGGGCGATGGGAAGTGAGTGAATGGCTAATTATTGTTGGAAAAATGCAGTAAAATGAAAATGTATAGATTTTGGCGTAAACGAATGTGTAATATTAAAAGGAATAGGGCCCCAAATATTTTAGACATCTTCGTTGTTTTAAAAATTTTTATTGTTACAATGACTTATTAAATTTTTGCTGTAAACATAAAAGATATGGTGGAAACTTTGAACAATTATCGAAGCACCTTATTTCTTCAACCAAACTGTAAAGTAGTAAAACTGTAGTGTAATTGAGAATGGGCCCAATCAATTTTCTTTCCTTTCAAATTGTAATGCCTGACTCTGAGCGCACGCGAATTATCGACTTTCCATAATGGCATATTCCTTATACATAATGGTCAATTACCCTCAGAAGTCCCCTGACCCACCAGCACAAGTGGACGAACTCTAGTACGGTGTCACCCTTCTTGTTACTGTCATCACTATTTTCATTTTTATTGTAATTATCGTGCAATTCAAATGTTAAGAATGCCAAGCTTGCCTTGCGGAGGGCGGAAGAGTTGGCACCCTCAGTATTTGGTCTCAAGGCGCCATTTTTCCTAATTACGAAGACATTTCTGGTCCCAATACATCAATAAATTTGGGGGCGCTACAGGTTCCTATACCTTAACTGACAATCCAGAGGCATCAATATAGGAACTCGCATATAAAATATATACGTATTTATCATAAAATCTGGAACTCAATCAGCCTATTCAGGGCCCTTCAAACGGCGAAGCCACTTGCAGCCACGTATTTTGCAATTCCCCCCCCCCCCCCCCCCCCCAAGAAGCCGTGCCGGCGCTGGAGAAGATTACCGTTGAGAAAATTCCACTTTTTCTTATTTGGAACAAAGAGGTATTCCAAGCACCCAACCGAACACAATATCTCAAAGCTTTCCACATCAATGAGGCGTGTTTCATTCCATACCCAGAGGCTATTAAATCTCAAAAATCCAATAACTCATTTAGAGGCTCTGCTCATTTCTGTACTTCAGTAACTTACATTGGACTTCAATGCTTATTGGAAGGGCACCGCGTGCGCATGCTGTCAGCTACTACCTTCATCCATTATTATTGATTGTGTCAGAAATACAGCGTTTAAAATCCAAAATTTCCGTCCAGCGAATTACACTTTAGCAAAATTATTTTCAAAATTTCTATCAGATGGCAGCGAAGTCTTCATAAGCCTCCTCCTCAGTCTTATTTCGCTCGTTGGGCAATGATAGAAGGCTGAATGAATACAGTGGGTCTTTATGTTGTATCGTTTTCCCTTATTCGAGAAGCGCACAGTTACAGTGCAAATTACAACACTGGCTGTCAATCCGGCATGTTCCATTCTTTTCTCCGGCCCTTATATTCGACGTTACGATGACTGGAATTAACCAGTGAAGAGCTTTCGCTCCATCTTCCTCAGTTCTTCAGATCACTTTTTTCTGACCGAAGATGAGAAAATATGTTAGTGATGCGTCATTACAGGACTCTTTTTACTCACTTATATCAGTGTCGTCTTTTTTGTAGTGTTACGCTTTATATCTGTTATATTACACAGATTTTGAGACAGTAACGGACTGGGGAGTTGTTTTATGAACAATGACCAGTATAAAATATGTATATGTGTTTGTTTGTGTGTGTGTGTGTGTGTGTGTGTGTATATATATATATATACACACATTATATATATATGTATATATATATACACACATTATATATATATATACATACAGTATATACATAAGCGTATCCATTTGGGGGGGGGGGCGTTAGCTTTCACTATGTTTGATTTTAGACACTATGTTATGCAAATCGTGTTAGAATCTCCGAACCTGCGTCAAGTTAGGTTACATGAAAAATTAAAATTAATTGTAAAATAAAAAATCTACATATTCCAAAGTTTTTATTCTGTTTTCCAATAGTCCATTGTACTAGTCATCAGCCAATTTCTGTGGATGTTTTAGGTTGAATCCTAATTCACGTAAAACTTTTGATATCACGGTGTCCGCAAAATCTATTTTTTTTTTTAATTTCGATGTGTGTGTGGGGGGGGGGAGGTGCTGCAGCATGGCAGCCCCCTTTGTATGCGCCATGTGTGTGTGTGTCTGTACGATTCTTTTGAAGATATTACAAGTATCTTGGACCATAGACCTGTAGTGTCAAATGGAACGACATTTGGTGAAAGAAGTTTAAAGGAAGTTGTCTTGGCCTATTAGGCGCTCTCCCAGCATTGCCTGGAATTACTGAAGGAAGGAATAGTTACTGCCAGAAAATGTAATCGTTTTTCCGATCGATATTCGAAAAAGGTACATCCAGACCACCAAGCCAGACGTGTTATCACTTGAGCCAACTTGCCAGTGAAATTAATAGTAATTACGAACTCCAGAACCAGAGTTCTTCAGACGCTAACAGTTGCTCTGCTGGTCATGATGTTATCGAAATACACCGAAAATCCATTACAGTGTTCAAAAAGAATCCGCTCCTGGTTCCTATTGTGAATCAGTTGAATCCAGTTCACACAATCACACAGTATTTCTTTGAATAAATTGGACCCCCTTTGTATGTTGTGGACACCCAAGTTGCCTTCTTTCTTCAAGATTTCCAAATAAAATGCAACATGCATTTCTGTTCTCCCCTATAACCCTTACATACCCCATCCATCTCATATGTGAGGCGTACAAATTCTGAAGCTTTTTATCCTCTCGCTACTTCCTGTCTCTGATCTCCAGATATTTACCGCCGCACTGTCTGCTCAAGAACTGTCAATGTTCTTCCCTCAAGGCGACAGGAATTGTTATCACATTAAAAATAAATTAGGAATGATGTCTCCTGAAGCTTTCTATATCAGATTTGTACCTCGGAATGTCAGAGTCGTTCGTTTGGGTTGACCTTCCCAAGACGCATGTCTGCCTACAGTTAGGAATGTGTAAGGCCTTTTCAAAGTTATTCTTTTAGCTCCGCCAGTTCTGTGTTTCTCGTTGCATGTAGACATGAAGCAGCACACTGTCGTCGACATGACTTTTGTTAAATAGGATAGAACAAAGAGGGCTAAATGATTCGTATTTGATACGTGTCATTGTTATTTCACAGGAGATCCCGGAGATTTAGACAATTTTACGTTTTTGTGTTTTCACAGAATTAATGTTTCACTTCACAATGGAATAAGAACAAGGTATAATTTTAGTAATTAACCAACTTAATGCACAAAATATTGTTCTATAATAAGTGTATTATATTCCTCTACATGTTTCGAGCACTATGTGCTCATCACCTGGAGGTCAAAATTGTATTATACAGCATCTGCTAACATCACACTGACGCCTAATCAATAATATGATACCAGATGCTGTATAATATAATTTTGACCTCCTGATGATGAGCACATAGTGCTCGAAACATGTAGAAGTATATAATAAACTTATTATAAAACAAGATTTTGTTCACTAAATTGGTTCATTACTAAGATTATACTGAGATGCACGGTCAGCAAAACATACAAAATAGAACAAGGTATGTTCATTTGTTACTTGTAGCTACCATTTGATTTGCTACATTATTAAGAACGAAAAAGATTTTATTTAAATAACACCTTCAATATTTACTTGATTGCAAAGTGTCTGTGATGACACGACTGTCAGACGTAAACTACAAAACCTTTCTGGGTCTTTTGTGTTCTAGCGGCTGATTTCAGGCAGCGATGTTTTTATCAAAGGACGGGTTGACCTGCTGGATAATATTCTTGTCTTTGGTATACGCGGGAAAGTGGAGGTAAAATTTAAGGTTAACTTCCTGAAAATGCATTAGATTTTAGACCCCTTCGCAAATCTAATGGTGATAACAAGCCTCATCCTACCCATTCACCTGTCCGCATGGAGAAACCTGACTCCAATGTGACGGATTTTCGATAAATGTCCTATTTGAGGCTTATGGTAGAATTTATCGTCAAACTCCCGTTTTATGTAAAGGTGGACAGAAACGCAAACACTTAACACGAATTTCTGCTTACGTTTGTATAATTGGTCTTTATGAAGAAGACGTACTCTGTTCTCTATGAAGTACAAACTGAAGCCTATAAAAAAAACTGACAGTTAAACCTCTGACCTATAACAAGAGAAGTAAATGAAATAGGATACCTTGTGTTGGAGAGATAAGCACAGGATATCTCGCCATTTGCGAAAAAAAAATGCAAAGATACCTCGCCATCAAGAAGAAAACAGCAACTTATATCTCGACGTTGATAAGCACAAGAAATAAGGCGGTGCTAGAGAGGACGGTCAGCGGTTCACGATCACAGTTTATCATCCTTCGCGAATAAAAAAAAGAAGTACATTATTGCCTTAAGATTGCATTACATTATGCACTGCTAATAGAAAAAATGTGAATAATAAAGAGAGTAACAAAATGAATGCGCTACAACAGTTACACTTTGCGCGAGCTTTCCGATTTGTTAAAGTTGTGCCTTACAGATGGAGGTTCTTCAACCTTCGTTTTATATTCTTGCATTCAATGTTGGAGAGGGTCGCCACCCTGTCCTAGACATACATTCGGCACATTGAAGATCACAGCACTGACTGGCAAATTGCAAACCAGGTATCCTGCACACCTAGAGCGGTATAAGTTACATAATGCTTTCTTCATCTGTAAATAGGTACAGGTATTTGGTCCATAACACAACAAGATTTATCTTGTTCTGTTATTGACTAAATACCTGTACCTATTTATTTATACATACAACGGGGATTGCACATTTCAGAATTCTTCATCTGTGTTAGTTCTGCACCGTGTTTAATGCTTCTCTTTTGTTCTCCTCTGTAACGTTCGTTGTTTCGTGTAGACAGTCGGAGCTGTAACAGTTACGTAAGAATTGTGTGTGTAGATAGTTGCGTCTTTTAACGACGCTCTCAATATATTAACATTGTATCGTCAGTAAGAGAAGAATGAAATATGAGTACTTGGAATTCGCATAATGATGCTGAGAAGGAAGACTGAAGTACGCAGAGGGGAACCTCCCCCAGGTCCACATAGTCCACTACAAATCCCACACAAATTTGCCTGAGATTGAAACACAGCCTCTGGAGAAGGCAGCCAGCGACTAACCGCCTGAGCCAGGCAAGGTTCGGGATTATCTATTTCCTACGTGCAGCACGTACAGGAGTGACTGTTTAAAGGGAAGATGTCATTTGGTAGACAAAGGCATAGATGAACGAATAATATAAAATTGGTTTTAGAATGGACAATGAGGGTTTGGATTGGAATTATTTAGGTGGTATAAGATCCAACAATGGGTTGCTATAAGATCCAACAATGGGTTGCTATAAGAAAGCGTGCAATTTTAAGTAAGGGAATTTTTTTAGACAACTAAAAAATAATTATGCAGCGACTTCGCTTGAAATTTACGCTCGATTCTAGAACAGATATTTTTTTACACAGCTGAAATTCGCGTATCAGACCCATGATATGGGCAGTTGTTAATACATCTACCATTCCTAAGAATGCAGTTGAAATTTATAAGTCCTAATGCTTCAGAGCACTAAACTGCAGCAGTTGATCGGCGAATGTGTTCTATGTTCAGTCTCTCAGCTTTCAGATAGAGACTCTGTACCTAGGATTGGATGACAACTTCTTCAATAGACGTATAGCACCAGTCATAAACCAGCGAAGAATTTGCACATTTTTTGACATTTGAAGTACAATTTTTTCTAGCTTAGAAATTCATACATTACTCTAAATTACAGGCTGAGTGACTGAGTAACTAATACATGAATTAATTAATTAATTGCATGGAGCAGAGCCCTTCTTGAGAATCGAATAGGTCCTCAGACAAGCTAGTAAGAAATTCCCAGCATATTGTTAACACTGGAAGTTCTTTAATCTTTCGACAGGAATCCGTCATTTGTCCCCATTTTGAGCTAGATGAGACCCATTTTTAATATAGTCCTCTCATTTACATCTAGATCTTCCAAGTAGATTTCCCCTCTAAACTCCGTATCCCTGTTTCTTCTCTCACTTTCGTGCTACATGTAAGGCTCACCTCATTCTTCTTGATTTATTAATCCTAATGACATTTGTTGCGCAGTAGAAATCATGAAGATCTTCACCATTCCTTTTTTATAGTCTCCTGTTACTTCTTCGTGGGCCGGGATATCGTAGTCGGTATAGCGACTCGCTACGGGCTGGACGATCCGGGGATCGAATCCCGGTGGGGGGGCGAGATTATTCTCACCCGTCTAGACCGGCCCTGTGGCCAACCCAGCCTCCTACGCAATGCGTACCGAGTCTCTTTCAATGCAGTCGGGGCGTGGCGTCGACCACTCATCCCCATCTAGCGCCGAGGTTAAAGAAAGAGTAGAACTATACATCTACTCCTCCTCTGAGTCTTCGTGGCCTGTTCTAGAATGAACTTTACCTTTACACTTTACCTGTTACTTCTTTCTCTTAGATCCAATTATTCCCCTCAGCACCGTAATCTCGCAGATCCTTATTCTACATTCTTCCCTCACTGGGTGAGACCAAGTTTCACACACATACAAAATAACAAGCAGAGATTATTGTATTTTAGTGTATCTTACACTTTATTTTCCCAGATAGGAAACGGGAAGATAGAAGTTTCTGAGCCACATGGTTGGCAGCAGTTTTCGTATTTAATCTCCTGCTACATGTTTCGTGAGTGCTACTTTGATCCGTAAGTTCCCCTTCCAAGTATTTAAAATTTTCCACATTACATACTGGAGGCGACGGAGAAACACCTCGTCTTCAAAAAGCCCATCTTCCTGCGCTGGGACTGTTTACACCAGTAAACATGCCTGTGCTGGTGCAGTGAGCAGGTCTTTCGAACATTTGATCGCCTCGAACTCTGGCCCTTACTGCGCTTCTTCAATCCATCAAACCACACAAAGGATTTGGAAGCACAGGATAACGGTCTATTTTGACTTCAGATTTTACTCAGGTAGCAAAATAACTGGCAAAATTGTGACCTACGCAGAACAAATGTCATTCTCGCTGAAGTTCACTAAGCCACATGTAGACAAACATTAAACATATTTCTTAAGTTTCGTGTTTCATTTATGTCTCCAGTACTGAGGGTCGCAAATGCTGAAGAGTGAAAACCTCGCCGTAACTTTATAAACAGTCTGTATTGTGCTCAAGTCTGATGAAAACGAGCGGCAGTGTGTGGCGAGCCTGAGTTCCATAATGGAATTGTAATCACACGACGAGAACGGGGGCATTAGCTTTATTGTGTGGGCGCTTTTCGCAACAACGACAAAGTCATAAGCTTGGTCTTATCTGAAAGCAGAAGCGTTTATCCGCCACAGACAAATATCGTGTGGCTGTATGTGTATTACCTTTCAAATGTCTCTGTTAGATTCGGGTATATAAGCATATTCCATAAGTCAAGAACGACCTTTGTTTACCCAATGGTTACTTTGTGACATAAAAATTACACAAGCGAGGATTTTGTGTGTGTGTGTGTGTATGGAACCGGAATGTTCATCAGCTACACAAATCAAGACCGTCGCTGATCGCGTCCTTAGCCACGAAATAATTGTGTAAATCTTTCGCTGTAAATGAAGACAATCCATGTCCACATCTAGTTACCAAAATTTATGTCAAAATCATGTATAAAATTAGGCCTAGGTAACAGATGCTTTGACACTGTGGTGGGGTAATATCTTGGAAGTCTAACACAAACAGGAATTATCTACACAAAAAAATATTAGAAAAATTTCTGTTTCCCACCCAAGCACTTAAATAACAAAATGGACCCTATAAAAAGTATAATTTTTCCCTTTATTTGATAGGAGTAGTCGGGGTAGCGTAGTTTCTATAGAGACTAGGCTATGGGCTGGAAGAGCTGTGGCACAAATCCCAGAAAGGGCAAAATATTCAGACCGACACTGGGGTCCACTAAGCCTCCTATTCAGTAGGTATCAAAGGCTGTTCCCCGGGATAAAGTGGCCGGTGCGTGATGTTGACCACTCATCTCCATTTGGCGTAGAAGTTAAGAAATGGTGGATCTATACGTCATCTCCCCCATATGCCTTCATGGTGTGGACAGTGACAACTTTATACTTTTTTTATATGGACGTGAAACTGGGACACACGCCCCAAAGGTCAGACATAGAGGACAGAATCTTCAGGGTATAATACTAGAATCTAAAAGAAAGACAGTAACAGGAGATGGAGGAAATTACATAATAAGGAGTTTCATAATCGGTAGTGTTCACCAAATATTATTAGGTTCACCAGTTTGAGGAAGATACGATAGTGGGTACACGTAGCAGTCCCGAGACAGGTGAGTAATTCTGACAAAATTTTAGTCATAGTAGCCTACATGAAAGAAAGAAACCAAAGGGAAGCTTACCCTTAACAACGCTGTACGTATCTGAGGTCAGCTGTGACTGTTACATTTGTAGATTGGAGGATGATATTAAATGTATCTTCAGTGAGGTATGTATGATTACGAGTTGGCTTTATCTGGCCCAGGGTATGATCTACTTGCGGAAGTGAAGACACCGGGACGCCAGAGCCACTTACCCACCGAACTGTGAAGGTACACGGTTTTGTAAAATTTTCTTCACAGAATTTGAACCCTTAGGCTGTATTTACCCCGCTGGTTTCCCAGTACCCACTGAGTGGGTACGTGCATGGTGTCCGAAGTTTTTTTGCTTAGACCAGTGGGGCTGAGGGAAACGAGTCGACGAGGGACCGTGGTTACAGGCTCTAGATAAGAAAAGCAAACACGCCTGCTCCAGGGTCATGCCCGCATCTAGCTGAATGTCGGAATCGTAAAACACATTTTTTTTAAATGGATTATGTCTGCTTTTGTGAGAATGGTTCTGGTGCCGACACAATGTAATTCGTTGCCCTGTCGCAAAGGATGACAGAATTCATACAGGTTCATATAGGCTGGTTATGTTTCTTTGAAAACGTTGGAAAATAAATTTGGCTCAGCCTTTTCCCCGTTATTTTAGATACTCCGGAACATAAAACGCAAATTTAATGGCGAGCAGTTCAAAGCTAAATTTATTCTGTCAAGCTGCACCCAGCTGCGATAAATAAATTATTTTCTTTAAGACACCGCTAATTATATTATCTTGTGTTTTATACCCTTCCGAAATCAGAATAGACACATAAAGTTCCTTCTGAGGAAACTTTATTGAAGGAAGCAATATATGTAACGTAATTTTTACTAATGTGATCCCATTGTGTTGTTAATAGTACAAAAATCATTATCTGTCCAAACACAACTAAATTATATTTTATGTCACAATACATGTGTTGATCTATCTCATGCCATCATCGTTTTCATATGTGGTATACAAAACCTACTCTATATATATATATATATATATATATATATGGGGCCGGGATAGCGTAGTCGGTATAGAGACTCGGGGCTGGAAAGTCCTGGGGGGCGTGATTCTCCGCACCCGTCCAGACTGCCCTGGGGTCCACCCAGTCTCCTATACAATGGGTACCGGGTCTCTTGCACCGGATGTAAAGCGTCCGGGGCGTGGCGTTGACCACCCACCCCAATCTAGCGCCGAGGTTAAAGAAAAGAAAGAGTAGAGCTATACCTCTACTCCCCCTCTGGGTCTTCGTGGCCTGTCCTAGGTTGAACTTTACCTTTACATATATATATTGCTTACTCGGTATGATTCATAGACAAACTATGAACCTGAGAATGAACTTAGATAGGTCGAAGCATGTAGTTCTACGTAATATATAAAATTTAGCTGTGTTGAGAGAGACATTGATTTAATTTTTGTGCTGTAGGTAACGTAGTATAATGTAACGTTATGGTTACTCCGCGTTACGCATGTACTTACTTGGCTATCCTAACAGCCTTATACCATTTCACTCGATGAGAGCGCTTTTATGGCGATTTAACGTCGTCGGCAACTTCGAAACCTACGTAGCTCTTCATGTAAAGTGCCCGACGTTTTTGTCCTACTTTAATCAATTTTGTAATTTCTCGACAGATTTTCATAATATCCGAAACATCAGATCTCATTTATACCAACTTGATGCACAAAATTTTTATTTTACAATGAGTTTATTTCATGCCTCTACATGTTTCGAGCACAATGTGCTCATCATCAGGAGGTCAAAATTTTACAGCCTGTTGTATCATCACACCTATAGGTGGCCGTCTCGTGCACAGGTTGAAAGAGGATTCTCTCAACTTGTGCACAGGACGGCCACCTACAAAGTGTGATGATACCAGAGGCTGTATAATACAATTTTGACCTCCTGATGATGAGCACATTGTACTCGAAACATGTAGAGGCATGAAATAAACTTATTGTAAAATAAAAATTTTGTGCATCAAGTTGGTTAATTACTAAGATAAATATACTGAGATGCACGGTCAGCAAAACATAAAAAGAAAAATCAGATTGCACTTACATCCTTCCACTGCTGTCCGCGCTAATACATACTGAAGGACAGACGGACATGTCCAAGATAATAGGCGATATTCGCGACTATACGGACGCTCCTAAAAACTGTCAATTGTTGGACATTCGTATACAATCATGAGTTTAGTTAATAACAGCCTGAAAACTGACTGCTTGTTCCTTCATTTCAGGACACAATTACACTCCTGTCACTACGTTTTGACTTAACTCTAGTATTTAGGGTACGTTCCCTGCGCTTGACGGCTGGTGCTGCTGTAGCCTGATGCAATTTATCAATAGTTTAAAATCAAACACAGTAATTCGGGGTTATGGATGTAACTTTCTATTTATCCAAGCTTATAGAACCTTGAACTATTTTGAATAATATTACAAAATATGTGTTTAATTTTATGACAGGACAAATATAATAAATTCTTAAAGTGCGTTTTATCAAAAGACACTCTCGAAGCAGAAAGTGATCTTTCTATTCGTTTCTAATACTCTAAACTTTCAAAGGACGAAAAGTATCTGTGTTATATAAGGACGCAGTCCGTACCGCGCTGTAAACACTTTCCACCGCGGTTACAAAAACCATTCAGATAAATAAAGCAAAAGTTGCTGTCTGTTTTGAGATCCACATAAATCATTGAAAGAAAGGTGAGCACCGTGTAGAATTTTTTAGTGGTAAACCTGGCAGTACGTAAAGAAACCACTGGGCTTTAAGAGGTTAAACTTTATCGTCTGTAAGAATATTGAAGCCATCGAAATATATACTGCATCAGAAATGTCAACAATTAAAAAATCTAAGTTCCACAGATACCTTCTAACCTGCATGAGAAATATTCCGTTACATGATTACTCTTTATGGCAGGACACTTACCCGTGGGAAAGACAAACAGGAACACCGCCAGGAAACGCCACATGTTTGTTGACACCTGAGACTGTTAACCCGCGGTACGCACGCAAACGTTCATTAAGTTTAAAACAAGATTGTTGATTCACAATTCTTATATTCTGGTACAACAGACTGGGTTCTTACTGCTGGTGTGAAATTTTCTTTCCTGTTCCATAACTAGTGTCGTTTTTCGGAACGCGATGTGTAAGTCTCAACGGTTTCGCTCTTTGGCTCTCAGCACGTCGATCCGCCCGCGTGCTGTCTCTTCCGAATTGAGCAGCCACTCTGCTTTCACAGACTGAGACTTGGTTTGCTCCTGTCCGGATGCTGTACCCAACGAAAACAGCCAGCAACCAATCCCGTCCTCAAACAACGCCCCCTGGCGGCGGGGGTGATGAGGAAATTTCTCTCACGGCTGTGTTCCAATGTCATATTTCTAATCTTGTTTGACCATGGGCCGGTCAACATACATGTCATCACTAGCCAAATTTTGGTAAGGATTTATGGTTTCGAAATTTTAGTTTCACCCTTCAAAGAGCTGGAAAAAAATTGTTTTTAAAATTTTACTCGTTGTATACAGTAAGGTTCGTTTAAGGCGAATATGAGTTCATATGGACGAAGTCAGATCTCTACACTTGACTTTAAACAGAGGCATACAAATAGTTCCTATGTTTTTCGTCCAACACATCTCTAACGATTTTCGTTTCTAGAGTAAGTATCTTTTTTTTTTTACCGTTAGACAAATTACGTCCAAACTTATTACATATTTCACTATAGTGTGCAAACAAGCAAAATAAATTTTTTCGAGGGCGTCAGTTTTTCCAGTATGTAACAGAGACGCAACCCCGTAACGTGCTGCACATGACTTTAGAATTATGCTATTAGTATTACCCTCCCACCTCAGGTGGTTATAAATGTGTAAAACAAGGAATTTTGTATTCTTGTACTCTTCTGCATACTTCCTATTAGAGACAGCTCTTAATACACATTACTTATATTTATTCGGCCCTAAATATTGTTACATTTGTGTTTTCTAGTTTGAGGATCAATTTACTGGCAGTACAGCATTTACTCTTGTGTCTCTGCGACTGGTAAATCACTCGTCCAGAGGAGTCCTACCGAGTGTGGTGTGTCTAGCCGAGTGTGATCGAGGAACCTCGCAGAGGAAGTCTAAGCCCACTGGCGCTGTCGAGCCATGAGAAAAAAAAACTACTCATGTGCGATATGTTTATATTTGAGACCGAAGAGAAATAATCAATAATTTCATTAGCAGTCATAATTTTAATATCATCAGCAGATTAGTATGGGTTCTGATTAAGGTAGTTATTCCTAAAGGAAGGTCATTTTTGTATATTACGAAAAGTAAGGGTTCTAAAATTGATTGTTGTAAAATCCATGTGTTATTTTTTCCCATTTTTTAAATGTTATTGCACTACTTCCCCCCCCCCCCCTTTTTTTTTTTTTTGGTTTTTAACCAATTTTACCCTCTTCCTTCATTTTCACCAAAATTTAATTTTTACAATTAAAACAATTTGTTTTT
>Ga0123354_10003545_pt1 | contig 21609 bp, 9 predicted proteins | sample TergutLab28metaG_2_FD_97872 | JGI IMG/M metagenome (GOLD analysis project Ga0123354, IMG submission 97872) | Labiotermes labralis P4 segment gut microbial communities from Petit-Saut dam, French Guiana - Lab288 P4 | ecosystem: Host-associated > Arthropoda: Insects > Digestive system > Gut ... | reverse complement strand
TGGGGTGGGGGGAAATTTTCTAGCTTTTAATAATTAGACCAAAAAATGCCCTTTTTCGGGAAGTAAACCCGGTCTACCAACCCCAGCCCTAACCCTCCCCCCCCCCCCCCGCCGTCGAATGACAAGGACTGTCAGTCACACGAAGAACCCGCAAAGGTACAGTGCTGTACATACCATACAATCAATTATGCATTTACATATGCGAAATATAAAGATGGAAAAACGCACAGTAAAAGTAAAAAGGTGAAGTTCACCCCAGAACAGGCCATGAAAACCCAGGAGGGAAGCAGCTACTACGGCTCTACTCTTTCTTTAACCTCGGCACTGGATGGAGTTCGATGGTTACCGCCATGCATCGGCCGCTTTACCCCCTTCCCCGAAAGAGACCGGGTATCCAACGTACAGGAGGCTGGGTCTGGACGGGTGCGGAAAACCCGCTCCAACTGACAATCGATCCCCGGACCGTCCAGCCCGTAGCGAGTCGCTATACCAACTGCGCTATCCCGGCCCACGACAGGCGTAGAGTAGAGAGCTAAAAAGAGAAATAAATGTCACGGTGGCCAACACTAAATTGAACATCTAAGTCTGCTTCATTCCAAAACTAATTACTGAACAGTTCCTTTGAGTGTCCGAATCGTAGGTAGTCGGGCTCTGTGAACAAGAAAGTCTAAATACCTGTACTTTTAGTAGATGGATAATTATACATAAACACATTTTAGAAAAATATATTGATCCACATAAAGGAAGCATATTTGTGTAAGCAAAACATACCTACACGTGTACTGTGCTGTGCTGTGTTTGTTGACGCGTCCTTTCATTTCGGTGGTACAATGACGTTCCCAAAGGTGCAAAATACACTTTCAACGTCTGACGACGTAAGATTCGGGTACTTTGTTCTAAAGGAGGCAAATTACAAAACATCGAAGATTCCATGAAGTTTTTTTTACTGATATTCACCCTTACTGAATTACGAAATATTATCCTATGTTAATATCCTGCACTTAATACTTCCATCTGCGTCACGTGAGTGCGACAACGTGGCATCCCTCCCGCCGCTCTGCGTATTCCCGTTAATAAAATATGCTTTGTTTTCAACCATAAAATTCTTCTTTGCGTTTACTGCTTTTTATTAAAACTTCTACATATCACGAACGCAAGTCCTTCAAATTTGAAGCCGGTAGGCAACCCACAAAAGGAAACCTGTTAAGGTATCACATATAAAGTACGTAATTTTCGTCAACCTCTCCAAGCAAATACACAGTAGTACTTTCAACAATGAAGCTAGAATCTCCTTCAAACTCACTAATCATTCAAAAAATCACCTTCCAATCTTGTTCGGCACTACAAAGTTTCTGGAGTTATCAGTATCTTGCGTAACAATCAATCAATCATCCATCCATCCATCCATCCTACAAGTCAGTTGCTGCAGTGGCTAAATGTGACACCATTAATATGTATAGTCGATAAACCTTAAAAAATGCAACATGATTTCTTCGTTTCGTTAACGAAGCCCTGTTCAATGCAGAGACCACGTAGCGTCGAATAAGAAATTGGGGAATAATTATCAAATTCTTGACTAGAAGGTGTGTGGAACTGCGGCCATTTTCTTTCTTAAAGTAACAGCACGGATCTGCTTTTGGGAAAATGAAGCATAAATACGAAAAAGTTACATTTATTCTATAGGTAAAGCAATCCCATCACAGGCCTGGACAGGCCCTGAGGGATCCAGATGGTTGAGGCTCCCAGATTTCATGACAATCGGCACATGAAGGTGGTAAGATTGCCAGGCCTACGCAACAGCCGCCTTTACCCCTCAGAAAATATTCCTGGTACTCATTTCTGTAAGAGACTGAGTCAACCCCAGGGCCACAGTGCGGCCGGAAGGATAATGGCAATGAAAAATTCCAGTAACACCATCGGGAATCGAACCCGCGACCTTCCGGCCTGTAGCGCAGTGCCCCAAGCAACTGCGCCACTGCTTGCCCTACATGTATACTACAGAACTGCTAAAAATCCCTTTCAATTTGTTGCAATGTTTCAGAAAATTTAGCTGCGGAGATGAGAAAGAAGGATTGCTGCAATGAGACGTAAAATGTAGAATCCAGCCTGCAGTTAACTTCCAAGAAGCGAGACTGAATTGTCGAAACATATTAGTAACAGGAGCTTGCAAAAAATGTGGGGACAGGAATTTCTGAAAAAGAAGCACTAAATACGTTAACCAGTCATTCGTACAGGGTATGTTCGAAATGGCATCAAAGGCGTTACAACTAAATTATTTTCTGGGTGATCTGTAGCGTCTATCTGTCCTGTCAGCTACGTCCCGGATTTCCAGTACAAAACCTGGCGTTCTTATTTACAAAGACAGACGCGACCTCTTGAAGCCTTCCTCTCCTATATCGAGATTAAACATCACCCCAAGGTACATACATCGTTTCTCCGTCGTAGTTTCAGACCAACAGCGGAGCCGTGAACAGCTAAGGAGATTTGCTGACTTACTACATACTAAAAGAGGTGTGAAGGGAAAATTAAATTTCCAAAATGAAATAAAAGGTACACTGAGGATGGTCTCTCGCTGGCGCAAACAGATAATGCTGTCAAGAGGATATATCAGAACAACGCGCCGTTGGTGAGTATGTATGATGTTCAGCGTGATGATCTTCCCTAACGGATTTAAGGGAAAATCCGTTTTAAGTAGCGCGCGGTAAACTAATAGCAAAATAACAGCATCAGACACTTCTGTTTCATGTTCTGCTTTCGATCGATAATGTAAGTTTCAGTCTAAGAAGCAACTTTATTTTAAAAAAACAAAATCACATTATACACACTACGACAGTTGCGTATTTTCGACAATGTATTGTGACATAACATTTTAGAACCCTGAATTATAAAGCAAGAGCCTACAAGAACACCGTCACCTATACACTTTGGACTGTCGTCATTTTGAAAGTACACAAGTGCTAGGAAGAGGAAAGCGGAGAGGTGATGTTACCTACAATGACACGACAAATACCAACGATCCCGAATATCCTTCAATACCGGGCAGGCATACGGAAGTCCTTCCTTCCTCCCTTCCTTCCTTTCTCACACAACGACCAGTGACATAACAATGTACTTACTCTCCGATGCGCTGGCCGTTCCAGCAGTCTGCAGTATCCCTTGTTTCTGCAAAGCTCTCGTCCGAGCATAGCGACTCTGCCAGGTTGGCATAGAAGCCACGACTCTTGGTCAGGCTAGCAAGGAAGTGGTGCAGTTTCATCGCCAGGCTGTCTTTTTCACCGCCGCCACCTCCTGACCACTGCGACGACCCTCGGTGACCTTGACATACAGACAAATCACTTCCCTCATTATGACTCCTCAGAATAGAATTGCGACGAGATGGTTGGCTCAACAGTTAACCCTTCGGAAATACAATGAAGCTCAGAATTCTTATAAGTATGCAATTCATCTTTTGAAACATCTATTGCTTTTATTTTGAAGATCTCACGTTTGAGTGACAATCGTGATGCCGACATCCTGATGTTTAAAATACGTTTATTTCCATGTGTTTCTCAATTCGTCATTCACAATCGTCCCCCCATGCAAATGACAAAGTGTAGTTTAAGAACACACACACAAAAAAAGAATAATTCAACCCATTCTTTCACCATGTACGAAGACTACTACTACTACTACTACTACTACTACTACTACTACTACTAGAAGATAGTGTACATGGAAATACGCTACAACCGAGAAGTCGTGGTTCGATTCCTGGTACAGGCTAGGAATTCATACATTTGTTAAAGAGTCCCGACCGGCCCACCCAATCTCCTACGCAATGGGCATCGTGGGCTGTTTTTCCGGGGTAAAGAGGCTGGGGCGTGCAACTGACCGTTCACCTCTATCTGTGGCGAGATTAAGAATGAGAGCAGCTACGCCCTAAGAATGAGAGCAGCTACGGCCGCACTACCCATACGTACGCAGAGACAGCTTTACCCTTTATAATAATAATAATAATTATTATTATTATTATTATTACTATTACTATTAGTAGTAGTAGTAGATACTGTCCCCACCTACAAGAAGAATCAACACTAGTTACTTGACAAAGTGCAACAGAAAATATCTAGACCTACGAAAAAGCAGACAAACTGAGAAAAATACAAAACAAACATCATGATTTGTTCTCCCCAAACAGCGTGTTTAGTAAATTCACTGAAATAGACTGGAAAGGACGTTTACACATGAAATCCAAACAAAATTCTGTCCGAATACCCACATGGAAACCGCACGCTGATAGTAGAAAATAATATTGAAAAGAACTACAAGGAAATAAGCTGTGAGGAACTGCACTGGATTGAACTCTGTCACGGTACAGTGGAAGAGTGGCGGTGATAAGCCTTCCGGTTTCATATAAACAAACAGATACGACATTTTGAAAAAAGGCAGCTGTATGTTGACCAGCACAAACAGTGCTGGAAATCCGACAACAATCAGTCTGTTTCATGAGTTCAGCACAGTCGAGTTATGGTAACACTGTTTTATGTTCGTTTCGGAACCTACCTATATTACACATACACAACAAGACTAGCTCAAATAAAAGCCTACAGTATCCGCTCGCTATCTGACCACTCCTGTCGTCATAGCATTGCGACAATGCCGCCTGACGTTAGTCGCGTCGTCATTACTGATAGCATTTCTGCTCTGACGGCAAATCAGCTCTCCAGTATGGAGGTCTGGAGCTTTCAGGTCAGGGTAATCCATCAGCACACTCAGATATAACAGGTAGGACAAGTTAAACATACTTTGACCGACGCTACGACGTGTTGTGCGTCTCTGATAACAATCCCGTAAATAAACTGCATTTCAACACATGCAGGGGTGTCAACAGGTCACTAAGGAACAATAACAGGAGCGAAAAGCTACAAATTTTACATAGTTACGGAACTACCGGTATTAACATAAATCAGCACCTTAGTGCCGGGCGTACGTACAGCTGGTTTAAGAAAGACGGATGCAAGAGACAGGAATTTTAGTTACATTTCTGGGCACCACTTTTTTTATCACACACAGAACAATAAAATGAGTAGAGAATTCGAAATTGTTAACTTGGAAGAAAATCCCCAAGCAGCACACGGTGAATGACGGGCATATCTTCTGTGAATGGACTCAAATTGGACACGCCTCAAAGAGTTTCAACATACAGGCGCATTAGCCACACAAACCTAGAACCCTGCAGAATTTGATGGAAAAAATTGTTGTTGAATGGGAATCGGCTAACGGCTTGTCTCGTGGTTGATGAAATGCGGTTTCTCGTTTCGACACAACACGTATACCGAGACTTGAGCTTTAACTGAAGTAAGGGCTAAGTTGCCTTCACAGTTACCACAATGAAATTCACTCAACAGCCTCCACTACAGGTCCCAATAAATTACCAATTACGTAGATAACCTATTAACAACTAAACCAACTAATCGAACAACCATTAAGCAAACTAACTCCATGAATCAGACGGTCTTGATATGGCAAGGGGCTCGCAGGTAGTCAAATTTTCCTCGCTTTGTGGAAACCGAAGGTACATTACGGTGTTTACAGGAACCAAAAATTGGTCACTACCTCAGCCAGATGAATCCAGTCCGCCTTTCCTCTCCTACTTCTTTAGGATCCATTTTAAACAGGTGCAAATACGGAATACAATCAAAATATTCGGACTTACAATGAAGCAAAACACGTAGTTGCACAGACGTTACTAGAACATTAGGTATTAATGTTGTACATTTGGTGTAATGTACTAGTAAATAAAAAGGCAGGTTTAATGGAACATGACACGATGCACCTAGAATATGAGTATTTAAGTAAGACCCTCACTCCACAGAATTATTCGTTAGTTACTTATGTAGTTAGCCAGTTAGTTAAACAGTGAATCCACCGACTGTTTCCGATTATTCTGAAATTTGCATCTGCTTACACGAAGAAAAAATCCAAAACACCAGGGATGACATGCAAACACTTGCAAAGTCCAGTAAGAAACATTACCTACCGCCAGGTAATTGTAATCAGCGTGTAATGTTTCGCCCATTAGAAACAAAATGGTTTCATTCACACGTTTTGTCACGCGAATTTACTTACAAAGGATCTTGTGGTCTAGAAGTGAAAGTGAAAGGGTCCTCTAACGTAGGCCTAAACCAAATTTCGGTTTTATGCTACCTTTCCCTTTTCTGCATAGGACGCCACGTAACCGCTACACAGCCCTCAAAAGTGGCAATATTGGTCCGTCTGAGGATCGGGAATCGATATGGTAAGTAAACTCTGGCTCGGGCGGAGGTCACGCTCTTGAAATACGGATACTGTTTACTTTTGTACCAAACAAAGCAAGAGTTAACATTTTCAGACAGGTGAAATGTCCATTTCATCCACCTTGTAATCTTCCCTGCACAGCCATATTCTGTTTTATGTAATAATGGTCGAAGTACACATTTTCCGCACAGCAGTACACAAAACGATAGGTGACCAGAAATTCAGTACTACGTTTAGGCCCTCGTTCTCCCCAGAGTGGCCCAAAACGTTACGAAAAAGTTATTTCTATGTAGAACCGCATGTCACAAAGCACATGAGGGGTGAGGAGGTTAATCTTCACGCATTCCGAACGTCTATATTGGTTAATGTTCCGCATCACGATTCTGCCGCTTTTATCCCCAACACAGAACGTAGTGGAAGGGAACCTGGGTGAGTTCTACAGTCATTTTAGATATACACGCGATGAGACTCTGCGATCGAACTCTGGCCTTTTAATGAACAGGCTGTCACGTATACTTCTAACAGCCCATGGTTTCTCATATCAACCGTAAAGGTTTTAATACATATATTTAAAATACAGTCTTGCACAACACAATTTACACTTCTCTTGGTTACCAGTTTCGGCCCGTCAGCCAGGCCATTATCAGACCTGCATAATTTCCAGAACTTTATGAAAAAAATATATACAAAAGCCTTATGTGTTTACGTGGGACAGAGCGACCTTTGTATGTTTTTTTTGTGAAGTTCTGGACACTATACAGGCCTGATAACGGCCTAGCTGACAGGCGGAAATTAGTAAACTGTGTAATTGTTTTGTGCAAGACTGTATTTTAAATACATATAATGACCAAAGCACAACGGCGACGTGTTACCTAAAGCGTCAAGGTTTTGTTATTGCGGTCAATAAAACGAGGGATATACAAAGAAGTAACTAAAACTATGAACCTTCGGAGTGAGGAACGTCTGGAATTACAATACGGTAATGTTATCGGAAATGGTGCACGTTTCAGTTTCTTAAAGTGTACACGAGAATTTATTAATTTCCTAAAATTTTAAAACACGCAGCTCTTTTTAAAATATACTAAAATCATTATTTATTATCGACTAACCTAACCTAACCTAACATAACATAACCTAACCACAAGCAAACAGAAACTAACAGCCAAAAAATATAAAACAATAATAAAAGGCATGAATAAATAAATAGAGCCAAAGGAAAAAATAAAGGGGCTATAGCGAAAGAAAGGAAAGGCAGAAAAGCTAGAAGAGATGAACAAATGAAGGTTGAAGAGATGTGTTCTGTCATCATCGCATGCTTGACACATTTTCTACTGAGAATAAACAATCACAACCATGCAGTGTGACAAATCTCATTTCACATAGGCCTTCAGTGAATTCACGTGTAGCGCCCAGGACATGCTGCTAGTAAAGAGGAATCATATACTGTAACTGACCTATCGAGATATGCTCTGGAGTGATGGTGCTACCGGGAATTTCCTGTTGTCTGGAAGCCAGGGTGTCACCATGGCGACGTCCACTAGGGGTGTCGCCAGCCTCGTCCTCCTTATCGGCCCAGCGTGCCTGCCCACACGCCCGTTTTACCTGCAATAATGAAGGGATTGATAAGAAGACAAGAATTGATAAAAAGCGTAGAAAGTGTAAATCTCACCCTAGAAAGGTCATGGAGGCCCAGAAGGAAGAAGACGTATAACTCTACTCTTTCTTTGCCCTCGGCACTAGATAGTGGTGGCTGGTCAACTCAACGCCCCGGCCACTTTAACCTCAGGGAAAATGACCCATTACCCATTGTAAGGAGCCTGGATGGGCCCCAGGGCCGGTATGAACGACTGCGGAAAATCTCACCCCCACCGTGATTCGATCCCCAGACCGTCCAACTCGTAGCAAGTCGCTATACCGGGTAAAACAGTGTAGCAAAATAATTCCATACAACAAAAGCACTCCTGAGGCGATAACAGTTGCCATGGGTAGAGAAATTCCCTGAATTGTATGAAACCTGAACGTTCGTCACAGCCTGCAGCTGGTCGCTACAGAAGCCACATCAATATACACCGTTCCATCCTATTTATGTAACATAAATTTTAAAAGTGTCTTTTAACATATGCCGAGTCCTCTCAGGGGTCTGATGTGTTCCGTTTGTAAGTACTACATCAGAGCAATTATCTGCGGCCGGGGGCGGGGGGAGCTAACAGAAATCTCAGTCACGCCACATGGTCGCCGGGATCACATTCTGAACACAACACTGGACTGTCCAGTATATTCCTGGTAGTTCATGGGCGAGGAAAACAGATGATTGTACCGAGCTTGTTTACATACTTCATATTACACACACGTAGCAGAAGTCCTTACTGCAATACAACCACAACTATTCATACTGTTTCACTTTCAATGTCTGAGCTTATAAAATGAACTGATCGAAGGCTAAAGGTGCTAGTAACTAATATTGGTGGATGAGTGGATGGCATTTAGAAGAATGATATAACGGGACACAATGTTTTGTAAGGAACTGTATCAGCTCCTTTAATCAATTTGGCTACTGCCAACGGCATTCAACTAGTCTCACGGCGCTTCAGACTTCTGAGGGCCAACATTCTGCCTGCTGGCGAAGGGGCATGACTGGGAAAAATATCAGCAAATGACACAATTTTTTTTTTGAGCAGTCGTATCTTGCAGGCTCCACAAACACGTCACGTGTAAAATTACTTATTTGTCACTGCCAACAACTAAAATATTTACCGTGTTACTATTTTTATGATGTTCTTCCAACAAAACATAAAACGCAGCGTCAAACCAGGATATGTATGGGGGGTTTACATAGAAGAACAAACTATTAACACAATAAGTAAAACGTGAGAAATTATGCATTTTTAAATGTGTTCTCCCGTGCAAAGTAAAATGAAACACCAATAAGGGACAATCATTCAAAACATGGTCGTCATTGAGGAATTGCCATAAGTCTGTAATGGTTGAGAAAGAGAGAGATTAGAAGTGCCACTTTACAGTTTCCGAACAATATCGCCAAAACAATCTTAGTAATTAACCAACTTAATGCACAAAATCTTGTTTTAGAATAAGTTTATTTTTTGCCTCTACATGTTTCGAGCACTGTGTGCTCGAAACATGTAGAGGCATACAATAAAGCAGTCCCGTTACAGGCCCGGAGGGACCCAGAGGGTTCCAGAAAGTTAAGATTCCCAGATTTCGTGACAACGGCACAGGAACCAGCGACCTTCCGATTTGTAGCACAGCACCTTAACCACTGTGCCACCGCGGTCCCCGGCATATAATAAACTTATTATAAAACAAGATTTTGTGCATTAAGTTGGTTAATTAATAAGATTATACTGAGATGCACGGTCAGCAAAACATCAAAAACAGTTTAGATTTAGAGATTTATCATCATACAAAACTTTCGGACGTTTAACACTGATCCTGCACAAAATTAAAGATGGCCCCTTGCTCACTTATTTGACTATCTACTTACAGATTATTTAATGGTACTACAAACACCTCAAATTACAAACAGCCACCTGATACGATGACTAGTGAATAAGGCACTCGAAAAGACAGGGAGAAATGCGGCCGTGGCCTATTTCGTGGTATGACCAGCACTTACGTTGACACCTCAGTTACAAATATCCAGAATCCGGAAAGAGATTTACCGGGGGACCCGTCAAAGAGAAAGGAGGAGTGGCATTCAATCGACCAGAGCGTTCGACGTGACCCACATGATGAGTTCTGGCAAAGTTTTACCATCATCCACCCAGTACGATTATATGGTTCCGACGTCCGTAACTGCATCAAGAGACCGACAAACACACGTACACACACCCACAAGCAGCGCTTTACATTATTTCTGAAATGGGACCGTGTTCCCCACCTAATCCTCATACATCCGTCGGCCTGTCTTGGTACAGTATAACAGTAGCACAGCCTGTTCATCGGATGCTGAATGGACTACATAGTGACCGGCGTGCTGACATTTATAAAGAAATGAAATTTAAATCAAAATTTGACAAATTATAAGCCTACTTTCCATTACGTCGAAGTTCTCACACGTTCTGGTTAAGAACTTTGTCGAATCCTAAATGCTCCCCTGACGCCCCTTACAAAGTTGAAACTTGAAACATGAGTAGTGTTATCATTCTAGGCTCCGCCCGCTTTAATTCGTAATACAAGAGGACCCAGTACCCACCAGATGTAAACCATGAAAGTTCTGGAATTAATAGTGACAACAGAACAATATAACTGACAAAAATTAAACCGGTCTTGTACACTGCCGTGCCTCTTCGTTTTCCCGAGTAACGTGTCACTATTTTTTTAAATTAAGACACAATAAACCAAAAGTTCCGTTCTGAAGCATAATTTTACTAAGAACGCAAAAAAAAAAGTATCGGATTTAGGCGTCCATGTAATCTACACAGCACTGGAGCAACATACTCTTCGACACAGCTAACAACGCACTTTTCTTCATCGCAGTTACCTGAACGCCGCTCTACGACTTTGAAAAGACTTGTAGCCAGTGAGGTGACAGCCAATCACCGAATACCGAACGGGAGTCTCCCACTAACTTCATGTGACATGGGTAAGTAACTCTGCGACCAACAGACATTTGTGCACAACACAAATCAAATGTTATAGTCGCCGCCGCCTCCTCCTCCTCCTTCTTCTTCTTCTTCTTCTTACGCGACAGCCCCCAGTGGGCCAGGACCTCCTCATTCTTGAGGTTTCTAGATCACACTCAACGACGCACCACAGTCGGTAGGGGTCCTATGGACGAGTGATTAGCCCGTCGCAGAGACCTCTACCTGACAACACACAACACTCAGAAGAGACAGACATCCATGCCCCCGGTGGGATTCAAACCCATAATCCCAGCAAGCGAGCGGCCGTAGACCTACGCCTTAGACCGCGCGGCCACTGGGACCGGCAAATATTACAGCGTTAACCTTGATTGACTTTACGTAACTATAGTGTTACGCCCTCTAACTGTTGTATCCTGAGCGGTCCCGGTGGGGAACATAGTGTGGATGTTCCAGGAGGGACGGATTTCGAACCTCAGGTTAAGACGTGGAGTTAGGCAGGCCGCACACACTCGCAATAATCCCCACGTCAAGTGTACTGGAGTTTATTGTGCATAAACAGCGAATAATGATGTTACAAGTGAAATGTATGGAGTTCTACTCTCGTGATTGTGGGTCTCTTCATTACCACGCTCACTGATCGTCCAGCTCGATTCAAAGCTGCTCGTCACCTTTCTAGATAATTCTGCAGACTGCAACTCGAGCACAAAGCAGCTACTCTTGCACTCATGACCCCACACATTGCTCGTGCGATAAACATTTAGCGCGACCACATACAAACAAAAAGAAATAGAAGGAACCTACAATTCCTCCCATGCCTGGTCTGCTTACTAAGAAATAAAAGTGCAAAAAAAAAATAGTACGAATTACAGCAAGGCGAGGAATCAGCACAATGAAATAAGTGTATGACAGTACATACCATAATCCTGCAGAAAAGAAAAACAATGTCTACAGCAGCAATATCCATCAACTATACAACATAACAGGTTCGCCTGCAAGTCTGTTATAACTTCCCTTAGAATTTCGCCTGTCTCTGGGCTTCGAGTATTATGAATCACTGACGAGCTTCTCGAGTGGTTTATCAATAAACAAGAGTGCTGAAGTTTACTTCGTCTGTTCTCTGAAGACCCTCAACCTGTCACTACGCTATTATAAATAACAGCTACGAAGTTAATTTCACGGGTGTTATAGTCCTACAACGTACAACCGCAGTCCGGCCCGCAGGAGGCGTCATTTAACATCGGTGAATTTCCCAAGAGACGCCAGTTTATGGCCGTGCCTCACCCGTCCGTATGTGAATGGCGGTGACCAAGACTGTCCAACAGTTTCGTCTCTGTACATACGAGTACAGCGAGCAATATGAGAAGAAAAGTGGGGTCGCTTGTTTACTTAAACGGAATGCCAGACCAAGCGACTGAACTTCACCGGCAGCTGTCCACATTACTCGCACTGAAGCTGATTCATAAGATTCTTATTCATGTACATCATTTAGCCGTTTTTCTAACACTGTAAACCGATCCGACCCCCCACACAAGTACTTTTATCGCCTCCACAAGAATAAGTTGTTCAGGTCCGCTCAGTGTTCAACGGGTTGGGAAATCGATGAATCGGATTTCTATGTCCAGCAGAGTTAAGAGATATTTTTCTAATTCACAAGAACCGAGCCGGTTCTGGGGTCCACCCCGCCTCCTATGAACCCAATACCGGGGGTGCTTCCACCGGAGGTACAGCGGCCGGTCCGTGAAGCTGCCACTTATACCCATCTAGTCCGCGGCCATGTGTTAGTGTAGCTATACTTCCTCTCTCCCACACGTGTTCGCCACGTTTAATTACGCACGGAGACATTACATTGCTTACGCACTATGACATGGGTGTCCAAACCGCGGCCCGCGAAGTTGTATTATGAGGCCCGCGGCCACATCTGTAAACTGCGTATATTCTACAAAAATCGTATAATAATTCCGGCGGCAAGTTAAACCGCTTCGTGTTATTTTTCCAAGTGCCGCCCGCGAACCAACTGACAGTAACGACTGCGGTCCTTAGCCACAAAAAGTACGGAGACCTAGGTACTTATCCCTGAAGCATTAGGCGGGAGTGGAGAAAAAGGTCGACGCATTCTTGACCTGGTGATGATCAACGCAAGACAGGAGACCTACACGTAAAAAGCAAAAATATGCCTTCCTGCTAAAACTGCTGATTCGTAATTCTGTGAGAGACCTGGCGACTGCCCACGGAGCGCCACATTGAAGCCTATGCAGCTGATAAGCCATAAATAAAGAGCTAAAATAAGATTGGTACGTCTGTCACACTGGTTATTTGATATGGAAGTTCTCCAACCCCGCCGATAATTTGGAGTTCCAACTGCCTGGTAGTGTGACGAGGTCTATGCGCAGCTCATGGCATAATTATGCACATCTGCAAACACACTGATGCTCTATGCACTGGTGCATACGTACGTATCCATCTGCCGTAGATCGCGGCAATAAAAGCATAGACGGTACTCTTGGGGCTTCTTAGTCTTTACGGAAACGATATACTATGATTTCTCTGCAAGAAGGTACAGCCACTTAAAAGATATTCTATCTATTGATCAATGTGTGTCTGTGACCTTTCCGTTAGCTACACGCCCAGCGCTCCAGAAAAGACCATTAGGGTCCAAAACATCAGAAGGGTAGAGCTGATAACTACAGAGAATGAAATGTATAACAAGTTTCTACCAAAAGCAGATCAGCAAGCGTTCCAACGTATTTAATAGCACTACGGACATTTCCTTTCGGCGGACAGATTTGCGGTAGGGGTAAAGAGTTGAACGGCTGACGTCAGGAAGGTCCATTGCCGTTGTTAGTCATCCCACCTACAGTTTCTCAGTTGGTGTGTAGGTTTAGTGTTCTCTTACAGCACACACGTCTGTCCCGTTTAACAGTTCCTGTGTTGTTCTGTAGTAGGTTTGTTTTTGTTGTTTTACAGCAGGCCTTTCAATGCTGTTTTATATTTTCTTTCTGAAAGCGTGTTTCTGGCTTTCTTCCCTTTTCGAACTTTTCTTTTTATAACTCCCACGTTGTTTTCTAGATTCAGCGTTGTTATTGTGTTGGTTTATTTTTGCGCAGCTGCTGTAACGCTGCAATGTCTGCTTGTAGTAACGAAACTTAAAAATTAAACTGTGCATAGGTGAATGGTGTAACTTATTATTGCTTTACTTTGATTATAAGCCCCCAGGGATTGTAAGATGCACCCTGATTTAGTAACAGGGTTTCAGAAAAAAAAAACACGTACATAAGAACAGAAATGGCCAATATTTAGATATAAAACTTACGGTATTAACAAAAACAAACTGACACAAAGCTCAATATGTCAATGAAACAAATTTTTCTACTACACGTATTAATTACCCACTTCCCCAATGTGACCATAGTCACAATCCGGTTTACAGATTCTTCTAAGTCGCTTTTTTAATCTGGCAAGTCGAGATCAGACCCATCTTATACGATATCATCTTCTGTGCTACCAGAGCATCTGTATGCAGCATTTCATGAACGATAACCAAATGTTCAAAAAAATGCCAACGGCAATTCCACATCCGGAAAGTTGATTGCACGAATGGTTGCAGGACGCCACGGTGGGCCCAAGTGCAAAAGTCGAACCGTGGCCGATGGATCTACCTTCATCGCTGAGTATGAGTTATATAAGACTTCCCCTGAACTTTGGCCATACGTCCACCATAATTCTCTGACATCGATTCTTGGACATCATAAAATCTGCAAGGCACGACTATTTCCGAGTGCTTATTAGTAGAGAAGAAATAAGTTTAATCAAAATATTTTCGTAATATACTACATACTTGCAACGACATTCTTGGCACCTTTAACAACAAATTAGGGCCCGCGGTGGCGCAGTTGGTTGAGGCACTGCGCCTCAAGCCGGAAGGTCGCGAGTTCGATTCCCGATGGTGTCATTGGAACTTCTCATTGACATAATCCTTCCGGCCGCACTATGGCCCTGAGGTCGACTCAACCTCTAACAGAAATGAGTACCAGGAATATTTCCTGCGGGGGTAAGGGCGGCCGGTGCGTAGGGCTGACCTTACCACCTTCACGTGCCGATTGTGAAATCTGTGAGCCTCAAACTCCTGGAACCCTCAGGGTCTGTCCAGGTCTGTAATTGGATTGCTTTCCTTTTTAACAACAAACTGGTCACATTTCATTGCAAAAAATACATTGCATCACCAGTGTTCACTTTCGCCATCCAGTGAGAATGTCGCGAACCTGTTTCGGTCGATATCTGGAGCCATTAAGACAGTCACTCAGAGTGACAGGAGAGAGATGATGACATGTCAAGCTACGTACACAACTAGCGTACGAAGACTTTCTCAGCTGCTGCATTGTTAGGAACTTACACGAACACGTGTAGGGAGCACGTGAATAAAAAAAAAAGTTGTAAAACAAAGCTGCACAGAACCGTGGTGGGAGAATATATCTCGAGGACGGGGAGCACCTCCCTTGACAGGGATGCTGTGGTCTCTTCTGTCCCCACCTGGTTGGCCGCATATTTCAAACAAACACGTACTTCAAATCGGTTCTTGATTTATTTAGCTATGCTTTATCCTCCACCTGCTTATCCTGAAATATAGAGAAATTTTTCCGTGTTATCAAGACAGTCGAAGAGCAAACCTGTCTCGCAACCAATATGTAAGGGTCAAGGTGAGGTCGGAAGAGAAAAAGCAATACAACCTTTCATCGTAACACATCTATAAATCATGTTCTCTTTTATGGAGGTAAGAACATGCATTTTTTACAAGAATCTTGCAATCAAGTGCTCAGAAAAAAAATCGGACTTCAGCCGTGGAAGTTAAGTGTCAAATGTTTCTTCGGCCTCAGCAACAACCTCACAGAGAACGTAAGTATGCATTATTTCTGAAGATCAGTAACGACGAGGTACCATAATTTTTGGTCGGTCTTCAGGTAAAATGTCCATTATTTTTGTCCGATTGTAACCGAAATCGGAGGGAAACGAGAAATTGTAGTAAAATGTCCTAACATGAAACCTCACGAACATCTCTCCGGCGGCACTCGCACTATTCCATGCCGAAATACGGACAAACATCACGAGTTTAATAGTCCCTTTCCTCAGTCGCTTGGGGAAACCGCCTAAAAGAAAGCCATAAGCAAATATGTTCTTATAGCACCGAGTGGGGCCGGGATAGCTTACGGACTGGACGGTCCGGGTATCGAATCCCAGTGGGGGCGAGATTTTTCGTACCCATGCAGACTGGTCCTGAGGCCCACTCAGCCTCCTATGCAATGGGTACCGGGTCTTTCCCAGGGTGCAAAGCGGAAGGAGCGTGGCGTTGACCACCCAACCCATCTAGCACCAAGGTTAAGGAAAAACTAGATCTATACCTCTACTCCCCCTCTGGGCCTTCGTGGCCTATCTATTCTAGGGTGGACTCTACTTTATACTTACCTTTACCTTTTACCACCGACTCTACTGAACAGCCCAAAGTCCCGTCACTTAACTGCACTTTTGTAGCTGCAGTCAACTTAAACGGCAAGATAATCATGAATAGTGAGAGGATGTTGAAATGGATGGGGGTGGCCATGGCCCATCTAGTAGTAATATCCTGACAGTCGTTTTGCGAAACTAAATAAGCCACGATAAACCATTTTTACGACAGATAGTAACTAACACACAGCGGGTACAACCCGACTAAAGCTCGCAGCGTCACCGCACACACCAAACAGCTTGATGTGGGTTCCTGTGACAATGCTGTTCAATTTCGGTTCGCCTGCTAGCCAATTAGTTTTTTTTTTTTTCCAGCACCGCGAAAACTTGACAAGTACACTTTAAAAATTCAGAATATCAGGGATGTAAATGCCTTTTTTTTATACTGGTAATTTAACACTATGCCGCACTGAGCAGAGCCACGAAGTTCGTAATCTTCCACGATGTTTCTCGTACGATCATCTCTGCCAGCGGGCCACAATTTCCCACACGAGTTCTACAGCCAGAATTGTGATTTACATCTTATCGTGCAACCTTCAGCTCAGTCGTAGCGCTGTCAGGCTTTAATTGAATCACCGTTTTTAAATCTAGAGACTGACATAGACCGAGCACTCTCGGCCTCGCATCGGCTGTCACTTGTCGTCACTAATCCCCGTTAAGAACTTGCCGCCAGGCTGTGCAGAGGACCCTTTACATCCCTCATTTGATACTGAATAGTCCAATTCATGGAACGCGGGCATACGCTTTTAAGTATGTCATCCATTTTATCTCTCTAATATCGACGTTCCTTCCCTGAGGTGAATATTATACGAGCCACTCCTCAACTCAGGAGTGTACAGAGTATAGACTACCAAGTAGCAGCATACGAGATAATGTCCGCACGGCAGGCCACGTTCCACATCCGAAACTACTGAAAGGATTTAGAATAAATTTGGCATGGAGGACTCATATTAAAACCGTAAATATGTATGTCGTTCAGATCTGTGTGTTTCATTTAAATAGTTTTTAGATAACATATTTAATAAAAACACGTAAAACCGATGAAATCGTACAATGTGCGAAGGAAGCATTCAAATAAGTCAAAAGAAAGCAATTTTTGCCTCTAAACAGCTTTACATTTGTACTGGAACAACATGATAAATTATCAGACATAATATAATGATCATTCCTTAGAAGATACTAAGGTTCAAGTTTTCTGTGGCATAACGTTGTGTCGACTGGTTTACTTCCCGGAGAGGCCTAGTGCCTCCATTTTCACACACTAATCTTGAAATACTTGCACTCTGAAGACGGAGGCAGTAAGCTCGTCCGAAGCGCCGCTAGATATTCAACTTTTAAATCAAGGATAATCATGACAAATTTTGTCCGGAAATTTCGGCGTCCGTTGGGTGACTTCACTAAAGCAAATCGTCGCATTCTAAACGTTGGGTTTACAAGTATGGCCACTTTTTGTATCATAATTTAATTATTAACAAACAGAACAGACGAAAAGTCGAATACAAATCCAAATTTCCAAGTTGTTCCACTTCGCCCAGAACTGAAAATTACTTTATTCTATTTCTGATCAGAATGGATCGTAACCTCAACCTTTTTTTCAACAATACTGAGCTCGGCCACGCAGTCCAAATGCCGTTCAGGACATTTCACTCAGTTCCAAGATCAAGTAATATGAACCGCTACCATAACCAGCTGGGAGCATGGTGATCTCGGCTACCACACTGTTCTAACATTAACACATCTGATTATTTTTTGTGGGAATTTCTTACGGATCATATCTATGGAAATCAAATTCATTACTATAATGATCTGCAAAGTGACATAAGCAGTTACCGGAAGCAGCGATACAGATGCTTTTGAGGCAGATACTGTAAATTCTCCTTACGCGTATACGCACTGTTAGTGAAGTGAGCTTGAATATGCTGATCATGCAGTGAAGTAACATCCGGATCAGTTGTGGACACAGGCATAACGGGCAAACCTTGATGCAAATACCTATGATTTTACTTTTGTAAAACGATTGTTTAACTCAGAGTTATGTGAAATATATAAAATGATTGGCCCTTCGCACATACACCGTGTTTAATAACTTTATTTCTTGCATCAAATTAAACACGCTCTTTCTACATTATAAAGACCATTCTGTTATTTTATTATAAGGAAATAATCGTTTGAGGGTTGTTTGACCGTGCATCTTAACTCATGAAATAGAGTGAAATGCCAACTTGATGCAACTAGGTAATTTTTATAGATGTATTCTTAGCTCTACGTGTTTCGGGTACATACGCCCATCATCAGGAGCATTAGATGTTGAGTTGCAGCATATGGTTTTCTGCGCCGAGTTTTTGAATGGGTGGTGTTCTTGAGAGGCGCTGCGTAGGTCGTGTGTACGGTGCGGATGGTGCCGTGCGACTCGCATGGTACCATCCGCACCGTACACACGACCCATCCAGCGGCTCTCAAGAACACCACCCATTCAAAAACTCGGCGCAGAAAACCATAGACTGCAACTCAACATCTAATGCTCCTGATGATGGGCGTATGTACCCGAAACACGTCGAGCTAAGAATACAACGATAAAAATTACCTAGTTGCATGAAGATGGCATTTCACTTTATTTCAGAAATAATCGTTGTCTACTCTCAGAATCACACAGAACAGCTATATGAGAATAGGGCAGAATTTCCGAATATTCAAGCACGTGGTACATACATTTATTATTAAGCTTTAAAGGATTAAACGTGACACAAATTTTTCATCACGCTGAAAAATGTTGAGGAACTACTGTGCTAAATGCAAAAAGAAGATCAGGCTTGGCGTTCTGAAACACACAGAACGTTCGGAAGGTGATACGTACATGTCCAAACATTGATTTCCCGCGGGATCACATGCATGGCGTCAGTATCAGCAACCACACATGAGGTCAAGCCCTCCGGAATGAAGCAAGGATTACTGAAAATATCGCACTATATTACCACGTATTTGTACTACTTATAGCCCTTTACAATAACGACGTGCAGCCATCCAGCACTTCGACAGCTGCACAAAATTCCCTATCCAACTCGCTGCAGGTAACGATTCCAACTTTTGGTTGGTGTGTTCAAAAGATTGCAAGGTAAAAGATTACTCAAGAGAAGATGGATAGGCATGGGAGATATCCACTACTCCATTTTGTTTATGAGGCTAATCAGCTGGGTAAAACAAATATCTTAAAGATAAAACTGCAGCATTTAACATCGGATGATATACACGATGACAAGAGAAAACTAACACACCTAATACACTCTCGTCTCTTCACCAGGCACATGACAAGCCACTGCATATTTTGGTTACGAAAGAAAATACTGTATATTCTCGAATCTAATCCGCACCGTTTTTACAGTTTCAGAGGGCTAAAAAATCAGATGCGGATTAGAATCGCGTGCGGATTAGATTCGCGGTCGTGAGCTGGATTTTGGAAAAATGATGGAGCTGGCAGTTAAATGGCCACTTCACACACGGCGCGTTAGTCGGATAACGGTTAAAGCTTTGGTAATATCCAATATTATGCAATCACTCTGCCTTGTAGGCAAGGGGCGGTTGAAAGAAATATGCGGATTAGAACCGGGAACTAACTTTTTTTCGTTTAAGAAATCGGTAAAAACTAGTGCGGATTAGATTCGGGTGCGGATTAGATTCGAGAATATACGGTATCACTTGGGAAACGTAAAAGCTGCTGATATCGAAACAGTATTAAAATGAATGTTATATAAATAGGATGTAAAGATACGAAGACTTGTCTGTCTCGGGGTAAGAAAGCTAGTGGATTCTTGTTAATGCTGCAAAGAATCTTGAGGCTGTACATATGGCAGAGAGAAAAGCCGTTTCCACTGCAGGTAAATGAGTTCCTCACACAGCCTGTGAGGTGGGACAGCTCTAGGCGATGTAATGGATTTGAAGTTTAAGCGCATGGGGAGAAGAAAAAAATGAGCCTACAGTGGGCAAAATAATTTACGTATTAAAAATGAGGAAGTGGCACTCGTCAATCGACGATGAGATGGAAAGATACTATCAAACATCGTGTTAAATAAACAAATTATGGGAATGTAAACTCGATTGTATAGTCCAATAAGTTAAACTTTCGGACTTTACTGTCATTATAATGTACTTAGGCGATGACTAACGTGGAAACAACAGTTCTGAACAGTCTGTCGAAATTGTGTCTAAAACTGCACATTAATTTCACAGACACTACCTCGCGTACTTGATTTTTTCAACAAATAAAAGTACCATCATTACTTCTAGACGCCCTTTCGGAGATAGCGCAAACCTCTGAAGCGCCTGCATTTAGATTATCCCGCAAAGCTGCCAGGTCGAAGAAGTTGCCTACCAGTCATGGTGTAACTTGCGGTTATCAGATCAAGATAGACGCACGGTCATTAATATTAAGCAGACAAGACTTCAGATACTTCCACGCTATACGCACATTAACACACGATGCCCGCGCGAGGATTAACGTCATCACGTTACCAGGGACGTAACCAGTCTTCATGAACTTCTCGACGTAGAGGGATATCCTTCATCACTATGCGATGACACAGGACACTGAAACCTGCAGCAATATTCATTCATGTGCGTTAAAACATAATGGATTTAAAATAAAATGTCACTAACACAGTTTTAAGGTGCCTAATACAGTCCTACTATACAAAACAGAGCTGTAAGCAACACACAGTTTACTTTCCTGTCGCGTAGATTTTCTAGTGCTACATAACAACCAGTGCTGTTACTGTTTGTGAAGAGCTAGTCACCTAAGAACGTAGTGTCGATGAATTACATATGTCGGGTACAAATTCGAAGTTTCGTGCCATCACCGCATGTCCAGTTGTTAATTTACAAATAGTAGTTCATATGGAGAGAGAGAGAGAGAGAGAGAGTGTGTGTGTGTGTGTGTGTGTGTGCATACACAGGGTTATTCGAAATGATTGTCGGAGTTTTAACAACTTGTCATACACAATACACGTGAGATAGCAGTATACGTATTTTTTTATTTAATAGAACAATACTCCAAGTTTCTGTTACATACCTTACAGTTGCGCTATATGTGCACCCTTTGTGGTTCTACAAACATCAACACGATAATCGAGTTCGTTCCAAACTGTTTGTAGCATGTCAGAGGTGATGGTTTCAATGGCCGTTCTGATTCGTACCTTCAGTTCCGGGATAGTTGCGGGAAGAGGAGGAACATAAACCTGAT
>Ga0123354_10003544_pt1 | contig 21611 bp, 11 predicted proteins | sample TergutLab28metaG_2_FD_97872 | JGI IMG/M metagenome (GOLD analysis project Ga0123354, IMG submission 97872) | Labiotermes labralis P4 segment gut microbial communities from Petit-Saut dam, French Guiana - Lab288 P4 | ecosystem: Host-associated > Arthropoda: Insects > Digestive system > Gut ... | reverse complement strand
TGTTAATAAAAATCCAACCAGATGCAACAGTATGCAGATATTTATATACTGCAAAGTCACTCTACATGTTTCGGGTGTCACAGCACCCATCATCAGGAGTACTAAAAACTGTAACCGCAGCCTACGATACAGGTCATAATACTGGTACAGCTACTTCCCTCCAGTTACAGTTTTTAGTACTCCTGATGATGGGTGCTGTGACACCCGAAACATGTAGAGTGACTTTGCAGTATATAAATATCTGCATGCTGTTGCATCTGGTTGGATTTTTATTAACATTGAATTACGATGTACAGAACCATGAGTTTAAAATTTAAGTAAATGTCCTTACGCACCATGGCAGAGGCCATACAAAGTGCCACTTTTTCGCAGAAAGTGTATCAAATAAACTTGTACTTGGTCTATTGCAAACCCCGTCCACAAACCTCGTGATAGATCTGACAGCACCGTGGAGATTTAAACTAAAATACTGTGACGGAATTAATTTTGATTCTTATCAATAAACTATAAGACCCACTTTCTAAAAATCTCTAGCTCTATTTCATGCATGTTCCTAAACACGGCTGACAAACAGAACGATTAAGGTGACGTGAAACACAAATTTTGTTTAGCTCCATAAATTTTATTTCAAACGTTTTTAATGTGTTGGATGTTTAATGAATTGCAAAACAAAACAAATTTCAATCCGTACGCAGTGCGCTGGATCTAGCTGTTGTGTGGTCAGTTCTGTGTCCGAAATAAATTAACTGGAAAAAGGAAGGAATGCAATATAGCAAAGACAGCATTTTGAAAGTTTGTACTTTCCAATACGGTATTCCCACACCTTTGCAAACTTGCTACTTTACGGTCAACCAAAATGATCGTCTGGTCGCATTCGTTTCTCGGTTCGCACACGGGATCCCCATGTGTCCACTTCAGTGCAGTAGCCGTTACTCTAAACCCCTGTCTGAATCGATCTTTTGGAGAGGCGAGAGCTTATCTCAGCCATCTCTCCGGCTCCAATTATCCAAGTGGCCTCAATAATTGCTCCATCGTTCCTCTCTTACACGTTATCTTTGACGCAGTTTTTCTCCCATTGAGAAAGTGGCGCGGGGATTTTGTCGGAATGGAGATATCGGGAATAAAGCCTTTTGTTCTGGGCGACCACTCCCTCCCCCCATAGCCTTTCATGGAACTTGAAGACATTTAGGAGACTTAAAAACTATACTACACAACTCTGGACGTCTTTCCACACTACTACTAAGCAATTAAAGAGCGGATCAGTTCAGGGTACAGGATCTTATGCAGCTCAGCAAGCGAAGAAATCGGTCTCTTCAGTGGCTCGAGCCAGCTTGTCACCGCGAAGGAACGGGTTTAATCCCAGGCCAGTCGGTATGGACTTTGTTGTGGACAAAAGGCACTGGGACAGGTTTTTCTGCGAGTACTTCAGTTTCCCTTGTCAGTATCTCTCCACCGTTGCTCCAAGCTCATTTATTCAAATATCGCCGATGCTATACATTATCTATAACTGGCGACGTCTTTATATAACACGTTTTTAGATAAGCCAAGAAATACCCAATTTAATGGAACGCAAAGATTTACGCAGTAATCACGGCAGTGCGTCACTGGAACCTATTCTGAGCCAGCGGAACAACTTCAGGCCCTCTTTATTTCACAGAAATTTGAATAATCATCCGTCCCTCAGATATGTTGGTCTAGTGGCGTGCATTAAAGCTAGGCCGGCTATTCAAATTATTTCTTTTTTTTTTTTTTTGTAATTGTGTAGCAATTTATTGACTTAAAAGTAGCTAATGTAATCCATTTGCCAAACAGCTTCTTTAGCTTCATTTAGTTAAGTTTAATTTAGTCTAATCTAGTCTAGTTATTTCAATACTTATTAAGTCAGCTACTTGGTTCAGTCAATCAATTAGCCAGAAAGTTGGCGCATTTGGTTGATTAAGATTGTATTAAAAATTGAAGAGGTCAAAAAAGTGAGCGACAATACGAAATGTTTTTAAGCAGTTCTCTAGAAGTTTTATGGTGGTCTATTTGAAAACAATGTCATTGTGTTCTGGGAAAATATATTCAGAAAACTACGAACTGAAACCTCAGACACGTTAGTGGATAAATGGGCAGAGTTCGGACTGGTTACCCCGCAATAATGTAGCAGCAGTGATATTCGCTGCTTAAGACAGCATTTTCAGGAACACCTTACGTCCAGGTACCGTTGTTGTATTTTGTCTGTAATGACAGGAACGACTAACATGTATAAGGACAGACGGTTCTTTTGGCGATATTCAAACCAGCAAAGTACGTCCGTTGGCAGTGTTAGACATGGTCAGTTTGAGTAGCTGCAGCTTACAAGCTAACTGCACTTAGCAAACCTGTCATTACAGCAGAGTTCAACGAAATAGTTAAGAGCTGATTATATGTCAATTCCAGCGTGCTTGAAAGCTGTAATATGCAGTCCTGGAGGAACTATGTAAATATGACGGGCCCGTCCCATCTGCTGATTGTCATAATTATCGACGACCTATTACTTTTTCGAGACACCGCCTGTACGATTTCGCTCCTGTTCAGCACATTAAAAAAAAGAGGGTTCTGAAAAACCAAGCAAAGCAGTTACTAAATAAAAACATAGGCATAAATAAGTCATAAGAGAGACACTTAAGTGCGGTACTTGTGTTCGAATCTTCCTGGAAACACGAGTGTCCCCTATTCAGTTTTCATATTACCAAATAGAGATAAGAATAACTGAAAAATAAAAAACCAACTAGATGGCACTTATTATTTTATTGTACTTCTTATAGGCTCAACATGTTTCGGGCATTACTATGCCCATCATCAGGAGCACGTGACTGTGATGTTGATTACCACACTGGTAATTTCGGTCTTGGTTTGCTGTATGTTGGAGGTTATGTGCGGTTAGTAGTGTCCGGGCTGCTGCCTGCAGCCCGGACACTACTAACCGCCTAACTGCACCTTACCTCCAACATACAGCAAACCAAGAACGAAGCGACCAATGTGGTAATCAACATCATAGTCACGAGCTCCTGATGATGGGCATAGTAATGCCCGAAACATGTAGAGCCTATAAGAAGTACAATAAAATAATAAGTTTTTTATTCTTCAGTTATCACAATGATGCACGGGTCAATAAACATCAGAGATAAGAATCTTTGAGTCGGGCCGATACCCCGGCCATGCAACTCTGAAAAACTACTAAACAATTTGCTGTTTCAGAATTGGTTCTGAATCGCAATAGTCATCAAAAATGCCGAATCTGTGATAGGACAAGAAGAAGGTAAACCCTACCAGAAGCTAGCACAGAGATTCACTGGAGGTAGATTAACCACAAACAATGGTTGCCGTCGGTTCATATCTTCTTACCAGAAAACGAGTAACTACATAACTTCAGATTAGCCAGTACTTTAAAAAGTTAGCGAAATATTCGTACTTGGTATTTACAAATAACATTTGTAATGATATTCAGCACTATATTAATAATAGAAAATATCAATGCATATTTTACCTTTCAATTTGCTGCAAAAAAATCAAAGGATGGAAAGCTCAAAATTACAGCTGTATTTCTAGAAATACTGGTTCTTCAGTTGACGTTAGGAACAAATCTTCTTTTTATTTCTGGCTGATGACATACAGTTTCAGTGGGCTGATCTGCCATCGTTTCGGACAGTCTGCTTGCCTTGAAGGCGAACTGATTACCTAAAATTTTACACGTGCTGAAACATAATGTTTTACTGGAGGAAGAACACAAAATGAAGGTCTCTAAGAAAAAAATGCTGTGGAAGAAATTTGTATGAGTACATAAGGCAGATATACTGTACTAAATCACTGAAGAAATTTATGTGGGCTTCAAGAGGGACTTCATAATTTGCATTGTGTGTTTACGTTACTAGGAGAATGAATGAAAGGCGATGAGGTGAGCGGCACACGAAACCTGGATGTGAGAAACGAGAAATGCTGTCAAGATTTCGTAGGGAAAAACTCGTAGGTCATTCAGATGAACAGGCTCAGTTGGGAAAGTGACTTTAATTAAATATATCGTGTGGATATAAACTAAACTGGAGTGAAATGCGGTATAATTCGGAGGTAGAATTTACTGGCGATGGTGAGGATCTTCTGATTTCATACGAATTCTCGAATATCTTTCAATGATTTAATAATTATACCCCTACATGGCACGTCAGAGAGATAACAGGCTAGCTCCGTGAGATGTAAGGTTGACTGACAGGTTAATAAGTTAGGCGGGCAGTTACTGGAAAGATTATTTAAATTAAATTTTACTTAACCTTCTTAGCCGATGCGCTCCCCTAATTAAACTGTGTCGGCTCTAAGCACGTTCATCAGGCGATTACGTAAGGAAATCATGACATCTGGCACCGGGGCCGATTTTCCTGGATAAATATAAAATTGTGGTGTTGTTAGAGGCAATGGATGGGGCCTCTTGCTGGACGCGCCCCAAATGGGTTTCATCCCTCATAGCTAACAATATATTAACCATAAAAACTAGTTTTACGACGAATGAAGCAGGGATGTCCAGACTGTCAGCATCTTATGTTTCTTAATTCCACAGCTCAGACTAAATTGGCTATGTAATAATCTGACATTTATTGGCAAACACTCCCTCAAATTACTGGCACTTCGCATAGTAGACTGAAATGTAGATTGCATAGTACAGCAGAGCAATTCAAGCAGTTCGAACGTGATGTCACGAAAGAACTAAACTGATACTTATGGAATAATTATGGCAACAAAGCACCTGCGTGGTGTGCTGGGAAAAGAGATAGGTCTAGTACCAGCAATGTGATAATTCGGTAGTACTTAATGTCTAGAAGCACTCTGTGTTTTATCTGTATTGTTACACTAGTTAATAGTCTTAGTGTCAATAAATTCTGTGGTCGGTAAAAGCTTCTGGCTTATCTTGAGTCAGTAAGTTCCTTGGACTTGCAGCTTAATATTCTCCTCTCATTTGCGACTAGATCTCCAAAATATTATCTTTCGTTCAAATTTTTTCACCAAGCAATTTAACTAATAGGAGTATGTTAAAATTAAAGGTACAGTAAATTTCAGCGTACCCTAAGAAGCGCTGCTACTGCAGACTTCTTAGGCAAGACACATGGCATTTTATGAAACCCTAAATTTCATGTCAGATTACACAAGATCGCCACCAGATCCTAACAATTTAAGTCTAAGTTCTCGCTTAACAACCATTCAAATGCTGTTTCTTTATCCCAATCTTATAATAAAACAAACTGGATGCACTAATTTCTAACATTTATTTTTGGAATAAAACTCTATATGTTTCGGACAGTTCCTCTGTCCATCATCAGAAGTTCTTCACTGTACACACCGCAATGGTGTATGTCATACAGGTTTGCTGACAGCTTGCGAGCAGAATCTGGACGGAACCAGTTCCGTCCTGAGAATAGAGCGTAGAGTTTTATTCCAAAAATAAATTTAAGAAATTATTGCATCAGTTGGTTTTATGGTAAGAGTTTTTCACGATGCACGGTCACCTGAACGTCAAATTCTTTATTCCAGTTTGGCAAATCGTGCAACCTCAAGCAGTTCACACTGTCAGAAGACAGTGACACATAAAATGACTGAAGAAAAAATGTCATATGATTATAAGGAGATGTCAACAAGAGTATAACAGCAGTGTGGATTACCTCCGAAAAAATGGACATCCCCATCAGAAAACTAAATTATTAATGCAATCGCAAGGAGGGCGATGTGTGAAGCTACCTGGCGACACAATTCGTTGATTCGTTACATAACATACTTATAAAATTTTACACGAACTAATTTTTTGACGTTTTGCTGACCGTGCATCTCAGTATATTTATCTTAGTATTTCACCAACTTGATGCACAAAATTTTGTTTCACAATAAATTTTATTTCATGCCTCTACATGTTTCGAGCACATGTGCTCATCATCAGGAGGTCAAAATTGCATTACACTGCCTCTGGTATCATCACACCTATAGGTGTGATGATACCAGAGTACATGTGCTCGAAACATGTAGAAGCATGAAATAAAACTTATTGTGAAACAAAATTTTGTGCATCAAGTTGGTTAAATACTGAGGCTTATGATTTTTTCGCCTTCATTAATTTCATTATTTCGTCTTTTACCATGAGTTAAATTGCTGTGAACTCTTATTGGATTGAATTTGAATCTGATTTTATGTACCTTCCATGAATCCAAAACACGTTACAACCTTTGGATACAGAACAAGACATAACCAGTTACTATAAATTGTTACATATGGTGCTTTCCGAATAATATAACCAACAAGATGCACTATTTTCTATTAATTTATTTCATTAATAAGCCTCTATATGTTTCGAGCAGGCCTGCTTATCATCAGCAGGAGGATCAACTGTGTATAAACAGCAAATGGTACAGTCATGCTGAAGAGTAATGGAATTGTTTAAAATTACTTAAATATGTTGAAAATCGTTAAAAGCGTGAAAAATATCCAACTAGGTGTTTGTAAGTGTACGTACAGAGTTGTTAGAAGGCATAAAGATGATGAGCAGCAAGCCTGCTCGAAACATGTTGAGGCTTATTAATTAAATAAATTAACAGAAAATAGTGCACCTTCTTGGCTCATATTATACGGATATATCACGATGCACGGCCAACAAAACATTAAATATGTTAATATTACTCAATATTAGCTTCAAATTAATAAGCATATCAATTATAAAACTCTGTGTTTATAGAAAAAATATCCATCTACAGAATAAAATTAATGAGCATTTAGATGATTTGTAACGCGGATTTAAGCTGTTTAATATCATCAACCATACTTTTAATAATTGGTGGGAGATTATTAAACACTTTTATGCCAAAAGAGTAGATTTTTGATAAAATGATAAGTTTGGTACAGTTCGGTGAAAATTAAATTTATGTTATGAACAATGGAATTAATTTCTATCTTATTCTTTTTGTTATCTATAAAAAAAGGAATAGAAAGTACTATTGTCACTGAGAGGTAAATTTTTTGAAGTCTTAAATACGAGTTAAATCTCTACACGAGTCTCTACTTCTGCATTCGATACTCAGTTTTTTTTTTAACTTTTCCACGTGCTAGGTGTTCCCAAAAAAACGCAAAGCATCGAACGAAATATTACAATCATGCCGCTTACGTAATGTGTATTATAATGTGAAATATTCACCAAACAACGCATTGTATAAACGTGAAAAATATGGAACTGCTAATTAAAATAACACAACATGACGCAAAAATATATAATTTCAGTATAATTGAATTCTCCACCAACATACGAATATATGAAGTATGTCGACAATATAATACAACAAGTTTATAATTATGATATAACGACGTATGACTGTATCTGATGAAGACAATAGTCAACGAAATTTTTGAAAAAGGATGTGACAGTTGCGAGTATGCCACTGGAAGCCAACCTGGCCCTGAATTTTATATTCCAGAATCACTAATGACATTAATATAGCGCAAAACAGGAGATGGGAGCAACAATGGTGCCAGTTACCTTAGTATCCTAAAGCGACGTACGGTAATATATATACAAAAAATTTAAAGCTTTTTAGCGGTATTTAGGTTATGTAAAATAATATATCAAAAACGATAACCGGAAACTTTCTAGGGGTTTGGTTAGACAGCGATAATTAACGTACTAGAGGAAAGAGGAGTGTGATATTTTCTTTTAAGAAGATACATACACAACAAAATAAATATAGCTACATATTATGTATAAAATATAGCAAAGGAACAATATCAACACAATAAGAAGTCCGTAGATAAAAATATATGAACTACGTAAGTAAATTTTCCTCGCATTATCATCCTCCTGCTTACATACAGGTCTATCACGGAGGCTTCTTTCCTTAATGTTTTTCTAACTAAAATTTAGTTTGCATTTTCATATGTCCTATGCGTGCTACATGATCAGCTCATATAATTATATTTGTTTATATCATCGTAATAAGGAAACAGTTCTAAGTTCCTCTAAACGACTAAGAGAGATTTATCTGATAGAGTATCCTTAAACCTATAACACCACGAATTCCTTAACCCAGTTTACACATCAATAAACAGGACATTCTGCTCCTTACTTTATTAGTTTCCACGCCTTTAAAAGTTTGGGAACCGCTTTCCGGCTAGGTTCCAGCGGTCCGCTATGTCTGTTGGAATCGTGTGACCCCGCATCACGGTTCTCCCGCCACTCATTAAAAACGTGCGAGGCTGATATAATCTAATCTTATTATCGATCACTGGAGCTGCCGTTATAATGAAATCGGAACAATTAGTATCGGATTTATACTATGTAAGGGTGCGAGAGGGTTGTTCACAATGGGAAGGGGTTGCTACCCTCTAAGGGAGCGAAGTTAGTTTTTATTTGACGAGATTCTATTGACGGTGGACCACCAAGCTGTGAATATCTAGATAAGGGAGGTGCGCAGCTTTCTTCGTCTATTGAGACGAGGAGCGCATTCTTTATGTGCATGCTTGTACCATCCAGTTTCTTACAGTGAACAGCTATAAAGAAGCTACGTTGACTGGATCGGCGTGATAACAAGAGTTCATACGACTGTGAGGTCAACTAGGTAGGCATGTTTTTCTTCAGCCTACTTTCCTTTCAAAGGGTACGTAAGCATAATATCTATGTGTGTGTGTGTATGTGTTTCACCGCTAATAGCTTTCAATCAACTGACGCATTTCTGTACAACTTTTTTTAGTGAAGACCAACCCACCGTCTCCTTACTCTTAACCGCGTACCATAGATGGTATTAACATGGCGGTCATACGAATTTCTAGTGGGGCTATATACGATCTCAGTTCCTGAAATTTTCCACAAAAATTATATATTTAGCTCTATTTCCATAATTGTAATTTTAATCAGAAAATTTCTTCTTGCGTTTTGTATTAAATATCTATCATCTTAGTAAATTTGATATTCCTATATGTAAATGACATCAGACGCTACATCTCCACTATACGGAGGAGTTAATGGTTCATTCAAATTTCCGCCACGTTAATTTTCTTTATCAAAATACCATTTCAGCAATTGTTAAAAATGTTTAAAATAGGAAAAATCTTCTGACACGGACGTCGGTGTTTTATTCAATTAAGCCGTCATTGGCTAACGCTAATACACGGCGTCGGCTTTACGTAAATAAAATATGAATATGGAAAGATGGCGGAACGTTCCTGAAGCGAAAATCTGAATAAGGCTAGACGGATAAAAACCTGTCTCGATGCTTCTTTGTCCACCACAAATCCCACTTAAATAGGTCTGGGATCGAAACCGGACTTCCGCGGTGAGAAGTCGGCGACGAACGGCATGGGCCGTGGCTCAGCCCCAAGGTTTCTGATTCTCCAGCACCTGAAGATGACTGTGACAACACCAAACCAGATTTACGCAGTGAACACAACATACACTTTTCAGTTTTATTTGGATTCTCTTCGTGTGTCAACTTTCTTATTCGCGTCTACAATAAGTTCTTTTACTATTTATTAACGCCTTCGCCCAAAAATTTTAATCAGCCTTGAGTCACAATCTTGGGAATTAATCAGTCAACATTCAACGTAAGTAAACTCCTGTAAGAGCCGCTTAGAGCTGACCAACTCTTTTCAGTCTAATTAGAAGCCCAACTTGCTTCGGCAGCTATCCATGACAGAAGTCTCACACTGGAGAGATCGTAACCATAAGAAGAAATAATCAGAGACAATAACAGCTCCTAAGCACGTATGCCCTAATTTTTGTCTAGTTTTATGTTTAAACTATTCGTGTTGGACGGTAATTTAATTAAATTATTCCTTTCAAACACAAAGAGATGACCTTCTTCTAAAAACCTAATACTGTTACGATTACAGGGTAATATGACCCATCGCTTACTGTCAGTGTCCTAGTGGAACGGCGTCACAGTGAGAGTAAACAGCTGCAAGGCAGCTAAGAACAAACCAAGGAAAATTTTGTGACAAAAAATAATGCTTCTGAATTACTGGAAGTAGCCTACATTAAGACACAGACTGTACAAAACACCGTGGCAAGATGCAGAACAATCGTACTTTGGCCAGTAGATCGAGTTGTCACCAAATGAGCTCTGAGAGTGCCTGAACATCTCGATGAATAAGACGTCAGAGAAGATGACCTTGAAATATCTATTCCCCTTTCTGTCTCGTTTCTAAGCCTATGGTGCGATTCTGGAACTGCATTTAGGGTATAGAAACCAGCTGCCCAAATAAAAAAATTTCTGATAATTGTAAACTCTTTCTTATGCCGGTGACAATTAAAATGTTGCTGAATGGCAGCAAATACCAATTATGTTCAAGTGTGCACATCAAACAAACATTAATTTACACATGCATAAACGGCGATATCTAACCAGCTAAGAATAAAAATTTCTTAACGATTACAATTTCGGCAGCGCTCTGCTATATATTTTAACCTAATATACGGTTAGGTCTCCCCTAAGGTTTAGACGTTTTTCACTTATTCCTTCCATGAGTACTACATGTCCATTTCAACTCATTCTGTTTTGTTTCATCTGTATAAAAATAACTTAAGAACAATATTAGGCCATATGTCAATAAAACATTTTAAATTACAAAGCGTGAAGGCTGAACTAATTTGAGGACCACTCTGTAATTTCAGGACCACCTTGTGGCGTTCCAGAGGAAGCACACGTCATGAGAAACGGGCTGTGTGAATACAGGTAGACCAGATAATGGATCCGTAATGGTGGTATTTTTCAAACTTTCACATTCTTGTTTACCAAGTAGATAACAAATGCTTGCTCTTAATCACAACCTCTAATGTGTTTCAGTATCGGAATAATCAGTAGGTGCATATATTACAGTGGCATTTAGCCTTCGGGATATTTAATATGTATATAAAGTAGGGAACCAATACAACATCCAGACCGTTATAGAATTCTTACTATTTTGTTTTTAAGACTGTTTAAAGTATCATATTCTCTGCCACCGGTCTTTAATATGCTTGCATGAACGTTTAGTCCATTAACCAACCATTCTTCAAATCCGTAAAAAAAAGGAAGGATATGGTCCTTATACGGTACATGTAATAGTCTTGGACGCCTTCCTACGATATTGATGTTACATCACGAAGATGGCTGCTAAGCTGAAACGTGTAAAATTATCTCTAGGACTTTCATAAAATTGTACCTTGTTGCATGCATTATTGCATGAATACAGCCTTTTAAAAAATACATTAATCGTCTGAAGACCAAAGATCCACCTGAATAATGGGGTGTATATAAATTCACTTACCACACACAGCTAGAAGTCCCTTTCAATTACAAAGACGAATCAACAAACGCTGTACTGAAAATTATTCGGTATATACTGTCAGAAACGTGTGAAAGACATACAGTATGTGGCAAAATAAAAATTATCTTAATGTTCTACGTGGTAAACACAGTTACCAATCGACTTTAAATGGTAAACCGATTTTACTTGGGGTAACGGAGGAAGAAACTGAAATTGAATACACACGGATATCCTGTCACGTAGCTCAACTACACAGCACTTCGCGTGTTTCTTGAGTTACCTGTTTTCTTTCTACCTGCAATGAAAGCTACAATTAAATTTTATGACCAGTTAAAAAGACACACCGGCGCGCGCAAACACAGGTCGCGTGCGTGAGCGGGCGTGCAACCGTCGTCAAAACAGATAAATGGTTTTAAGTATGGCTTCTCAGTGGTTGTCTGATAAAACGGCAAACTGCTAATAGCTAGACAAACTAACGGCGCAAAGCTTTTCATGAACAATGTTTAGTTATTCATATTATAAGTCAATTACCTGTTCGTTCACTCTTACCTTCATTATCGCGTCCACAAAAGTCCCCCCTTCGACCTTTTCCTGCAAAATACAAATGAACTTCTATACTTCGTGACGTATTACCTTAAGATCCCTTTTAGACACAATATTTTACTCCAAGCTATCCTAAAAATTTCGAAGCGCCTCCTCCCTTACACAGAAACCAAGAAGCTGTACAATTTCCTCTTCCTCTCATAAACCCCCACGGAATGCACTCTTTCTTGAGAAGCGAAGAGTCGTACAAGCTCAGTTAGCCAAAATATTTCCCAACTTCTACAGGGCCAGACGTAAATTGACGGATCTAGACTATGCCGACGATATATGTTTGTTAACCCACTCAAAACGAACTATGCAAAAAATGCTTGAGAGATTAGGAAAAGAAGCAGAAAACGCGGGATTAAAAATTAATGTAAAGAAGACTAAGGAGATGCGAATTGCCCTGACAAACAAAGAGCCCCTCTATATACACAATGAAATAATTGAAAAAAGTGACACAATTTACCTATTTGGGAAGTATTACTGATAGCACAGGGGGAACGGAGGCGGACATCAAAGCTCGTGTGCGAAAGGCCCAAGTTGCATTTAGTGCACTGAACGAGATCTGGCATTCAACGACACACTCAACGCAAACCAAACTTCGCATCTTCAACACGAAAGTGAAAGCGGTTCTACTCTATGGCTGTGAGACTTGGAAAAACTCGAAATATATAACAACTAAACTGCAAGTCTTTATTAATAAAAGTTTGAGGAAAATACTAAGAATTTTCTGGCCGGACCGGATAACGAATAACGAGTTGTGGAAGCGCACGAAACAACCAAGAATAGATCTGCAGATCAGGAAACGCAAGTGGGGATGGCTGGGCCATACACTGCGGAAATCGACTGATGATATAACCAGGCAAGCCCTAGAATGGAACCCCCAAGGCAAACGGAGTAGAGGGAGGCCGAAGAACACGTGGCGAAGAACGGTGCTTGAACAGGCCAAAGGAGTAAAAAAGACCTGGGCAGAGATTTAGTGCGTCGCCAAGATAGAGTGCGGTGGAGGAATCTTGTGGATGTCCTATGTTAAGCAGCGGAATGATGGGACTATTGATTGTTCGACTGATTGACAGGGACCGACGATTCCTTCGAACCTTATTCACAAGAGCCCGCTACTTGTCCATATCCTGAATCAGATCTAATCCACACCTCAGCAAAGACAGTTTTGCGACACCCATTTTAATATTACTCTCCCTTTTAAACTCAGATAATTTCCACCATCCAAGATCCACCCACCTCAACCTTCGCGATTTAGTTGCTCTAACCATACGAAGTAAACACTAGTCTACAAATGGAAAAATTACTTACCGTATACACATAATTTTTCTCAGTAAATTGGAATTTCTTGTAGACCTATCGCATTCTTTCCTTCATCTTTGTGCGATTAGGCCTACACAACCCCCAAGTTTATCAAAGCGCTCTCAAAAATCAGCCTTTGGACCCACGAACCAAAATTAGCTATAAAAATAAATGTTAAGCACTAACAATAAATCCCCTTGTATGAGCAACGTTTGTACTCCTAAAGTTACATTAACACAACTGTGCACTACGTTACAAGTTTCATCTCCGTATTAATTCACTTCCTAAATTCGTACGCCAGTGTTTCTGCCACCCAGAGAATTGGCATTACGGCCATACAGGTACTTATTAATGGTTTGGGAATAAAAGGTAATACACAAATATTGGTTAAACACTTTATTATCCAACTAATGCACAATATATAATATGTAGATACAATTAAAATTATAAAATATTTAAAAGTGCTCCGGATCACAGAGGATCCATCATCAGGGAGCCTTGTACACTGCTTGGCTAAAAATTACAAGAATGATTCTATCGTGTTCGTTGATATAGACAAGGTCGGTATTACGGCAGCATATTCTGAACCGTTGTGCGTGCGTGTAGTTCACTGTATATGAAGGCGCTCAGTGAACTACACACACGCACAACGGGTCAGAATATGCTGCCATAACACCGACCTTGTCCACGTCAACAGACACGATAGAATCATTCTTGTAATTTTTAGCCAAGCACTGTACAAGGCTCCCTGATGATGGATCCACTGTGTTCCGAAACATGTTGGAACATTTTCAAATATTTTATAATTTTAATTTTATCTACATATTACACACTGCGCATTAGTTGGATAATAAAGTGTTTAATTATCATTCGCAGGGACTGACAAATTTGGCTTCCTGCAGTTCCTCCCTCCCCTCTGCGGCCTTACAATACCTTAAAATATATCCCAACAGCTGCATTGCACGTACTGTCATTTTAGGTCATACAATCTAGGCAATTGATAAGGCATCGTTAACAGCGTTAAATAATGGGTATTTCATTACAACTACACGGATTATACAGCCGTATGGGGAGGATGGCTGCATTGTGAGAAGCATTATAAAGCCCGGCCTCCGCACCTACGTTCGAGCCCCGAGTAGGCCTATTTTGGATACCAATCGGTTGTATCATTAAATACGTCACAGCCCAATTTTACGTTGCCGTCAAAGCTATGGCTTTCATACGAAGCTACATACAGACACGTTACGTGGTCCAACATTTAGTTTGACAATGAGAGCTATTCACATGGGGCGACGTTTCCGAATCGTTACGGTTCGACCTGAAAGAGCCGGCCACACTATATGCGCCACCACACATTACACAACGCTCCAAACACACATTAAAATCAGATTTCGCGAATCATATAAATTTGTCCTGTTATTTACCTAGAACTTCTGAATTCAAGGTTGCGTTATAAGACGTGTTCGTCAATATAAATAGGCCTAAATATTAAAACTATTAATCCGCAGGATTATTGGTGAGTTGACATGCAAATCAGTTAATTAACTACTGTGTTATTATTACGCATTATAACTCTCTTCCATTCCAGAATTTATTTTTTCTCTGTCGTTCGCTTCTCTTTTTGATTAGGAAGAGTGTAAGAACGGCAAGTGTCTTAAACCAGCCAAATATTCGGACTTCATGGCACCCCTCGTGTTATTATAAACGACTGTCCACGTATTTCTCTACCCCTTCTTAAACACACATTCAGTCTACGCTCATTTCTGTAAAATTTTTCATCCTAAAAGAAGAAAGCATCAATTTTACTTTCTCTACAAATGAGAACAATGCCTCTGCTAAAAACTTCACTTCCATTTTCCCTTTTAACAATTATTCTAAATTGTTTAAATTTGTTATCTAAGAACATATTTCACACTATGTAAAGTTTAAATTACACACTTCCCCGCATAGTTTCACCAAATTCAAATTTACCTTCCTGATTTAATATCTTGTCTTTATTACCCCATAGTTTGCTCCAAGTGACCAGGCTAATTTCGACCATGATCTTTATAATTTGCTTCTTTATAACGTTAATGCTTTACATTTACTTATGATTACATAAACTGGCTACGTAAGTACTTAACAAACAGGCATTCCCCCATTTGATGTAGATCTACGCCTTCGGAAATCGTCACAAGACACGATCTTTCACAATGTGGGGGCAGGTCCACTTCAAGGTTACATCAAATTGTGGGAGAGATATGAAAGTTCACCCGTCATCTGTGTTTCTAAAAGCAATGATACCTCTTGCGTTTCTCACGCGTTCAGTGTCAGAATATAATTAAAGAGCCAACCAAAGTCAGTTGCACAGGAAAAAAAATCCGTCTCGTGATCAGACCCTTCTTGTGTTCACACTGCCCCGAGCAGCAAGAAACGACCTCCAGTGATGGGCCACGCAGGGACGCGTTAGAGGCAACAAAAACATCACTTCCGAATACGATTCTTAATCACATTCAGAAATGGTTAATATAAAGCCGTATCACACGTTTCTTCCTAGACTTTCACGACCAAGAAGTATGACCGATAGCAATTCCTTTAAGAAAACCCGTTTATAAAATTTGCAGTAATGCTAGACGACTGTAAATAATGCTCGGGCCTTTCTTAACGCCGAAAATACAGGGCGTTTCATAATGTTCTCCGTGATTACAAACATTTATAACAAGAAAGCCAAAGGAAATACCTTAATGGAGTTTTTCACAGCCACAGGAAAACTGGAAAAGTTTTTTTTTTCACAACTAGAGATATTCAATGTGTGCACCACGGGTGACACGGCACGCATCGATACGATATTCAAGTTCTTGCCACACATGCGTCAACATGGGTGCATCGATATTCTTCACTGCTGCAATGATCCGTGGCTTTAGGTCAGCGAGGTCTTGTAGGTGGGTCCTTTGCGTAATTTGCATGCAATGCACGTTGCACAGTAACCACAGACTTACTCGTGTGATATTCCAACACACAAAACGACTTCTCCCCCCTAGCGGCCATTTTCTCACTACATACACTCGCACCGCCTAGCGGCAGAAATGTGAACTACAAAGAAAAACAACTTACTGGGGAAACAAATTGAGTTGTTCTTTCTATCTGTACAGGTTTCGTAAATACGTGTCCTACGGTTTTCCTATAATACATTTTTGTAATCCCGGAGTACATCATGAAACGCCCTGTAGAAGTGGAAAAGTAGTCAGCTTTTTGTCCGACTACTTTACCTCCAACCGAAAGAAAAGCGTGAAATCAGTTTTTGTTTTACTGGTATGGGTTAACTTGGCCTTTGGACATTCACGATGTCTTGCCGACGTAACGGAGCGTGCAGGTAACGCTCCACTCTTTCTTAATTCCAGGAACGAATGGAGGTGAATGTTTAGCGTCATGCTTTGGCTGTTACACAAGCCAACCAACTGCGATACTCAAGATGATACGAAGCCGGATGGGTTGAAGAACTAGGAAATAAATTCTAAAATCCTAGTTCCTTCCGTTTAGTCCTTCCAATTTACCGAGATATTGCTGCTCGCTCTGTTTAATAAATACTACTTAAGTGAAATTAGCACAAACATCTGTATTTAACAGATCCAACAGTGACGAAGCGTTTAAACTATTTTCCGGAGTACACAAACCGCTTCCTTTGCAAAAGACCGTCTGCGAAATTGCCTAGACAAGATCTTTATTATGGCTGCAGCCACTTCCCGTCTGTCAGTAAATGCCCTCTTCAGTCGATGCTGTGTGATTAAATAATTCGCCAACAAACTGAAACGTCTAAACGTGTCACAGCATCACTGAGAAAACAAGTGAGAAACAAGTCACTGCAGTATGAATCTACGTGACGTCAGCTGTGCCTGAAATAAAGATATCACTATCTGACAGAGGAATCTAAGTTTATGTCGAAACGTGCCAGTTACCAGCTACAGGCTATTTCACCTCCCCCAGACTACCACACAACGACAGTGTTTGTGCCAAAAGCAATATGAAGAAGATTAGAGTGCTACGGGATGTTACGCAATGTAGACTGGTGAACAGTTACCGACTTGTTAAGGAGCGTAGTGCCTTCATCTTCAGGGTACAGCAGGCCTTATCGACAAGGTATCCAATCCTATATGACTTAAATCCTTATAAACTCCACTATAAAAACTAGAAATCTCTCAATATAAGATTATTATCTTCACGTTACTTATCCCTCGCACAAAAAACGGATTCTTAACAAGATCTATACTACGTACCTCAAGGCTTATTCCTCAGGACTTCAGAGCCATGGTTTGAAATATTCGACTACTGCCTACGATTTTAATAATCTCGATTTAAATGTTTATTTCTATTTGCTGCAGAGTAACAATATAATTCATCATATGTGTTGTGAAAGTTACACTAGAAGGTTTGAATATTATATGATAATAAAGATTTTCAAGACCTGCAGTTGTAGCAAATTGAGCTCTCAGTCATGAACATTCATACAGTAATATTAAACATTACATCGTTGTTTGCTAGTACAGCCTGATGATGGCTTGTTGATAAAGTCAATATGTAGCTGCTGGTCCCAAAAATATATGGTGTGTTCGACTGTTACATGGATTGGTTTTTATCAGACTATTAATGCAAGAACTGAAGGCTGCACTCTACTGTATTTTACAAATATGTCTGTGTGATTTGGAGTAGCACGTTGGTTTTGATAACACTTATTGTAGACACGTATCTATTACCGTACAACGGCACACAAGAATTGTCAAAAAACGTGTTGGGAAAAGTTCGCTTTGGAAACGTAGATTTTCACAAGCATGTAATACTAATACAGAGCTAACACTTCCGGCTAGAATAGGTCAAATAGCAGATTCTTATTGACACGGTAAGAAGGTTGGATTTCATAAAATGTAGCTACGTTTTGTCCACATGAGCGAATGTCAGTTAAAAACTTTTTTAATTAGTATAATTAATTGTTATAGACATAACACAATTGTTGCAAAGCTAGTTACAACACACTTAAGTTCAGCAATTAGTGTTACTTCCATTGTGATAAACATTCAAAACATCCAAATTTTTCCAACTAAAGTTTTAGACCTTATTAATTTAACACAACACAGACCTACCACTTTATCTAAAACAAACTCTCTTTGATCTTCGAGCCAAGTTGTGGGTTACAGCCACAAATAAAAATAAAATTCACTTATTATTCACACAGCCCGCTAAATATCAAATCCTATTTTAATCCGCCAAGTAATTTCAAATTTCGGTATACGAGTTCATTTCACATAGGCCTATAATGTGAACAGCACACATCAGTAGTAAGTGCCGTAACCATCGCCGATGAAGGAAAGAGAAATACATGAAATGGGCACCAGCAAACGAGAGTCCCTTACTGCAAAATAATATGGCTGTTCGGCAGCGGGCTGTGGATAAGCAAGCGGTTTTGGGACTAAAGACATTTACTGATCTTTCTTTCTTTTTCTTTCCTGTGGTGATTCGGCACGTCTTCGGGCCATGTACTCCCCATTCAAGGTCTCACGATCACATTCAGACACACCACACTCGGCGGAACTCCTGTGTACGAATAATCAGCCCGAAGCAGAGACTTCTACCTGACAAAACAACACTCACAAGAAACAGACATCCATGCCCAGGTGGGTTCGAACCCACAATCCCAGCCAGCGAGCGGCCGCAGACCCACGCCTTAGAACGCGCGGCCACTGGAATCGGCAGTTACTGATCAACGTTCACAAATAAGTATGTACGTGGGTATATATATAGTTATATGCGCATCATATATATATACACACACACACGTACACGCAAGTACGTACAAATGTGTGCTTGCCGATGGGATTATATACGCATTTTATATACATGTGCATGAATATATTCATGTACACGTCAGACAAAATACTGAAATTTGGTTACCTTTCCTGAGTGACCCCCAATGCGACAAGCATTCCAAAGCTCACGCTTGTAAAATACCGTCAGGATAGCAAAGAGCGGACATTAATTAGAGAACAGAATATGAAGCCAAGTCAGTGCTACTGTGCATGCGTACTTCAATCCGCCACATTAACGGAGGCGACCGAAAAGAACCCGGTGCGGTTTGCATTCGATATAACAGCGATTTTGGGAGAAAATAATAAACAAACCCCCAGACACTTCCTACTTCGTTCCTCCAAAACGTCAAACAAGCAACAGTAAACAAAAAACAGACAGGATGTGCTGAATCTTGAACCCATATCAGTAGCTTACCGCCAGCGGAACGGGGAACATACACTGACACTCAATTGACATTCAGAGGTACGAGTACAGAAATCCAAAGACAGAAGAATAACGAAAATATCTGTTCAGTGAAACTCGATCTCTCACTTTAAGTAAATAATGCCGAGGAGAAGGTTTGAGTCTATATTACAGAACAAAATAAAGTTATTAATATTGCCAGATCGGTGAATTTTAAGAAGATAAATTTACGTAAGATATGTACTGAAGTAATGAAGAACAGAGGGGTACGTTATATGAGGAAAATTTCTCTTCCAAAATGAGCACTTATAATATCAAAAGGGGATGACATAATAATATTAAAATCAATACTTTTAAATAGACTGGGCGAACTAAGTCCATGAAGCAGAGTCCTTCTTAAGGAGCTAACCAGTTCTCAGTTAGTAAAGAAATTTTCAGCATTTTATGGAACCTGAAGGTTCATTACCGCGTTTCAAAATGTCCGCCACATGTTCCTATCCTCAGCCAGTTCAATCCAGTCCATGCTTCCCCACTCCACGTCATAAAGATCCATTTTAATATTATCCTCCAATCTATGCCTAAGTCTTCCAAATGGTCTCTTTTTGCCTCGGGTCTCCCCACCAAAAGCCTGTACGCACCTCTCCTCTTCCCCATACGTGCCACATGCTCCACCCATCTCATTCTTCTTGATTGGATCACTTGAAAAATAGACTGGGCTATAATGCTGAAAATTGTATGGAATTTTTACATGATGCCGTCTAATGTTGTCCTCCGGCAACAGCAATATATTGCCAGTAAGTAATTTTTTTCTTTTAATTATTCAACCATTGCATAAAGACAGTCACAAATCTATGGAACTAAAATCACAAAGTTTGATGTGTGTCTCGAAATTAACTCCAAATCAAAAAGCAGGCCCAGTAGGTTTCGCAAGAATCGCATCTCACACCAAGGTAAAAGTAATAATTGCTTAATCAAAGCAAAAATCCACAAATCTCAAGGAAAACATCTCTGTAGGCAAGAGTACTGTCAGAATAGCTCGCTCTGCAGGTGCAGCAGGTGTCTGCTCTCGGCCAGTCACTTGTTACGTTATCGGCTGTCGTAACGATAGTAAGACCGTTGAATTGCCGGCAACCGGTAAGCTCTACCAATGCAGGCTATTATCAATTTCTGATGGTAAGAAGACAACATCGGAGGGAACCAACTACTCCCGTTACGCCTATAATTAATAGTTACCCATCATGGCCTACCTTCTCTAGCACATACCACACTTTTTCAAGTTAATCGATTTGTATAACTGTAAACAGCTCAGGTCAAGCAGCTGCATTTTTCGACTGGTATGTGGTCGGTCATCTTCAGATCATATATTGTACAAGGAAGTTATTTTTACAAACATGTATACGCTTGTAGAAATTGAGACCTCAACCCACACATTAAATCCTTTTTCAAAATATGTCTTTATATGTCTTAGTGTACTGAAGTACATAATAAGTTCACAAATATACGTCAGCACAACAAATATTTATTGGAGCGTATAGGCTACATGTTTCGACCTGTTAACAAGTCATCATCAGGCCTCCAGCAGAATAAGTCAAAGGTACTGTTGGGATCCCAATTTCTTAACAGCAGCTTTGACTTATTCTGTTGGAGGCCTGATGATGATTTGTTAACAGGTCGAAACATGTAGCCTATACGCTCCAATAAATATTTGTTTTGCTGATGTATATTTGTGAACTTATTATATACTTCATTAGAGCACTTCGTGATGCCATCTCTTAAATTAGTGTAATGAGCTGAAAATAATAACAGGTGTGACATCATTTCATGTAAAGTTTCAGATTTCAGACACGGTGTGGATGGTGCCGTGCACGGCACCATCCGCACCGTACACACACCTACGCAGCGGCTCTCAAGACCACCACCCATCCACAAACTCGGTGCAGAAAACCATATGCAACATCCAGTGCTCCTGATGATGGGTGTATGTACCCGAAACATGTCGAGCTAAGAATACATTAATAAAATTACCTTGTTACATCAAATTGGCATTTCAAGTTATTTCAGATTAAAGTGATTTCCAACATAAAACTAAACTCCGTGGCCTTAGTCCGCACGCGAACTATACCGACAGAGCGGCCGCCGCCGGTCGGCGAAGTTAGTGCCAACTTTTGCGGATAGAGGGGTGTCACGTGGTCAGCGCA
>Ga0123354_10003542_pt1 | contig 21617 bp, 14 predicted proteins | sample TergutLab28metaG_2_FD_97872 | JGI IMG/M metagenome (GOLD analysis project Ga0123354, IMG submission 97872) | Labiotermes labralis P4 segment gut microbial communities from Petit-Saut dam, French Guiana - Lab288 P4 | ecosystem: Host-associated > Arthropoda: Insects > Digestive system > Gut ... | reverse complement strand
TGTAGGACTTCGTTAGGTTTATAATTGTCGGTGATATTCTGGGAGAACAACTCATATAACTCCGGAGGAGACGGGAAAATTCAGGTGTCCTTTTCTTTCATCCGCCAATTGCAGATTGATGCCGACAGCTTCGGAAGGTCGAATATGGGAGGACACCAGTTCAGTTGTTTTGCGCCTAAACCGTACACTTCTTGTATTTATCATAGCTCGACATCCCTAGTGGACCTAGACCTTATTGTCGAGGTTTATAGATCACACTCAGACACACCACACTCGATAGGACTCCTCTGGACGATTGATCGGCCCGTTGCAGAGACATGCACCTGACAACGCACAGCACTCACAAGAGACAGACATCCATGCCCCCGGCGGGATTCGAACCCGTAATCCCAGCAAGCGGGCGGCCGCAGACCTACGCCTTATACCGCGCGGCCACCGAGATCGGCCTACACTGTAAACAACAGATCTTAAAACAAATGGAACGATCTGTACAGCACGAAGTGGTTTATTTACGACAATTTTCGGGCCAGAATTACTTAGAAACGCTATGATCACGCCACAGTCTACTTAGAAAGAAATGCTGGGACGATTTAGAATCATAAATCGGGAAAGGCACAGAAGTAACGATGGTGGCATGTCCCGAATTTTGACTGGAGAATATAGGATAAAATCATTATAAACGTGCCAGTAGATAGACTTTGGTGCGAGACTCGAATCGAGGGTCGTCGGAGCATAAATTAATATTGACTGTCATCTATGAAGTATAGGATAGCTTCTTGGATGCGCGTGTATGCTGTTCGTGGCCTGGTTGCGTAACCCGTAATCGAATGTTTGGGGGCGTGGCAGCGTTCCATCATCCTGTTTAATGTTTCGATAACTGCAGAGTGAAACAGCAGATAGACCTGACCAGTAACTGTATAGTGCAGCGTTTCATTGCAAAGTCGGCAGTTTATCAAGCACTGTGAAAATCGACTCCCTGGTTTTAAGGCACGCAGGGCTTAATCACCATTTTAAAAGGAAAGCTCGATGCTGGTACACTTATGAACGGCTCCACTTCAGTTCCCACCTTATACCCTGTTGCTTGAGCATTCGTGTGATATTTTCCTACGTCAACTCTCAGGTTATCCCATGTGGCATTTTTCCTTACGCTGAAAGGTTGAGTAAACGGCTGACTACACAATACCCAAGGAAACATTGGCATGTTATGTGCCTTATGAAACTGGCAGCAATATTCGGTGATTGCCTACTGCTTGACTAGGCCGTCGGCTCTGTAACGCTGCGGTGACACGTCGGCCCGCGATAAACCGAACGCCGTATAGACAAGCATCGTTCAGTGCACGAGGTCTGTTCAAAAAGTTCTCGAACTGATTAAAACTACGTACATAGTAAATTTTATTGAAAGTAGTCTCCTTAGAAATAGTCCTCTCCTACATTAATGCGATGATTCCAGCGACATTTCCATTTTCTTCGGTATTCCATGTGGGACTTGAGGAATGTTGGTTAGCTTTGGTAGTTTTTGTTGTTTTATTTCTTCTGTTGATTCAAATAGAACTTTCAATTTCGGGGACAGGAAAAGGTGGGCTGGAGACATCATGGCTGGAGGGTGCCCGTGAACCCACCGGAGGCCCCGCCCCCACAGGAAACATAGTGACCGGAGAGCGCGGGGTGCACGGAAGCACTATCATGATGATGAACGTGCTGCATTCCCTCCAAAGGTCCAGTCGTTTACTTTTGCACTTCTAGTCACTGACGCCGCAAAACGGTCAGGTAGAATTCTTGATTCACTGCGTGGTCTCTAGGTAGGATCTCAAAATGCACCAAACTTCTACAGTCGACGACGTCACTGCACATGGTGTTCACTTCGACCCACTCTGCCATGCTTGTATCAGTCTTCAGTGTTGGTACTTTCTCGCCCCGCTTTATCTTACAGCAGAAGAACAATGGCTTTCATCTGTAGACTTTATTGCATTTATGTCACTGACATGCTGACACTTTTGTAGGCTGTTTTATAAAAGGGGTATCCAAGTTTGTATTCGCGGTATATTTAAACTGCCTATCATGCTACATAGACACAAGCAGCTTCACTGCTTTTTAGGTTTATAAATCCTTGTTTGAAGCATTTCATGACGTTTCGCATACGTGTTCTGTTTTCCGTGACATGGTAGTTTGGGAACGACTGCTGTCAGCGCCTGTTGACACACGTGCATTTTACCTGCACAATACCACTGACGGAGAAGTTGCCTGCAACGAAGGCGAATGCGTGCTGAAAGGAGACCACATTACGACGAATGACATTTTACGGCTGATGTTCGAAAATGTGAGGTGCTGACGACGGTGAGCATAAGATTAACGCTGTCCGTAAATAGCTTGTTTATTTCTTTACTACAGACATAACTGACGTAAGGACGTTTCTTTAAGTAAAATCCAGTTCGTGAAGGGTACCGTAAACAAGTTTGTGAACAAACATATTTTTAAAAACTTCTATAAAAATTCAGACCCCCCCCCCCCCAAGTTTATTTTTACAAATGTCTCGTTAGCCGTTTCGAAACTTTAAAGGCCTCTGACAGGCACGATAAATGTAAATGGGGTAAATGTATGACGCTTTACGTACGAACAAAGAGCGTAAATTGAATTAAAAAGTCTCCGATTCATTTTAATTTTGTCCGTAGCTATCCAGTACACATTTCTCGTGGAGCTGAATTGGAATTTTGACATTTTCTTTCTCAAAAGTGACTTGCACGGAAAGCAACAATTACTTTTTAGATACAAAATGTACTGTATCCGGCCAGGGTCTATGGTTCGAACCTCGGACGATGCGTCCAGAGATGTTACAATAACTTGGGGATTTCGTCCATCAGTTTTGTTTATGAAACTTAAGAAGGAAATGAGATGAGGGACTTCGATTACAGTGCATCTGTCTTCATTGGTCATAATTAGGTGTTATCGTATTGTTCCGAAGTGGAAACTGTAGAAAAACCTGGAATTTCAAAGAAAGGAGATACAGCTGTCATCTTTGTTTACTCCCTGCAAATCAAAATGGAAACATGTCAGGCATAAAAAAGAGAAAGTTGTCCGGTTCACGTACCCGTGGCCTGTCGGTTTTGATTGAGCTTCTTTCTGCAGATATGGAGTTCCAAAATACGAAATCCAGGAACTAATCACAGAATTTGATACGTATTTACATATGCCACCGATTGGGGTATGCTTCATTGTACTGGTTTAGTGCTATGTTATAACGTGGCGCTGGGAATTCTGTGGGCGCTGTCTTTCGGTAACTTTTCGACACTTCATCGCTAGCTGCAGACATGCACTGGTAGCCTTATCCGGCTCTGTGACTTTTCATTTCACAGTTTTCTCCATTCTCGATTCCTGTTGACAGCACCTGACCGCACCGAATAGCCACGACTCGTATGATCCCCATAATTTTACACGTATTATCGGTGACCTTTCTATTGTCGAGAACTGCAGTATGAACTTACAAATAATAGTTCTGTATGACTTGCTTTAACTGATCACGTTGCCTAGGCTGTTCTGTCGGTAATTATGCATTTCTTGTATTCAGACAGTACGTGTAACTTGTGTTCGAGATGTACCTGGTTTGAATCTCTGCCAGGTTACTGCCACTCAGTCTGATGAACGTTGGGTAACTTCCTCCCTCCCTCCTTGTTGCTTTCTTTCACAGACCTGTACCATGTCTGAAGTCAGTTTTTTATATACTCCTTCCTCCGCTCTGTATTTATTTATTTTATGGATCTGCCGCCTATCCACTGGGGATAGAACTATGTAGTCAGATTCTTTATCAAGTTTTTGTGATAGCTTTAAATTAGAACCTTAAGGACAGTGGGGTTATTTCCCCCTTTATCATTTTTTATTTTATTTTATTTTATTTCTGTAAAGACGCTGCCGCTGCCGCTTAAACCTCGTCACATTGCACGGGAGTCGCGGTGCTCGTTTTGTTTACGAGCTGCAGTCAGTAAAAATGTCTGGTATTGTGTATGTCCTTAATGTGAGTTTTGTATGGGACTGACCACACCAGTGATGTCCTTGACCATTCTTGATCATTTTCTTAGTAGTTGCAACTGTTTCACTCGACAGATGGCACCACCACAGTTGCTTCTGTAATGGCAGAGATTGATGTGAAGTTGAACAGAAAGAATAGTGGTCGAGGTATTTGTTGCTGAGCATGAGTTATGTTTGACGGTAGGTAGGACAGATTGAAGAAAGTGAAGCAGGAGGAGACAACTTTGTGAAAAACCGCGGAAGTGCTGCCCATTAACGACGGCTGGCTACGCAAGTTGGCACACTACTGGGGGTGATTACCGAATTGCGATGGACACTGTTGCCTTGCCCAGTGAACAGTCTTGACCTTGCATCCGAAGATTTTTCACCTGTTTGGTCCCTCGAAAGGTAGCCTGCAGACGCGGATGACGAACTGAAGAACGCAATGCGTCAGTGGATGCACGGGAAGGAAAGCAACTTTACCAGGCGGGAATGCGTGCTCCCTTCCAAGGTCTAAGAAGGTTGTTCCGAAGATGGAGACTGTATTCCCTTCAGCAGTATTGTAGTAAAGGTGTTTGAAATTTTGACACGCTTACCTTGTTAATAGTTGCGACTAGCGTACGTGTACTCCATGTATAGTAATATTGAAAGACCAGCAGGTCTCAATTCGCCGGTGCTTTTAGGTTCTCTAAACGCGGCTTATGCGCCGTGTTTCGTAGTCAGTGATCAAACAGATGTCGTGGGTTTTTATGTTTATTTCAGCGAAGGGAAGCGAAAAAAAAACGCTGAATCCTGAAAATTCAAGAACCTTTGCCTGTAGTTTCATTTGTCAGCTTTTTTGGTCAATCGCGGCTGTCAGAATTTTGAACAAATCAAAACCAAGACCTAACAAGTACCCGAGCTTGGATATGTACATGTAAAACAGTTTTCGTAAAACATTCTGTTCGATTTTGTAGATAATCACTGATTGTGGTGGTCATTTATTGAAGAGAGAAACAGTTTTCTTGAATTCCGTTAAATACTTTTTTCCTGGAAACATGGGCCTATAAATCATATGAATTTCTATAGGAGAATTTTCCTTCGACATTTGCCTTTGTTTGGAATTGTGTGTGACATTTCGTGATGTAGCTTTGTCACGGTCGTCAGGAAGGTGGACACGTAGAAATAGTTCATGGTTTTAGAATATTAGTTTGTTTTCGCGATGCACTTTGCTTTGTGTGGTTTTGTGGTACATACTTCAATCCAAGCAATGTTTCCGTAAGAACACTATATTAGTGTCCTTTGTAGAATTCTGTGTTGTACGGTATGTCAGTTTTTTGTCTGTGGAGTCATTTTGGGTAGTATTATGTAAATCCAATTTCAGCTTCAAAGTATGTGGGTTTGTGTGGTCTGAAATTAAATCCAACCGATAACTAAGCGGCGTACAAATTTTCCAGAACTTTAGACGCCAACTCAAAATTCTAGGCATCAGTAGTTACATGAAGCACGTTCGTTGCTGAGGCCCCACAACTATTAGACACCTCCACACAACATTTATTCGCCACGGCGACCTGGCGTCCGTTATGTGTGTACCCCTTTAATAACCTACATTGTGAATGTCCAACACTTGATTTTGTCTAAATGTATTGAATAGTTTGGGAAGCGAAATATGCTGAGGGTTATACATGTATTACATAATGTACAGATCTTAACACTATTCGATGCTACGTCTCTTGGGCGACTAAAATCAGCAAGTGTTAGGCATAATTTTACCGTTGGTGAAGTGAATAAGCAATTACCAATTATTCTTTTAATTTTAGACCCCACTTGCAACTTTGGCTTCTGTAGCATCTCTAGCAGCAGGTGGTGAATCTTCACGTGTTTACGTTGGCTGGTAAAATATGTGTAATTATTTTTCCACGCCCGACAGAATAAACACTGAGAATTCTCCTGTCTTATGCAGAAAGACTCGACACTGGGACGGAGCCCTAACAGATTGTGTCTTTGCTCTTTCCATGGTAGCTATTATTGTTCGGGGGAGGGGGAGGGGCAACATTCGTCTTGTTCTTTTCCATTTTCCACCCCTTGGAATATCCCCCCCCCCCCGCCACTGCGCTGCCAAATTGGTTGATAGCCAGATCGTGCCAGCAATTGGTGAACTGGTGCACTACCGCGAGTGTCGGCAACGTTGCTGCCGCAGTTGTCTCAGAGTGGCGTGAGACGGACGGACGTCTGGACCAAGTCGCTCTTTTCGCGCTTACTTTGTTCTGCGTTGGTGTACACATATCTGTTGTTGGAGGGCGCGGTTCATGTTTCAGTTTTGTTTACATGTTCTGTGGTTTGTTGTGTTGCCGGTTGCCCTTAACACGATCGATTGCTCAACATAGAAAAGGTCATTTAATGGTTCAGATTACAGATGGGCGAGAGTGTACTGCACTGCATGCTCTTCTTCCCTTTGCGAAATGTCGTACTTGTTTGGTGTAACAGTAAACACATGTGAATACCCTATCACAGTTCGATTTGCCCTACAGAGGATCTTTATTACCACGTTTAAATGAGCCCAGGGCCGTGAACACGTGCAGACCGGGCCTGGTTCGAAATCCACGTACCACTTCGTTTTTGTGTTAAATGAAGATAATGTGGTTGGGTCTTGTGTTTAGTGTTTCTCCCATGATCTTCTTTTCCTTGAACAGTCGCCACTTGGATCGTCGAAATTAAACAAAGGATCGTTAACATGAGTCAAACCCGGGTGATAGTTTGACTCGCCCTTGTATGTTCCCCGGTACAGACTTCTGACGAAGCCTGTGGAGATTAATCATGTTCACAGCTCCTCGAAGTTAGACACCCATCGAAATTAGGAACTCTGCTAATGAAGAAGTGTTCTGAATGCTACTGGAATTGTTGATTTTTATCCCGGTGCAGGGAAGCCCGAAAAATTCTGGGCATGTAAGATCATCTGCACAGTTAGTTACTGAGTGGAGTTAAGCGACCATCGAATAAAGAGAAATTCGGTGGGTAGAGGATTTTACTGGCAGTCGAAAGGGCCTTTAAATCGTGTCCTGCGGAATGCTGGGAGGTTAGCTTTGCAGCCGCCGGGGAGCGGCTGAGGATGCTGTGTTACTGCGATGACTGCTCATTGCTGCCGACAGCAGACGGCCACAGCTGGCCGCGGATTGCAGTTGGCCCTTCACCTCCTCGCATGGCCGGTGTTGCCACCGCCGTCCTCCCCACGGCCCACTGTGAGTATCACGTGAAGTCTGTATGACATGTGCCGAGACAAACTTTCAAGATTAACGTAGACTAGACATCCTGGAAGGAACTCATAAATCTTTTTCAGATGGATACATCAGTGTATATGGTAGGGCGTACAAAAGTTGTATTGCCTACTACATTCAGTTTGCGAGATGTAACCATTAATTTCGCCACCGTCTCCATGTTTGTGATTGTTTACATAAATTAAAGAGTATAGAATTTCTAGTTACGATTTGGTCTATGTAACAAAATTTCACCCCTCTAATTACGGTGGTTCATTAGTTATCACAATCATACTTAACGTTAAATATTTTATGTACGCTATATTCGCGCAGGTGCCATTTTTGTTTAATCCGCGAAGGAGGTGGTTTTAATGAAAGTCATGTTACTCAAACTTCTTTCCACTCACATTTCAGAATTTTTAAACGGTAGCCGCGTTGGTTTTGCTGGTAGCAGGAAGTTAGAAATTACAAGGATAGAAGTGGTTTCTAGTGGCATGTTTGTGACAAGTTAATTTGCCAATTTGAAGGAGTCACAGTCACAGATAGGCGTATGGAAATAGATAGTTTCGTAAGTATAGTTTTGCTTGTGAAATCATTTCGAAATCTTATTGAATTGAACTGAATTGTTTGAATCGCAAAACCGTAAGAGGACGATTATTAACCATCTGATACCGCATCAAATAATAATTTTGTGTAGAAGCGGTATTCGCCTTACTACCCGAATAAATAAAATGACTGCCAGGATATTGGAGGTCGTGATTCGATCCATGGTGGGTTCCAGAAATTTGTCTCTTGACCAGCATTTGGTGGACGTTGAATATGACAGACTGCCCATCCACTGGATGCCGGGGCTCAAATCTGTCACCTTTTTGAACGCTGGAGGCGTTCAAGAACGTCCATATACGCTTTGATAGCGTGGTGCTCAGGCACCCCTACAGATCTGCCTATTCTTAAATGCTATGGGAAATGGACTGGATACATGTAAGAGTAGAAGTTGCGTTGGCCGAGATTCAAACCGGTAACATCTTGAATAACGAGTTAGAATACTAACCGTAAGACCGAGCTTGAAATAGTGTAGCTATGTGTCTTGTGTGGTTATCACAACAAACAGCCATCACTTCTGTATACAGCATTAATTGAATGGTTTTTATAACCGAAACGAAGTGTTTACAGAGCGGTACGAACTGAACCTTTAAATATATTTTAGGTTAAGCTGCCGTTAGGATTCGTGTGTTTGAATGTCGGGACTGTTGGCTAGAAGCCAATATGCATCAGGAAGGTCCCTGCGACCGGTGCTAGAGCAAACGCTGAGTTCGTACCCAAAATCCATGTTGCACCGCATGAATCATCTTACGCAGCCTTCCCAACGTGATCGAAATTTTGTGCTGTCTTCTGCGTACTCCCAACAGGCTACTTCAAACACGCTGCCTTCTTCACTTCCCAACGCTATAACATGGTTTTGTGTCTGTTATTGTGGAACTATTTTCGTAGATGCGTAAGCGACAGTAACTAGCAATTACCAAGAAGCGGAGAAATGAACTAATTTGCTCCCTACTGTGAAGAGTGCAAGAGTTGCCGTGCGCTCTAGTTGCCAATTAGCAGTGCTGTTAATTGTTTCCCCAAATATAACGTTCAGTAGGCACCACATCGCAATGTGTATTTCAAGTAAAGGTTGTAGCTGTTAATGTGAGCAATGTATTTTATGTTTTGTACCAATTTGTGTTACAATGATAGGTTTTATATACATTTGACAAGTACCTATTTTAGTCCCGTGTAATATACGCTTTAAATCGGACCGATGCGGGCCTAGAGGAAATTCGCCTGACAGCTTTTAATGAAGTTTTAGTACCGGTACCAAACAGTGGCGTAGGCAGACCCCGACGCGCAGAGCCCCCTCAAATTGACAACACCGACATTTGTGGGGAGTCATTTCGGAATGGATTCCGTTCTTCTGACATCTGGAAGTAACTTCAGTAATAATGATGGTGGAGGGACAGACCGGTTGTGTACCCCGCAGGTACCAAATTTCAGCGATGTATGTTTAGTCTTTTCGGAGGTAATATTTACTGATGAGATACATATTTGCATTGAGAATTAATTTCACGCACATCTTGAAAAACGCGCCAAGCGCCCTTGTGGTATGTATATATAGTAGAAAGCATTCCCTTCCATCTGCCTGTGAGTGTGGTTTTTCTGGCACCACATGTTCAAATGTGTTCGTCCTTTTCAGCAAGTGATCTTGGTAATAAAAACTCCAGTTCAGTTGCGTGCTTTGAATATAGTTGCTTCGTCTGCCTCATGCGGCCTTGTCGGATGTACGAGTTATGTCATGTTATATACCGTTTTGACCAGATTCGGATCCAAGTGGTAGATACATAGTGCGCCGTGCTGCAGTCCGTAGAAACACAGACGTTATTTAGTTGGTGGTCTTGTGGGTTTATACGCTGTGTGGTAGATGTGCTCCGACGTTTCGGAGTATCGTGCTGCCTCCGTTAAGGTGACAGTCTAGATCGCATGGGTGCTGAAATGATGTTATTTTCCTCTTCGTGTCTAAAATTCTTTGTATTGCAGTACTATCAGACAAGTTAATTTCGCTTCTTCATTTCTCCTTTATTTTCTTCTCCGTGTTTCTTTTAAACGTTTTTAAGCGCGTTCGCATAGTTGCGAAAAGCGCCTATTAGCTTCCTTATATCCGTTGGATGCTCGTCCACATGTGTCAGCGCGGCTCCCACTGGACGAATTTCTTTGAAACCTGATATTGACGACTTCTATAAAAATGTGTAAAGAAACCTCAGATTTTTTTACAATCGGACAAAAGTTTCGGGCACTTTGCATTAAGGCCTCAGTACGTTTTATTGTTGCCGGCGACATACATTCGCCATGCAAGCATTGTTGTGCAACACAATATTTTGTATTATTGGCAGTGACATGTAGCTTAACAATACACGCTGAACGTATTGTTTCGTTTCGGCTGCAACAGTGGTTATGCGAACACTCCTCGGTGTTAGCGTATACGTAAGTTACCTACCTTCTTGTGCAGTACGTTTTATTGCATGCCCGTACACCACTGAAAGGAGTGTGTCATTTATACCTCTCCATTATTGTTTACTGGTGGCAGTAGTGTGTAAGGTTCAAGCCGGATTCCCATTAGGAGTACGCTCACAATCAGTGAAAATTTGTTTTGCGAGTCTGTAAATGCATCTGGCCATGACCAGTCTGTGCCTGGAACATGATCGCGAGCGTGGACATTACTGTTTACACTGTGACGATTATTTTACCGGCTTCTTGACTGGAAAGTGAATGGTCGTATAGGGAGCATGGGGACGTAACCTGTCGGGTGGTTGGAGTCGGTAGCATACGTCATTGGGCCCCCCAAAAAAAACACACGCTGCAAGGTGTATTGTAATGCAAGAATGCATGCTCTGTTGGGGTACACAAATTAGTTTCATTCTCTCATTAGAGAAGACGTGCCGAGTGTGCGCTGCATTGCTTCGTACTTCTGAGATGTCGATTTTAAATATAAAAACTACATAACACGGAGTGGTCCGGGTAGCTCAGTCGGTATAGCGACTGACCACGGGCTGGACGGTCCGAGATCGAATTCCGGTGGGGACGAGATTTTCAGACCGGTCCTGGGGCCCACCCAGCCTCCTGTGAAATGCGTACCGGCTCTTTCCCGGGAGTAAAGTGCGGCCGCGGCGTGCTGCTGACCACTCACCCCCTTCTAGTGGCGCGGTCATTGAAGAGTAGAGCTGTACCTCTGCCCACCCTCTGGGCCACACCGGGCCTGTAACGGGATCACTGTACCTTTTACATAACACGGTGCTTCATGACTAAATTTTTTTAATATTGGGTAGACAGTGCTTGTAGAATGAATCTAAAACAGTGCATTTGGTAAATGCATGGGGGGAGGGGGGAGAGAGAGAGATTCCTTGGGAGGTAGAGTTGTATGTTAAAGATAATATGAACGTGTATGTTATAAAAGCAGACTGGATGTCGGATTGCAATGAATTGGCTCAGCGTAGTGTCCAGTAGTAGGTGTTTATGATGGTGATAATTCTTGGTTTGAGAACGGAGATTTCATGATCAGCATAATCAATTAAACTGCTTTAATGGTATTCAGTATCGTGGAATTGGTTAGTCTCGTAACCTTGCGACAGTAAATATTTTATGTTGTTTAATACCTTACATTGTGATACAATTATTACAATGTAAACCCTACCAAATGTGTATCAACTATAATTTAATTTTACAAAGTCGGTTTATTCTACATGTTGTTAGTTATAGTTGTAAAAATATTCACCATATATATACGTGGACATACATTATACCATAATGCCCGTATTTTTACTAATATCTTTCTGATTATGGGTCTTTAAGGCCCAAAACATGTAGAATATACTGTGTAAAATTAAGTTGTAGCAAATGTGCATTTGGTTGATTTTACATTGAAGTACTTGACACAGTACTTTATTTGGTTGTTGCCAGCGGCTCCTCGGACAAGAGATTGGCAATTCTTCATGTGTTTGGTAGTAGCAAAAATTTGACCTAGGGAGTTACATGGTGAACATAAGTATTATGAGTACTCTTTGGAGTTTAAGATTAATTTCACTTAATATCGTCTGCAAATATAAATTCTCTTTTAATGTAATATTGTAATAATTCAGTTCAATGCATTATTTATTTTTAGTATTGTGATTAGCATCAACATTTTATTGAGATATGTATTTTATGTCATTAAATAATTTTTCTTCAGTGAACTACTTTTGAAGAAATTTAGGAAGTAATATTTTTGCATCATTTTGTGTCACTTTCATGAAAGCCACCTAGTAACAGCAAATGTGGGCCTACATATCAGTTCCCAGATTACATCCAGATCTGCTTCATAGTTCTGGAAATGGCACATAGAAATAGATACCACCAGCATCTGACAAATCTGTCGTTGTTGTCATCATCCTCCTCCCCCTCATCATCATCATCATCATCATCATGTAAACATGGAGTCAGGTCACTTGTTGACCTGTTACTGTCTCACATGTCTAGAAGTCTGTTGAATGGTCTCCCCGGGTTTCTTCTGCCTGTTGATCTTTAGTGTTGTATTATTCACACTTATCTATTATGGGGCATTCTGTTTATATGTTGCAACCAATTTGTTCTATATTCCTGTATTTTATCTAAATCTGGAGTTGTATTTAGTTCTTTTGCAATCTCTGTATTTGTTTTATGCTCTGTCCAAGTGTATTCTGCTTTTCTTCTCATATATTTCATCTCTGCTGCTGTTATTCTTCTTGTTTCTGTTGCTTTAATGGTCCAATTTTCTCTACCATGTAGCAGAGCTGGAGGTGCTGGTTTATTGTATAGTTTATTATTGTTTTCTTTAAAGTTCCCTGTGGTCTAAACATACTATTAATCATGCCTTTTATTTTCAAATACTTATTCAATTTGTTATCAGTGTCCATTTATTTTTTTTTTTTAAGGTATCAAACTTCCTTAGTAGTGAAAGTTAATTTACATTGGTTTTACTTCTAACGAGATGTCATCCTTTAAATGTCATCAGTTTTGTGTTCTGTGTAAATATGTTTAAACCATGTTCTGTTATTATTTGATTTAATTACAAGCAGCTTTCAGCAAGTTATCTTCTGTGTTAGATATTACAACTTGGTTATTGGCAAATTCAGCGTTAGTAGTTGTTGATTTTTTGGAAGTGGAATTCCTTTTATGTCTTCTTTCAGCCATTTAGTTATTATTTCATATCAGTGTATATTAAACAGTGTAGGTGAGAGGGGGCAACCTAGGCATTCTCATTTGTTAATTTTAGCCAGTTTTGACAGTTTGGAGTTATGTTTTATTAATATTTTGCTTTGTGTGTGTGTGTCCACTGTTGCCTTTAATAATGTATCTGGAATATTTATAGATTTTAAAATATCAAATAAAATATGTCTGTGTGCTATCAAATGTTTTTTCATGATCAGTACACAACAAGAGTATTTCCATATTGTATTCCATTCGTTTTTCAATTAATAATTTGAGGCAAAATGTTGGATCTGTGCATGAACGTCCCTTTCAGAATCCATATTGTGTTGCTGTCATAAACTGTGCTGAGTATCTGTGCAGTTTAATATTTAGGATTTTAGAATATATCTCATAGCAGGTGTTGAAGAATACTAATTCCTCTAATTTTTTGGGTCTCTTCTGTCACCTTGCTGAAGTATTGGGAATACAGTGGCATTTCTCCTTTCAAAATGCATCATAGGTCCCACTGAGACTTGAACTCATATCACTGGTTTCAGAGTCCAGAGTGCTAACCATTACATCTTACATCTATATTTCAATGCAAAGAAGGCACAGTTATTTCAGCCACCATGTTATCTCTACAAGACTAGAATTAAAAGTACACTTTTGCAATGGTCAACAGTGCGAACTTGCTAAACATGTTTGTTGTATGTCCAAAAGTTTCTGCAGGTGCATTCTCAGTGCGATACTGATATAGATTACTTTTTCTGCAGGTATCTGCCACACATGTGGGGAGAAGGTGACAGGAGCAGGGCAGGCTTGCCAGGCCATGGGCAACCTGTACCACACGAACTGCTTCATTTGCTGTTCATGTGGCCGAGCACTGCGTGGAAAGGCATTCTACAATGTCCATGGACGTGTCTACTGTGAGGAGGATTACCTGGTAAGAACAGTGGAACTTCTGCTAGCCCTGCATTTTATTACGATTCAGTGTGACAAAGGGTAACATCCCCTTGACATTCAAAGGTCAGAGGGTGCTATATCAGGACAGTAGGCTACAGTCCTGATTTAGCATCCTCCGACTTCCAATGAAAAATGCACGCTGAGGACAGGACGCTGTTTTGTGAATGGTATTGAACTAAAATACAGCATGCATGAAGACATCCAACACTTCAGCAAAGAGTCTTACCTGACTAGCATACAGTGTCTCACTCAAAGATGGAAAAATTGTACTGGTAATGAAGGGGTTTTGTGGTCAAATAATCTCAACTTGGTAAAGGAGGTGCCCGTGATATATTTAAATTTCATTGTAATTGTAAGTATAGTTTCTTAGAAAGAAAGAGGTAGCATTACTGTTCGTACTGACCTTCTGGTATACATATTGATGTCTTATTATAGACCACATTCAGTGTTTGGTAAACCCTAAGCAGAAATGCAGCTCCTTGATCACATGCAGTTCTTGGTTGCTAGTACTCAACTACTCTTTTTCATTGAGATGCATCAGTTGTATACATTTTATGTACAAATACACGGCTGTTGTTTGACACATGGCAGCTGTGTATAGTATCTTTACTATTACATGGTTTCCATTTGAGATCCAGTAGAAATTTACAATATGCTGTTTAAAACCTAGACCCTGTAAGAGTGTCTGTTTTAGTGTCTAGCAATATTGTTGTAACTGGTCAAAATTTGAGTGCTAGAGTTAGTGACTTTTTCAGACCCAGTTTATTTTCTCATACCCAGCCACTACTTGAAACCTAGTTGCAGTTACAATTCTTATGCTAGTATTGACTGCTGTGTCACTACCTGCATGTAATCTAACATGTAATGTGCCTGTGTAAGCTTGCATGGAATTTATTTTCTCTGTGCAATGTGTATTTGTTATTTTGCAGTATTCAGGATTCCAGCAGACAGCCGAAAAGTGTGCAATTTGTGGTCATCTCATTATGGAAATGGTGAGTTCATGTTCAGTACATTTTTATACTTGACCAAATTAAACAGATGTGGCCTTGTTCCTTTGCTGTGTTCAAACCACTGTAGCTGCCAGGGCTCAAGAATGTACGCGGGAGAATCAAAAAGTAAAGGCAAAATACATTTAATGGCTTTAATAGAAGTAACTGTGAGCAATTTTACATTTCATTTTTCTACATAATCCCCTTGCAACACAATGCATTTGTTATATCATTCATCTAGTATCTGTATTCCTGTGGAGAAGAAGCTTTACAGCTGCTCTCAAAGCCAGGTGTGTACCACTTCCTCATCGGAAGTGAATCTGCGACCGCGCAATGCCTCCTTCAGAGGACCGAAGATGTGATAATTGCTTGGTGCCAAATCAGGGCTGTAAGGTGGATGGTGAAGAAGTTTGAAGACCAGTTGTTGGACTGTGTCTACTGTCGCTGCTGCTGTACATGTATGAGGACGTGCATTGTCATGATGCAGTAATTTTGGACAGCATTCCTCTTCTTTTCTTGCAAATTGCAGGTTTAAGTTCATTTCGCAACATTGCACAGTAATTATCACTGTTCACTGTTTGCCCATGCGCATGGAAATGCACCAGAATAGGTCCATGTATGTCCCAAAAGAGCGTTAACATGACTTTCTTGGCAAAAGGCTGTCTTTTGAATTTCTTCTGCGCTGGAGAGAAGGGATGCCTCCATTCTGTGCTTTGTCTTTTGGTCTCCAGATCATAGTGATGCACCCATGTCTCGTTGCCAGTGATAGCTCTTTCCAGGATACTCGGATCCTCTTCATACCGTTTAACAAACTGGGTCGCAACCTCCATGCGTTGTCGCTTGTGCGCAACAGTAAACTCCTTGAGAACCCACCATGTGCAGACTTTCCTGTGTCCCAGATCATCATGCACTATGGCATATGCGGATCCAGAGCTGATATCCAAATGTGCAGCCACATCAGACACCGTTATCCATCTGTCTTCTCTAATCATGGCACCTGCCCTGTCGATGTGGTCTTGTGTGTGCGATGTCGATGGTTGACCAGAACGACCTTCATCAGTAACACATGTTCGACCCAATTTAAACCTTTCCACCCACTCATAAACCTTTTGTTGACTCATGGTGCTCTGTCCATACTGAGCCAACATACGATGGTGAATTTCCATAGGTTTCACTCCTTCTGCCCAAAGAAACCGCAATACGCCACGTTGTTCTTCGATGGTGCAATCTTGCAATTGAGCTTCCATGTTTTCGCCCTTGTTGCTGCCACTCGACTGAAGGCAGAGTGCTGTACTGCACATGGCTGAACTCTTCAACAGTCATTGTCAATACTGCGCAATGTGCCAGCTCCTCTCTGTCCCGGTTACTGTGTAATTTAAAAATTGTCTTTACTTTTTGATTCACCCTCGTATCTTGAATACCCTATTAGCAACAGATTGGAAGTCTTTGAATTGTTATTATGCACTGCTGTTCCTCCCCCCCCCCCTCAATTATTTAATTAATTGGGATGGCTATCAAGAAAGTGACACTCAGGGGTTCAATGAGGTGGTCACAAACAGTTTTAAAATATTTGATATTTGAAAATGTTTGAAAAAATATTTAAAAACATAACTATTTAGAAAACATTTACATATGATTAAAAGTTGTAATAAAATATTTGTGTGTATAAATTAAGAGCAGGCTTAAGTCAGGGAATGCTTGCTGTCATTCCCTGTAGAATCTTTATCTTCCACTTTGCTATCTAAAAATATAAAGACTAAGATATACAGATCTGTAATTTTGCTTTTTGTTTTATATGGGTTTGAAACTTGGTCACTGATTTTGAGGGAGGAACAAAGGCTGAGGGCATTGGAGAATAGGATCCTGAGGGGAACATTTGGCCCTAAGAGGTGACAAGGTAACAGAGGAGTGGAGAAAAGTACCTAATGCGGAGCTTAGTGATATGTATTTCTCAGCAAATATTCGGGTGATCAAATCAAGAGTGAGATGGGCCGGGCATGTAGCACGTATAGGGAGAGGATAGATGCTTACTGGGTTTTGGTGGGGAAACCTGAGGGAAAGAGACCACTTGGAAGACCCAGGTCTAGGTGGGAAGATAATATTAAAATGGCACTTCAAGAAGTGGTATGGAGGCATGGAATAGACTGATCTGGTTCAAAGTAGAGACAGGTGGCAGGCCCTTGTAAACACGGTTATGAACCTTCCAGTTCCATAAAATGCATGGACTTTCTGAACTACCTGAGAACTGGTTGGCTTCTCAAGAAGGACTTTGCTGTATGAAGTTATATATATATGTTTATGTTAATATATATGTATGTTTATATATTTATATATATATATGTTTACTATTTAATTACTTAATTTAAACACACCACAAAGTGACTTTCTGAACCCTCTGTATTTATTCATTGTGAGTGTTCAACAGATTCTGCAAGCAATGGGGAAGTCCTATCACCCAGGCTGTTTTCGTTGCTGTGTCTGCAATGAATGTTTAGATGGTGTTCCCTTCACTGTGGATGTTGACAACAAAATCTATTGTGTTAATGATTATCATAGGTAAGATGAGTAGCTCATTTGCATGTACAAATAACTGTTGCACAGGTGCTGTTAGTAAGTTGGACATATATTACCTTTACCAACATTCAGAATGTTAGTAAAGTCCACCACAACATACTTTAATTGCTTAAGAATGGAAACAAGATTAGTAAAAGCCTGAAGACTTTTATAAGAGGTAACTAACGTGACTTATGCACTGCACGCATAAATGCTGTCAATTACTGACATATTTTTATGAACAAAATCACACTGATATTCACATTTTTTGGAGCTAGGCCAGCCAGTGTTTAAATTATGCTTGTATGTTTTAAATTAGCTCTGTGTTTAAACATGTAGCTTGTATTTTGGAGGTATCTGATTTGAATGTTGTTTGGTTTTGACTGCATTCTACACAGCATGTCCCATTTTAATTTCATTACAGACTGCACACCCTTTGCTGCAGGACTTGTAAAGAAGGCTAAAGTTCATGATTTCAGGCTTCTGCAAAAAAGAAGATAAGAACTGCATTTTTCCAGGTTATTATGCAGTAAGTAGTGGTAATTCCTTTCCAGCGTTTCGGGACAACCTGTTGGTTGGTCCCATGTTCATGGCTTCAGAAGTCAAGAATTCACATTCTTGACCCTTGAAGATGGGACTGATAGGCTGTTCAGAAACGTCAATAAGAAATTACCACTGCTTGCTGCATAATAAGCCAGAAAATTGCATATCTCAAGGCTGATATTGTTTGCCTGTTGCAGGATGTTTGCACCCAAGTGTGCGGCCTGTGGGAAAGGAATCACTCCAGTGGAGGTAACTAAGCATTGTTACGTATATGTTAGTATGGACTTTCTCTTACTTCAGTAAAATATAATCTGGCCTTTCTGTCACATCAGTAAAATATAATCCTGCCTTTAGAAATTAACTATTTAAAAATGCTTAACTTATATCTCTCCATTGTAATGGAATTCCAGAAATTACATTACATTTTAAGACCGCTTGTTGGGGCACCTGCAGTGCCGATTTGGCATGTCTGTCATTTGTAATATAGTATATAGAAGATTTTAGACAATGTTGTAACAACAGAATATGTATGTTATCTGTTGCCAATGTTTTGAGTTTTTTTTTTGTGGTTTCAGATCAACAGATTTACAAATTTGGGAACTTTATATTTTCCATATCCATGCATTAAGGGATATTTATAGTTATGTAGTAAACCAACAATTGCACATTGATAAAATATGCTTTGTCATATATGTTTCAGTCACTTTTGCGACCATCATCAGTGTGCTGTACAAGAATACTGATAAAGTATAACAATTGCCCAAATTGCATAACTAAAACCACTTACTGGTACATTGAATATATCAAGCGCTTCCTAGTCATAAAATGACAGATTATGTGGTTGTTAAAAATAAATAAAACTGATAAAATTGTGTTGCTGTTGTTTGGTAAATGCCTGTAGTTGATATGCAACCTGGAATAAAAACTATTTTGGACTCCTTAAAATAACTAGCATCCATTGTCTTTATTGTTGCACTATGCATTTTGTAGTATGTGTAAGTATACTTAAATAAACTTGCATCAACTTTGATCCTTTAAAGTCTGCTTATCACATTTTGTGACTTTTGTATATTTGCACCATTTAGTGGATGCCATGATAAAATGTCTGATGACTTGGACCACACGTGTCAGAGAAATTTATTTCTTTACCATTAATTGCCACATGTCATAAATAAGATGGAAATGTCATGGCTTGATTTTTTTTTTTTTTATGTGGATCTGCATTTTGTTTCTTCTTGTTTGCAGGTACTTCAGTTTTAGAACATCTTGCAGTGTATAAGCCTTAATGCATTAATTTGTTTCTGATGCATATTTTTCTATTCACGGACATGTTATGCCCTCACCACATCACAGTTTCAGCTTAGTAATGTTCTACAGCTTTTCTGCAGTAGTCAAAAGCACACACGCTTGTATCTGTGTATTTTTGCAGGGTACTGAAGAGACAGTTCGTGTAGTTTCCATGGACAAGGATTTCCACGTTGATTGCTATATATGTGAGGTAAGGGCATAATCAGAAATCCATATAATTGTTGCATTAATTAAACTCTGTGTTGCCAGTCATTTTCATCTGGCAAGTAATAGAAGGTTACTGTGGGCAAGAGGAAGGGTCATTCTGGCCTCTGAAGGTAAAAACAGTTTTGAATCCAGGAATGACTTAGTTTGGAGCATGTTTAACTATATTGTGTGGTAGTATCCTGACTTGTCCACAGAGGTTTTTAACTTTTGCATAATTGTTTTCAATAATGACAGAGGAAATTATACACATATGCCTCTTCCATTTTTATTGACTCTGTAGAATACACTTTTAACTTTGTTGCCTTCAGACAGATACAGTGTAGTATAAAAGTGCAGGCAGATTATTCTGAATGGATTTATCTCGTTTTCATACATATTGGTCGTCTTGTTCATTTATTTTGAACAACACTATTTTTATGGGAGCCCAATGTGTTCACATCACATTCTTCATGTAAATGTGCATAATTATTTACATATATCCTGTAAGAACAGCTGTCTCTTGCAGGACTGTGGGATGCAACTGACAGATGAACCAGACAAACGCTGTTACCCCTTGGATGGACGTCTGATGTGCCGTGCCTGTCACATCCAGCGCCTCAGCCACCATCCCCGCCAGCTGCAGGTACAGTGACCATATTTGATACCACAGTCCTTTGTTTACTTTTGACTTCCCCTGCAGACATATTTGATTTTGCCTAGTGAAATCGTTTAGCTATTAAGTCCTATGTGCAAATTTTGACAGTGAAAAATTTGTGAATATGGGATATAGAAGTCTCCATGACAGTTCAACAGAAGGTCTCGTTTGCTGTTTACGTTATTGTCACCACCACCTCACCAATGAGACAGCTGACTTACACTGTTGGTGCTTAGAACTCACAAATCAATTCTTCACCTGTGCCAGACAAACATCATCCAGGAAGGTTGCAGAGATCTTAATTGAAGACATCTGGAAAAAAATTAACTTCTGTAACACACTGACTTCAATCAGGCAATATGCAACAAAGAGTTAATGAACTGTTTATACACAAGTGTTCTGTGGTAACATATGCTAATGTATTTCAAGCATTTAAGTGGTAGTGGGAACCATAGTTCAAAGTACTCAAGGATTTTCAGTACCTCCTCTCCTTCTCTTTGATTTCAGTCCCATTCCATATCTGTGTCATCTTTCTTCTCTATACTTCTGACATCCTATTCATCTTCACATTCTGACTGCTCTAGATATCATTTCCAGCAAACTCCAGTCAGTTCACATTTGTAATATCCTTCAATTCCATTGCTTATCTAGCTGTCACCTTCCTAGAAGTTTCCACACTCAAATTCTGTAAATATTTCTTGCTTCCCACATTTAAGCTCTGTAGTTTCAAAAGTCCCTTATTACATAATATTCTCCATTCCCTTTTTTCTCTTTCTCTTAAGACACGCCTTGTTTTTGTTAGCCCTTTGAATCATGATGGTTTCACTTAAATGTTATTCCTTTGCAAGAGACAAATTATCTGCTTTCTGAATACGCAAAGTTTGGTTAAGTATGCAACTGAGAGCTAAAAGAAACTGTTTGTGTTGCAGGGTGTACCAGCCAGCTATCAGTACCTGGGTTAAGGGGCAGCCCATAACCAGTTTGCCATGTAAATATATTTAAGAGAATGTGATAATATTCAGTGCACAAGCTTTTAATTTTGACAGTGAAGAAGAAAATACATTAGATCGAGTGTATGGCAATTAAAGTGACAGGGGAAAGAAGCAATCATATTCTAGCCAGTGGACGTGGTGAATGATGTTCTGTTTGTCCTCTACTGCAGACATTGTAGATACACTTACAAGTACTGGCTGGATGGTGAGGGGTCAGAATTTCACTCCTGTGTTGAGTGAACTGAATTTCAAATGTTTTTGTACCTCAGATTGACTGCACAATTAATGATGTATGGCTTTCTGGCTGTAGAGTAGTTCCACACACAAATCATTTCATTTTTACCGTTTGGGAAATGCAACCACCTCATGGTACTGAATCTCATTACCAAGTGACAGTTGTACTTTCCTATATATCTGCCTCACCCCCCCCCCCCCCCCCCCCCCCCCCCCCCCCCCCCCCCCC
>Ga0123354_10003541_pt1 | contig 21620 bp, 16 predicted proteins | sample TergutLab28metaG_2_FD_97872 | JGI IMG/M metagenome (GOLD analysis project Ga0123354, IMG submission 97872) | Labiotermes labralis P4 segment gut microbial communities from Petit-Saut dam, French Guiana - Lab288 P4 | ecosystem: Host-associated > Arthropoda: Insects > Digestive system > Gut ... | reverse complement strand
GCTGGACCGGATCGCCGACGAGTACGCGGCCGGCCACCTCGTGACCCTGCTCGAAGCCGGCTCCATCGCGGCAGGGTTGGCCGATTGCCAGCAGGCCTGGCGCTCGGTGGTGGCCACAGCGGTGAGGATCGGGGTTCCGGTCCCTGGTTTCGCGTCGGCCTTGTCGTACTACGACCAGGTACGCGCCCGGCGAGTCAACGCCGCGCTGACCCAGGGCCTGCGGGACTTCTTCGGGGCCCACACCTACCGCCGGATCGACGAACCCGGCAGCTTCCACACCTTGTGGAGCGGCGACCGGACGGAAGTGAAGATCTCCGACTGAGATCCGAAATTCAGCTGTTTCGCCCCCATGGCTCCAGTCCGGGTTCGCAAGTCTGAGGTTCAAGAGGTGGCACAGGGTACTTCAGCGACCTGATCTGCCAGGCTAGGATAACCCCATGATCGTCGGCTTCTGGGCTTGGTTATTTCTGGCTGTGCTGGCCGTGATCGTGGGTATCTCCAAAACGTCGATTGCGGGGTTGGCGGCATTGTCCGTGGCCGGTTTCGCGCTGGTCTTGCCGGCGAAAGAGTCCACGGCGGCCATCCTGCTGCTGCTGATCTGCGGGGATATCGTGGCGGTGAGGACCTACCACAAGCATGCCGACTGGAACCAGTTGAAGAAGCTGTTGCCCGCTGTCGTCCCGGGGATTGTCATCGGCGCGGTCTTCATGGCCTTCGTCACCAACGAAGTCCTGATCTTGACAGTGGCCATCGCGCTCCTGGTCGCCGTGAGCCTCCAAATCGGGTTGCGCGTGCACGACAAGGCCGTCCTCAAACGTGCTGCCAGCCAACCTGCCACCGACGCCGCAGAGTCCTCGGCCGGCCTCTCCCCCGACTCCATGACCGGTTCTGGGGCCCCGGACACCAGCCCGGCCAAGAAACCCTCACCCGCACCTGCCATCGCAGCCGGGGTGGCAGCCGGTTTCACCACCATGGTGGCCAACGCCGCCGGTGCCGTCATGAGCCTCTACCTGCTGGCCATCAAGGCGGACAAAGCTCGCTTCGTCGGTACGGGGGCATGGTTCTTCTTCCTTGTCAACGTGACCAAAGTACCGTTCTCCATCGGCCTGGGCCTGATCCACCTCCACACCCTCGTGATGCTGGTCACCCTCATCCCCTTCGTGCTCGTGGGCACCTGGCTGGGCCGCAAGCTCCTCACCAAACTCAAGCAAGAATCCTTCGAGCAACTGACAATTGGCGCATCGGCACTCTCGGCGGTCGTCCTGCTCCTCAAGGGGATTCTCTAGGGCGGATCACGGCTTCCGAACCGGCGCTCCGGCCCGTACTGGCGCTGCCTCAGGTCAACAAGTACGTCGCCAGGCTGTCGCGCAACTCGTCGGTCAACGGTGTGGGATGCCCGGAAATGTCCGCGAAAACCGCCACGGCCGCTGCCCGCGCACAGGTAATGTCCGTGGTGGGATCGTCGACCTGCGAGGAGAACGTCACCGAACTGCGCCCCATGCGCGCGATGCCAGTCCGTATAATGTACGGCTCTTTTCGGAAGTGGATCGGGTTCAAATACCAGGCGTCCTGGCGGGCCAGGAACCACATGTAGTCAGGCGCAGCCGCGTCGCTGGTGCCGACCAGCGGAGCCGCCGTGAAGGTGATCCGCCCCTCTTGGACATAGTCGAAGATCAGCGCGTTGTTGACGTGGCGATAGGCGTCCAGATCGGTCCACCGCACCCTCATCTGGGACACCTTGGCCCGCTCGGTCATGTCGGCCCACACCAGGTCGCGCAGCGGTTCGGCTGAGTGGAGCAGCGAAGCGAACACGGTATGGGCTTCGTCGGGTAGCGGACGGCGAGTACGGGCGGGAACGTCGTAGCCGCTCACGATCGTCCGGGCCACCGCGACGAGACGGTCCGCCTGATACAACTCGTAGGCCAGAGTCACCGAGTCGGTGTCCAGCCCGCACACACCGATCTCAACGTCCAGCGGCTCCTGGGAGAAGAAGACCGGCGCCCGGTATTCGATCTGGTTGCTGACAACGGCGAAGCCCTCGCGCAGCAGGTCCTCGATGTGCAACTCGTACAAGAAATCTGCCCGCGCGTCCTGAAGGTAGTCGATGTACCGGGCGTTGTTGACATGGCCTTGCGCATCGAGATCACCCCAACGCAAAGGGACTTCAACTCTCACGAGTCGTCTCCTCGACATCATCGAACAATGACTCCACAATCTCGGCGTGAGAAGCGATGACACGCGCGCGTTTGATCTTCATGCTCTCCGTCACGCCCCCGGATTCGACCGTCAGCTCATGGTCCAAGATGGCGTACTGCTTGATGGTTTCCCACTTTTCCAGATGGGTGTTGGCCTTGGCCACCAACCGGTCGAGCGAGTGGCGGATTTCCGGCAACTGGGTCAGTTCCTCGTACGACTCGTGCTGATGGCCATGGTTCTTGCCCCACTTCATCAACAGGTCGGGGTCCATCACCAGCAGCGCTCCGACGTACTTGTGGCCGTCCCCGACGGCGATCGCCTGACAGATGTACGGCACATTGGCCATCAGTGCGGCTTCGACCTTCGTGGGAGCAATGTACTTGCCGCCGGAAGTCTTCATCAGATCCTTCTTGCGGTCGGTCACGAACAATAGACCCTGTTCGTCCAGATAGCCGATATCGCCGGTGTGGAACCATTTCTCCTCGTCGATGGCCTCGGCTGTGGCTTCGGGATTCTTATGGTAGCCGTCCATGACGACCGGCCCGCGGAACAAGATCTCACCATCGTCGGCAATCTTAGTTTCGAGCCCCGGGATGGTGTTCCCCACGCAGCCGAAAACAGGGCGGTGATAGTGGTTGACGGCGTCCACGGTCGCCACCTCGGTCATGCCGTACCCCTCGACGACGATGATGCCCGCCGCGTAGAACCACTTCTGGACCTGGGGGCTCAGTTTGGCCGCCCCCGAGATCATGAACCGGATATTGCCGCCCATCTTCTCGCGCAGCTTAGAGAAGACCAGTTTGTCGGCGGCTCTGTGGCGCAGCGCCAGGATGGGCGGCAGTTCTTCGCCCTTCAAGCGGTACGGAATCGCCTTGAAACCAACCGAAAATGCCCAATGGGCGATGATGCCCTTGATCCCATGGGAGGTCTCTCCGGTCAGGACGGCCACGCGTACCTTCTCGAAAATCCGCGGCACCCCACACATGAACGACGGCTTGACGATCCCCAGATTCTCGGTGATCCGGTCGATGCGCCCGTCGATCGCCGTACGGAATCCGTACTTGACCTGGAAGGCCATCATCGACTTGCCGAACGAGTGCGACAGCGGCAGCCACAGGTAGGCCAGCAGGTCCGATGTGACCAGGTCCATCAGTTCGACCGACTCCGCCAGGTACGTCCACGCCGCGTGCTTCAGCCTGACTCCTTTGGGGCGCCCGGTGGTTCCCGAGGTGTAGATCAGCGTCGCCAGGTTGTCCCGGGTGGTGGCCGCCACGCGGTCGCTCACACACTGAGGATGGGCCTCCAAGTAGTCGCGCCCCTCGTGCAGGAAGTCCTCCCAGGAAACGATATGGCCCCCGTCGGATTCACCGTCCATGACAATGATGACCTTGATGTCCTGGTCCAGTTGGTCGTACGCGGTGACCTTGACGACCTGGCTCATGTCCTCGGCGACGACCACATGCGAGTCGGAATCCGACAAGATGAAACGCACGTCTTCGCTCTTGGTGTTCGGATAAACTGTCGTTGTCGCGCACCCTGCCAACGCGATCCCATAGTCGGCCAGCGCCCATTCGATCCGGGTCGTGGCGATGATGCCGACCCGTTCCTCTTGGACCATGCCGCGGGCCAGCAGGCCGGCGGCGAACGCCGTGGACAGTTCACCGACCTGGGACCACGACAGTTCCTGCCAGACCTCCTGCTTGTCAGGATACATAAAAGCTTGGTCATCCGGAGCAATTCTGATCCGCTCCAAGAGCATGGCACCCAGCGATTGTGGGGACCTGGCGTCTATCTCGGCCTGTAATTCGGCCGTTCCAGCTGGTGTCTGCATGCGCTCTCCTTGGCTATGACTGAATCCACCGATTCAGGCGAAAGACCCTCTTGGCCAACGACCGTCGAGCGCCACACCCCCACGTCGGACGCCGGATGGATGTCGCCGTCCACTCAGTGATTCCCTGAGTCACTTTACACAACGACTCCAGGACCTGGATAGGTTTTCACAGGACAATCATTCACCAAGTCACCAGGCGTAATCGGCTATCGCCACCGGAGCAGAAAAACACCGCCGATCCATTCATGAAAAGATGAGACTTGTGACTGGTTCCGAACAGATACAAGATTTCCTGGCAGCCCTCGACGCCAGAACGGCTTCCTGCGTCGACTCGTCGACGCTGACCCGGGCACTGTACTCCTCGGACGCGTCGTTGTACCGCGTGGTACCCCAAGCTGTGGCCCGCCCGCGGGACCGCTGTGAAGTGGAGGCCATCCTCGCCGCTGCCCTCAGCGTCGAACTGCCGGTCACCGCCCGGGGCGCCGGGACCTCGTGCGCGGGCAATGCCGTCGGGGCCGGTCTCGTGATCGACCTGCGCCGCCACCTCAACCACATCCACTCCATCGACCTCCAGGCCCGTACTGCCGACGTCGACCCCGGCGTGGTCCAGGAGAGTCTGCAACGCGCCGCCAGCCCGCACCACTTGCGATTCGGCCCCGATCCGTCGACCTCCGCGCGCTGTACCATCGCGGGCATCGTGTCGAACAACGCCTGCGGACCCAGGGCTCTGGGGTACGGCATCGCGGCCACCAACCTGGTCGACGCCGACATCGTGACCGGTACGGGCGAGTCGCTCAGGCTGACCGACCTGGCGAAAGACCCCGACCACCGTGTGATGAAGCAGTTGTCCCGCCTGGTCGACGAGAACCTGGGCCCCATCCGGACTCAGTTCGGACGCTTCTCCCGGCAGGTGTCCGGCTACAGTCTGGAACATCTGTTGCCCGAGAAGGGCCGCGATATCGTGAAATTCTTCGCCGGCAGCGAAGGCACCTTGGGCGTGGCGACCCGCCTGACCGTACGCCTGGTGGAAGACCCCGCCCACACCGCGACGGTGGCCCTCGGCTACCCCACCATGGCCGACGCGGCTGACGCCGTCCCGGCACTACTGCCCTTTGGCCCGACCGCCGTCGAAGGCATGGACTCCCGCATCGTCGAGGTAGTACGCCGCGCCAAGGGCGACCAAGCCGTACCCGACCTGCCGCGCGGAGAAGGCTGGATGTTCATCGAATTGGGCGGATCAGACCCGGGCGAATTAGCATCGAGGGCAGCCGAACTCATCGCCCAGGCAGGCGCGCTCGAAGGATGGATCGTCGCCGATCCCGTCCAGGCGGCCCGGCTGTGGAAGATCCGCTCCGACGGCGCGGGACTGGCCGGAGTGAGCCTGGCCAAGCCGGCCTACGCCGGCTGGGAGGATGCCGCCGTGCCCCCGGACAAGCTCGGGACCTACCTGCGTCAGTTCGAAGAGTTGCTCGACACCTACGGCTTCCACACCTTGCCGTACGGTCATTTCGGCGAGGGGTGCGTCCACGCCCGGATCGATTTCCCGCTCACCGAACCGGGCGGGATCGCCCGTTACCGCAGCTTCGTGATGGACTCGGCCCGCCTGGTGGCCGGGTTCGGGGGGTCCCTGTCCGGCGAACACGGGGACGGGCGAGCCCGTTCCGACCTGCTGCCCCTGATGTACAGCCCCGCCGCCATCGCCTTGTTCTCCGCTGTCAAACAGGTTTTCGATCCCAACGCCCTGCTCAATCCGGGGGTCATCGCCGATCCGGAACCCCTCGACCAGAACATCCGGTACGCGGGCTTGGTGTCCAACCCGATCACCGGGGCCCATCCGGGGTTCTCCGCCCAGGTGCACCGCTGCACCGGCGTCGGGTCCTGTGTGGCCGCCCACCCGGCGGGCGTGATGTGCCCCTCCTACCAGGCCACCCACGAGGAGAAGGATTCCACCCGTGGCCGCGCGCGCATCCTGCAAGAGATGGTCAACGGCACCCTGGTGAGTGGCTGGGACTCCCCCGAGGTCGCGCAGGCCCTCGATCTCTGCCTGGCGTGCAAAGGGTGTTCGACTGACTGCCCGACAGGGGTGGACATCGCCTCGGCCAAGTCGTACGCCCTCAACCAGCGCTATCGCGGACATCTGCGGCCCCGCAGCCACTACTCCCTGGGCTGGCTACCCCGCTGGGGACGACTGGTGACCCGGTTCCACGTCGGCCCGCTGGTCAACGCGGTGCTGCGGCTGCCCGGGATCGGCCGGCTGGGGAAGACCGTCGCCTTCGTCGACCACCGACGCCCGTTGCCGCGCTTCTCATCGCGGTCGGCACGCTCGGCGATGGTCCAGTCCCAGACCAAGCTTCCACGTGCTTCGAACTCAAGCCCGGCCACCGGCAGTGCCCGCAAACCGGTGCTCGTCTGGGTCGACTCTTTCACCGACTGCTTCGAGGGAACTGCCCTTCCTGCTCTCGTAAAAATCCTTGTCAGTTCGGGATATGCCCCGCAGTTCCTGGAGCGTACGGCCTGCTGCGGACTCACCTGGATCACGACGGGCCAGCGCGATGGCGCAGCTCGCCAAATCCGTACTGCTCTGGACCAGTTGGCCCCCATCGCCGCCCAGGGCATCCCCATCGTCGCGATGGAGCCCAGCTGTCTGGCCGTGTGGCGCTCCGACGCGGCCGAGTTGGTCGACGATCCCAGGGTCGCCCTCGTGGCCCGGTCCATCCTCACCCTGGCCGAGTTGTTGACCCGCGACGAATCCTGGACCCCGCCCGACCTGAGCGGCCACCAGATTCTCGCACAGCCCCATTGCCACCACTCGTCCGTCCTCGGCTTCGACACGGACGCGGCCCTGCTCAAACGCGCCCACGCGGACCTGGTGATTCTTTCAGGATGCTGCGGCCTGGCCGGCAACTTCGGTGTGGAGGTCGGTCATTACGACACGTCCGTAGCCGTGGCCGAAACCCATCTCCTCCCGGCGCTGCGGGCTCATCCCCAGGCTCTCGTGCTGGCCGACGGTTTCTCGTGCCGCAAGCAGGTATCCGACCTGACCGATCGCGCCACCATGACCCTGGCCGAACTCTTGGCCGCCCACTTGCCCAGGTGAGTCGGCACCAGCCCAGCAGGCCGATGCTTCGGAACCCCCGGTGGAAACCCTCTCACTTCCTGGGTAGGGCACCTCGCCGATAGGGTCCGGCCATCGGATGCGGCGCGCCGAGAGCGGCGGCAGCCTGTTCGGGCCATCCCGGATTGCGCAGCGACTCACGCCCGATCATGACGGCGTCGGCCTGGCCAGAACGCAAGATCTGCTCCGCCTGGGTCGGTTCGGTGATCAAACCCACGGCGCTGGTGGGGATCTTGGCTTCCGTGCGCACCCGCTGGGCGAACGCGACCTGATAACCCGGCCCGACCGGGATGGGCGCCACCAGATTGCCCCCCGAGGAAACATCGATCAGATCGACTCCGTCGTCCCTCAACAGGCTCGCCAACCGTACGGTGTCGTCGACGCTCCATCCGTTCTCGACCCACTCGGTGGCAGACAGCCGCACGAAGAGCGGTTTGTTTTCGGGCCACACTTTGCGTACTGCCACGACCACCTCGCGTGTCAAGCGTGTCCGGCCGTCGAAGTCACCCCCGTAGCTGTCTGTCCGTGTGTTGCTCAGCGGCGACAGGAACTGATGCAGGAGGAAGCCGTGGGCCGCATGGACTTCGACCACGTCGAGCCCGGCCGCGTCGGCACGCAGCGCGGCGGCGGCGAACACTTCCGGCAGTCCGGCAACTTCAGCTGTCGTCAGGGCACGGGGAGCGGCCAGGCCGGGGAAAGGAGCTTCAGTCGGGCCGACAGTGGTGTACCCACCCTCCTCGATGGTCTGCGATCCCGGGGAAGGGTTGGGCTGTTCGGTCCAGGTCGATCCCTTGCGCCCGGCATGCCCCAACTGAACACCCAGGGCGGCACCGTAGTGGTGGACGAAGCCCGCCACCCGTTCGAACCCCGCGATCTGGGAGTCGTCCCACAAACCCAGGTCCTGAACCGTGATCCGGCCCTCCGGCTTCACCCCGGTGGCTTCCATGATCACCAACCCGAAACCCTGAGCCGCCCGGGAGCCATAGTGGACCAAACTCCAATCATTGGGCACCCCGTCGAAAGCGGTCACATTGTATTGGCACATGGGAGGCATCCACGCCCGGTTACGGACAGTCAGGCCCCGAAGAGTAAGCGGATCAAACAACATGGGTCAAGCTTAGCCTGGAACGCTTATAACTCAGTCCCTGGTCAGTCGCCGGTGTGTGCTGCGGTGAGGACGGGCTGCCTCTACCCCCAGCCGTTGTGTCTTGTTCTTTTCGTAGTCCTCGTAGTTTCCCTCGAACCAGAACCACCGCGACGGGTCGTCATCGTCGCCTTCCCAGGCGAGGATGTGCGTGGCCACCCGGTCCAGGAACCAGCGGTCATGGGACACGACCACCGCACAGCCCGGGAAATCGAGCAGGGCATCCTCCAGGGACTGCAAGGTCTCCACGTCAAGGTCATTGGTGGGCTCGTCGAGCAACAACACATTGCCCCCCTGCTTCAGGGTCAGAGCCAGATTGAGCCGGTTACGCTCTCCTCCCGACAGGACACCGGCCAGTTTCTGCTGGTCGGGACCCTTGAAGCCGAACGAGGCCACGTACGCCCGGCTCGGCATCTCGAAGTTGCCCACCTTGATGAAGTCGAGTTCATCTGAGACCACCTGCCACACGTTCTTGTCCGCCCCGATCCCCGAGCGGCCCTGGTCGACATAGCTGAACGAGACGGTCGACCCCACCTTGATCTTTCCCGCGTCGGGCGCCTCATCGCCGATCAGCATGGTGAACAATGTCGTCTTCCCCACCCCATTCGGCCCGATGACACCGACGATGCCAGCCCTCGGCAGCGAGAAGGACAGGTCACCGATCAGCACCCGGTCACCGAAACCCTTGTGCAGATGGTCGACTTCGATCACGTCGGACCCCAGCCGGGGACCGGCGGGAATATTGATCTCGGCCAGGTCGAGTTGCCTGTTGCGCTCCGCCTCGGTGGCCAACTCCTCGTACCTGGCCAAACGGGCTTTACTCTTAGCCTGGCGCGCCTTGGGATTGGACCGGACCCATTCCAGTTCCCTCTCCAAGATCTTCGCCCTCTTGGCGTCCTTCTTCCCCTCGATCGACAAACGCGCCCTCTTGGTCTCCAGATAGGTCGAGTAATTCCCCTCGTACGGATGGAGTTGCCCCCGGTCGACCTCGCAGATCCAACTAGCGACATTGTCCAAGAAGTACCGGTCATGGGTGACTGCCAGGACCGCACCCGGATAGCTCTTCAGATGGCCCTCCAACCAGCTCACCGATTCCGCGTCCAGGTGGTTGGTCGGCTCATCAAGCAACAATAGATCCGGCTGCTGCAGCAACAATTTACACAACGCCACCCGGCGCCTCTCGCCACCAGAGAGCACGTCAACATTCACGTCAGGTTCCGGACAACGCAGCGCATCCATCGCCTGCTCCAGTTGCGCATCGAGGTCCCAGGCCTGCCGGTGGTCGAGTTCGGCCTGAAGCTCCCCCATCTCCGCCAACAAGGCGTCGAAGTCTGCGTCAGGATCCGCCAGGCTGGCCGACACCTCGTTGAACCGGTTCAGGTGGGCCAAGGTGTCCTGCACAGCCTCCTGGATGTTCTCCAGAACAGTTTTCCCCGGGGTCAACGGAGGTTCCTGGAGGAGGATGCCGACCGAAGCATCCTTCGCCAGGACAACCTCTCCGTTGTTCGGCTTCTCCAGTCCGGCCATGAGGTTGAGCAGCGTCGACTTCCCGGCCCCATTCGGCCCGACGACGCCGATCTTGGCATCCGGGAAGAAAGACATGGTGACATGCTCGAAGATCACCTTCTCACCGAGCGCTTTACGAACATTGTGCATCGTGAGAATAAAGTCAGCCATGGGTCTCCTTGAGTCTTCGATCCGGGGCACCAGGCACCGGACTACCGACACATTATGCCAGGAACGTTGACCAGATGCCCGCGCGGCACCGTGCGCCAACCGGGCCGACCAGTCCGGACGGTTCCTCCTCCCACCCCAGGCTCTGGGCCAGGATGTCTTGGTCGACGTCCCTGTCATCGGTTCCACTCCTCGGGCCCCAAACTCCAGGCCGAAACCCAGGACCCTCCACCCCTCACACCGCAGCAGCCATCGCCTCCGGACTCAGCTCTGCGTCGTCCTCGTCGAAGACCTGCTCCATGATCACATCCTCTTCGTCTGACGGACCGTCCGGAACCGGTTCTGCTCCCGATGGCATCGACCCGTCGGGGGCGCGAACTGGCGAGCGTTTGAACACGGACACCCCACGTGTCAGATCATGGCCCACGGCCGCGGCCTCGATCACCATCTTCTCGTGTTGCACACCCTGGGCGTCAATCCAGGCCTGGGTGCGTACCTTGCCGTGGACGATGACGGGATCCCCCTTGTAGACGCTTCCCGCCACATGGTCAGCCAAACTCCGGTAGCAGACCACGTTCAACCACGTGGTCGCCTGGTCGACCCACCCATTGTCGGTTTTTATCCGAGGAGTCGTACCCACCCGGAAGCTGACGGTCGACACACCCGTCCTGGTTTGTTTCAATTCGATATTGTGACCAACGTACCCAGTCACAGTCATGGTTGATTCCATGATGCTCCTTCCTTACCACCACGACAGTGACATCAGCCTCGCCAGATCTGTCACCCGATCCGGAAACTGTGGATAAGTTGGCTGTTGTCCACAAGCTTGTGGACAACTCCTCACAAGGCGCAGTTTCACATTTAAATCAACAACACTGATAGATAGGTGAGACTCAGGACGTACTGAAAAAAGAACTACTACCCGCCTGAAGGCGACCAAGAAATGCGGCGACAAACAGTCGAAAACCTCGACCCATCACCGGTTTCACAAGGGACAGGACACCAAATCCAGCAACTGGGACAGGTGACGGGGAACCGACACCGCGTACATCTTCTGATCGGGATCGTTGCCGCGCATCAGCCCGGTCAGGGTCCGGCCGGGCCCCACTTCCGCGATCACCAGGTCGCCGGTGGAAGAATCGAACAACCGCTTCAGTCCTTCAGCCCACAGGACGGGGTGGCAGCATTGGTCGATGACATCCTCGACGATTTGCTCCGCGGTCGCCGCGACCTGCCCGGAGCAATTCATGATGATCGGACACAGCGGGTCGGACAGAGTCATCCCCCGCACGTATGCGGTGAACGCAGACTCCATCCCGACCATGACCGGGGTGTGGAAAGCATGGCTGACATTCAGCGGTGTCACGGAGGCTCCCGCGCGCTGGAAAAAAGGCACGGATGCTGTCAGATCGGAAATCTGGCCACCGACGACAATCTGCGAAGGGGCGTTGTACAGAGCAACCCACACCCGGCCGGCCAAGGAAGGCTCGTCGCACACGCTGCGCACGTCGTCGATCCCCAGCCCCGAGACGGCGTACAATCCCCCATGCTCCACAATCTGGCCCATCAGTCGGGCCCGTTCCATCACCAACCCCATGATGTCGCTCACACTCGCCGCCCCCGACGCGGCAATGGCGGAAAATTGTCCCACTGAATGACCCATGACCAGGTCGGGCCTCACCCCCCGATTGGTCAGCACCTGGCAGAAGGCCAGGTTCATGGCCGTCACGGCGACTTGGGTGTTCTCAGTACGGCGAAGCGTCTGCGCCGATCCGCGCAAGCACAGGTCACGCACATCCAATCCAGCGGCATCCGAGGCAGCGTCAAAGACCTCGGCCACCTGGGACTCGTAGCCTTTTAACAAGTTGAACATTCCGGGAACCTGTGTTCCCTGCCCCGGGAACAGGAAGGCGATCATCGCAGGTCCCCCGGGGGGCAATCCAGATCGTCATCGCAGTCGTTGCCGGCCAGCAGTTTGGCCAACTCGGGTCTGTACGCCCGGGGAATGTAGCCGGGGTGGTCTTCAAGCTTCGTCACTTGATTGATCCCGAACGCACGCATGTACTTCCCCACAGAGTCGAAGACGGCCGCGCTGTCTTCTGGGCCTATCTGGTACTTGGTCTTGAAAATGCGTCTGACGACCTTGTCAAAATCCTGTTCCCTCTCAACAAACATCTCTTTCAACTCTTCATCTGACAAGCGACGATACTTATTCTTGAAGACCAGGAAACGCGGGTCGAAACGGGGCGGCTTGCGGCGTCTTTGCTGCCTGGGAGTCGTGTATCCGAGGATCAGGACCGCAGCTGGAATGACGTACTCATCCAGGTCTAGCATCTTCACCACCTCATCGTGGTCGGAGTGAATGAGGCCGATATAACAACTGCCGATACCAATAGACTGAGCGGCCACCACGAGATTCTGAGCGGCATAGCAGGCGTCCTCATAGGCAAGCAGCATGTCCAGCATGATAGGTGGGCGCGGATCCAATCCGGCCAGTTCGTAGCAGTCGTACCAACGCCGACAATCAGCCAGGAAAACGAGTAGCCATGGAGCGCGAGCAATGAACTGCTGGTTCTGGCAGATCTTCGCCAATCTGGCCCGGGTAACAGGGTCCTCAACCTCAATGATGCTGTAAAGCATTTGTGTCCCACAGGTGGGTGCAGCAAAAGCACATTCCAACAGTTGAGCCTTGATTTCATCCGGAATTGGCTTATGCTCAAAGATTCGGATCGATTTGCGCTCCAGTAGCTCGTCGATCGTACTCATATTCGCCCCCTCTAGGGTGAGACGCTGTCATTGTAGGATCTCGGTCGCAATGCTATCCTGACTCAGCAGGTGGAAACAAGTCAGACACAGCGGTTTGTTTCATCCAAACGGGGTGTTCACCCCGCGCGCCTCAAACCATGATCCAAGGGGGATTCTATGCTTGATGTTTCGTCCAGCCATTCCGCTGTGCGCCAGTCCGCTGGCGTGTTTTTCCGCGGTGACACCATCTCATGTGTGCGTGGTACGCAGCGACTAGAGTACGTGTCACACCTCTTGTCGAAGTCCGTGGAATTCTCCGGAATCGACACATGTGTTGACTCATTGTTGCTCAACAACGATGGCATAATACTCGGGTTGGCGGTTGCCATTCTGCGAGAAGACCGTATTTATCTCGTAACCGAGGCCGAGCAAGCCTGGCATGATCTGGCCGCTGACGCGCAAGACGACTTCGACATCACCGTCGAATCCCTGCCTCACCGGGCCGTCCAGGTCGAGGGCCCACTGGCCTGGGCTGTGGTGCAGACCCTGATGGGCGACCACAACATCCAAGATGTCTTGCTGAACGAGTGTATCGACGCGACCATGGACGACGAGCCCGTCTGTCTGGCACGTGTCGGCACGACGGCAGAGTACGGCTACCTCGTCTTCTCCGACACCATCGATGTCCTGCCCACACTGGCGAAAAGAGCAAAAGCCGAAGGCGGGGGCGAAGTCGATCCGGATGTCGTCGACCGGCTCCGGCTGGAGGCGAGCTTCCCCGTCCTGCCCAGCCAGGGGGCAGACTGCACAGTGTTCGAAGCCGGCCTGGGCTGGCTGGTCACCCTGACCGACGAGGCGCACTACGTCGGCCGAGCCGCTCTCAGCGATGAGGCTCCCACCCGGCGTACCGTGGTGGCACGCTTCCCTGGTTGCGACTGCCCGCCGGTCGGCACCCCCGTTCTCGCGGATGGCGCCGAGGTCGGACATGTGCTCGTGTCCACCCACCGGGCAGGCCAAGACGACGGCCTCGCACTGCTCCTGATGGATGACCCCTTCGGCGTACCCGGCCTGGAATTCGAGATTGGCGGTATCACCGCTGAGACGATCTCGAGACCCACATTGACTCCCGAATCCTGGATCCAGCAGATAGGTGTACGCCAGTGAGAATCGCTGTCACCGGTTACGGAATGATCACTGCCGCCGGGCGCAATGCCGCCGAGAGTTGGCAGACTCTGACCAAACCCGAATGTCCTTTTATCGAGAACACGATCACGTCCGACGTGGCTGTGTACAACGTGCTGGGCGGCCAGGTGACCTCGCTGCCCTATCACCCCCGGGCCACCACTGACAGACTCAATGTGTTGTCGCGGATCGCCCTGCAGGAGGCTCTGGCCAGAGCAGGCCTGGACCACGACAATCCCTATGACCCGTCGCGACGGGCTTTGTCGCTGGGGACCTGTGTCAATGCGGCCCACCACGCCGACGCCTTCCATAAACAGTGGTTGCATGATGGCCTTGGCAAGGCCGATCACCTTCTGCTCCTCCAATATCCGATGAACACCACGGCCGACATCTTGGCCAACGTGGCCGACCTCAACGGCCCCCGTGTCGTCCATGCCAACGCCTGCTCCGCCGGTGCGACCGCCATCGGGAACGCTTACGAATATCTGCAAGACGACATGGCGGACATGGCGGTGGCAGGCGGTGTCGACGTTTTGTCCCACCTGTCCTACGCCGGTTTCTGCGGGTTGGGAGCCATCTCCCACATCTCCACCGCCCCGTACACACGCAGCGATGGCCTGACTCTGGGCGAGGGAGCCGGTTTCCTCATCTTGGAGAAGTACGACGTGGCTGTGGCGCGCGGTGCGACCATCTTCGCAGAGTTGCTGAGTTATGGGCTGTCTGCCGACGGCTACCACCCCACAGCCCCGGATCCCAGGGGGTACGGCATTCTGACGGCCATGACGACGGCCCTCGACCGGGCAGGGGTATCCGCCGACCAGATCGACTACATCAACGGGCACGGAACCGGAACTCAGGCTAATGACTCCTCAGAACTGAAGGTCGTCATGTCTTTGTTCAACGGCAAAGTTCCGATCACATCCACCAAGTCGATGATCGGGCACACTCTGGGAGCAGCGGGGGCCATCGAAGCGGCAGTGTGCGTGATGACGATTGAGAACCAGGTCATCCATCCCACCTATGTGCCGCCGGACGAGGGAGCCCAGGAGATGATGCGCAAGCGCATCGAAGAAGGTGCGGTCGACATCGTCCCCAACAAAGCCAGACCTACCAAGATCGACCTGGTGATGTCGAATTCCGTGGCCTTCGGCGGCAGCAACGCCAGCATCCTACTGGCCAAGGACCGCGGCGCGTTGCCTCCTGACAACGAGTTGCCTCCCCGAACAGTGTCGGTGACCGCTGTCAGCGCCCGTCTGGGAAGCGCCAAGGACTGCGATGAATTGCGGGCTGCCTTCCTCGAAGACCAGAATCTCTACCCCGGTTGGGTGACAGTGGAGACCGGTGAGACCTATCCACACGGCCACCCGGGCATCGAAAATCTCGGCGCCGGGGTCAATCCAAGGGTCATGCGCCGGGCCGATCCTCTCGGTAAGCTGTCGCTGGATGCCACGGCCGCTCTGTTCAAGAAACGCCAACTGTCACAGTCAGCCCGTTCTACTGTGGGCATCATCTTCGCCACGGCTTCGGGACCGGCGACCACGATTGAAGTCATCCAGAACTCGATGATCCTCAGGGGCGAATCTGACAGCCACTACTTCCCCAATACCGTCGTCAACGCGGCCGCCGGCCACGTGGCCATCGGCTTCGGCCTGCGCGGGCCCACCTCGACGATTTGCGACGGGGACACCTCGGGAGTGTCGGCCCTGCACCTGGCCCAAAGGCTCATCGAGACCCGGGCCTGTGACAGAATCCTGGTCATCGCAGCCGAGGAAGCCCCCGAGGGCCTCATCTCGGGTTACTCGCGCGTCCCCGGTTACCTGTCCACATCAACCCTCAGGCCCAATGAGAACTCCGGTGTTGTCCACAGCGGTGGGGCAGCTGCCGTCCTCCTCGAAGCAGACGACGTGGAAACCGAGCGCGTGCCTGGTGAAGCACGGGTCCTCGGCTACGGCTTCACCTCAGACTCCTCGGGGGTGAAAGGTCTGTTGCAGGACCCCACGGCCTGGACACGCTCCTACAACCTGGCTCTCGACCGAGCCGGCCTAACCGCCGATGATATCGATGTCGTCATTTCTGCGGCGATCGGACTGGACTACGCAGACCGTATCGAGGCCGAGGCGATCAAGCAACTAGGGTTGCGAGAGTCGGTTCCGGTGATCGCCCCGAGGGGAATCACCGGCGACACCCATAGCCCCGGACCGTTCCTGGCCTTCCTGATCGCAGACTGGCTGAAGTCCGGTGACACGCTGATGGTTCACGGGAAGCCCACGTCGGTCAAGATCGAACCCGGCCGGCCGCTGAGGGCCCTGGTGTCCTCGTTCTGCTTCGGCGGAAACTTCCAGAGCATGGTCATCGAAACCTGCGTTCCCGACTAAATCTGAACGTCGATGCCCACCTGGTCGCAGGTCATACCGGTACCGGGGCTTCCTGGCGCCGTGGCAGAGCCCTCATGGGACACAGTCATGCAAGCGCGTCCGTGGATTCTGGATGACACCGATGTGGTCCTGGAACACCGCGGGTCTCACACCGGCGAAGGCAGCGGACGACGCGTGCTGAGACACTGGGCTGATCACGTGAGGTGTTGTGACGCTCCTCAGATCGTCACCATCGCGGACGGCCGGTCACGCTGCCACACCTGCGGCACCTGGTATTCGGCCAGCCACTCCGGACCCTGGACGGCCGGCGCCCGGTCCGCCAGGCCGGTTGGCATCGACATTCAAGTACGCCGTGATCGCCCCGCAGCCATGCGCTGGCTGGCCCAGACCTGTTCGCTCACCCGCCCGACTCTGGCCCATTGGGTCGCGACTGAGGCCGTCCTCAAAGCCGCCGGTCAGGCCCACGGCCTCAGCTGGCTGACGAGTTTTCCCCTGCCGGACGACCTCCCCCAATCCTCCACCGTCGTCCTGCCGGGAACCGGCCCCGCCACAGTTGTGTGGGGCACCTGGGAGAACACCTACCTGGCCGTGGCAGTCATCCACAACAGCACGACCAGTCCAGTCGTCAACGACAGTACGACCGGTGCCGTCGCTAACAACAGTACGACCGTCGCCGCCGTCGATGACCGGACAACAAGTCCAGCCCTCAACGGCACCAGCACCGGTCCAGTCGTCGATGACCGTACCTTCAGGCAGTCACAGTCCCCGCGTGGGTGAGAACAGCTGACGGACGGCGGTCTCACGGTCGTCCATCACTGTCAGTTGCCAGGCATGACTGGCGGGAACCTGGGCAGCCACCGCCGTATTCGTGTGGGCACTGCCGAGCAGTTGAAGGACGATTGTCGATTGGACCCAGCGGACGAAGACCTCGTCATCACCCCCGGAAGCAGACGGTTCCACGACCAGCATGCGGCCATCGGCCAGTTCCAGGGCGACCGCATCGACTCCGCCGTACCAGTCGTGGCGGGCGTTGTCCACCGTCCACACGCGACTACCCAGCCGTACAACGGGGCACTGCGGCGAGGCGAGCTTGGGAACAACCGTGACCACCGCCTCATCTTCCCGACCGCAGCACTGCCCGGTCTCAGGGGTGGTGGAAGCGATTTCAGCTTGTCTCGTCGCACCGGAGTCAGGCCCATTGCGCGCCTCGGTGACGACAACTTCCAGGCACTGATCGGACACCGGTGTGACTGACCAGGTCCCCGGCACTCCCACAGTGTCCGAGAAGGCCCAGGCCTCGTCGTCCTCAGCCCATTCCACGCCGCGGTCCTCGTCCCATCTGGAGCCCAGGGAACAGCACCACAGTCCCACCCGCCGGGCGACCAGTTCCGCCTGAGCGACCGAGGACGGGTAGGGTCCCGACACGATGGTCTGCCCGGCCTGGCTCCACTCGATCACCCCGACCTGGGTGGCAATTCTCAGGTCGTGACCCCCGGCGCGCAGTCGGCAGCGGTCCGTATCGCCCTCCATGACCCATGACGCGATCCCGGGCGAACAGTCCAGGGATTCCTCGACTGATGGAAGCGCGTCCAGTCTTTCAGGGCTCTCCCGAGTGAAACCCCGTGCCGCCAAGGCTGGGTGGACCTCGGCTGGATCGACCAGCATGAGCCTGTAGGAAACCTCACCACCGGAAGTCTGGCCGACCAACTGAGGCAGGCTGCGGCCCTCGAAACGCGGCTTGGCCCTGGACCAGGTCATGATCACGCCGGTAACCTCGTCGGTCCAAGCCGACGCCGTGGCCGACTCGAACTCGCCATTGTTGGATGCCGCTTCCATGCCATGCCAGTCGCACGGCCACAAGCCCTGGAGGACCGGCCCGCCGACCCAGCGTCCGTCCACCTGGAGGGCATGCTCCGCCTTGCGCATGAAGCTCCACCCGCTGATGACGATTCGTCGGCTATCGGGCTGACAGGTCGACACCTCGATGCCCGCCGGAAGCTCGGGGCCAGGTACGAATCGAATAATCCGAACAATGTCATTGTTCCCGGTGATTTCCCACTGGTCCCCGCGATCCTGGACACTGACGGCCGACCCCCAACGCTGGAAGACAGATGGTGCTTCCATCCCCAAGACTGCAGGCCAGCGCTCCATGACCAGCGTGTGCCCATCCCTCACCAGGCGTAGAGTGCCATCGCCACCAAGGGTCAGCCGCACACCGCCGGTCATCGCCTTCTCGGCCAGAATCGTCTCCACGGCAGTCGAACCGAGGGCGTCGGCCCGTACTGAAACTTTGTCGGTCAGGTCCTCCAGCCAGGCCAACTCCGGTGGGATTGAGCCGGGTGGGTCGCTGGTCACCTCAACAATGTCGCCCGACACCAGGTCTAGGCTTGCCGTCATGGCAACACCTCTGACGGGCTGGGTGTCATAGTCGACGACGACGCGGCCCGCGCGATAGCTGACTCCCACATCCAGCGGAGCTCTGCCCGCCGACTTGGGAAGACGCGGAGGGCGGATCCGCCGTGACAGCACAGACGACAGATCGGATTGCGCGTCATCAGCCTTCGCCAACTGCCGCACCAGAGCAGGCAAGGGGAAATACATCGGAACGATCCCACGTTCGTCGGCCCTGGCCCGAGGATACGACCGGAACCCCGAGCGCACATCGATCGACAGGGTCGGCGTGGACCGGAAGGCCTCAATGCGCACAGTGTTGACATCGGGATTGGAGAAGACATCGACGAACACGGCGTTCATCAACTGCCCCGCCAAAGGAGTCATCCTGCTGGCCTGGTCAACGGCGAACAACAGCAGGAAGCGCTGAGACGGCGGGCAGTCGCGACGGTTCAGGCTGCCGCGGGCCAGCATGGCGCAGCCTTGAATACTGTCGCCGTTCGCACCCACGTACACCCGCTCGACACAGCGTTCTTCCAGGATGGCCAGCAGGCCCTTCGCGGTCAACTCATGACCGAACCGGACCAGAGGAAGACAGTTCTTGGTCATCATGGCCGCCAGGGCAGCCGCGTCCGAAGGGACGGCCTCACGCACCTCCATCAGGTGTCCGCCTATTCTTCGATCTGGCCCGCCACTGCGATGCTTCCTTCTGCCACGACACGGGACCCGACCTTGAGTACGCATTCGTACTCGCTCAGCGGCCCCAAACCAGCCCGACGGTGCACACTGATCCTCAGTTGATCTCCAGGGCGGACCATCTGCTTGAAGGAGAACTTGCGTACTCCTGCCAAGACTCCCATCCCGCGCGGTGTGCTCCCGTCGTCATCTTCCAAGCTGGCCAATTCCACCACACCAACGGTGTGGGCACAGGCCTCGATCAGCATCACCCCTGGATAGATCGCCCGGGTCGGAAAATGACCGGCGAAGACAGGATCTGAGATGGTGATGTTCTTCACACCGACGCCGCTGACACCTGGGACGATCTCCTCTACTCCATCCATCAGTACGAATGGAGGCCGATGCGGGAGACGCTCGCGCAATTCATCCGCGTCCAGGTGGGTTCTGGTCACACCGGCTCCACTTCCAAGCTGGCCTCCTGTTCGGATCGCATCCGGTCGACCAGGGCTGGATCGGTCATGACCCGATCAGTCAGTCGATTGATGGAACCGAAAGCAATCCGGTCATCGTCGCTGACCTGGACGGTGTAATCGTCATCGAGTAGCGTGACGACCTCCATCAGATCCAAAGAGTCCAATTCAAGGCCTCGTCCAACCAGCGGGGTGTCGAAGTCCACTAACTCGGGATTGTCTGGCAATTCCAGACCTTCGATAAGCCTGGCCCGGATTCGAGTCGACACGTCGAACCTCTCTTGAGCCTTCTCCTTGATAGACATTGTTGTCCTTTCTCAATCTTCATGAATATCAGCGAACATCGTTGCACCAGATCCCGCATTGCGATCCCGGATCTCATTTTCTGCCGCACATCGCCCACCCGATCTGCCTTATCAATAAATCCCCCAGTATCTTCGCGTTTGCGTTCTCTTCTGGGTACATCGGCATGTCTGCCGACCCCCGACGGGCACATACTCTGTTCTCACGCCGATGGTCCGTCATCGCACCCATCTGATGCCGCTTATTTCGCTGGTTCCTAGTGTAGCCTGAATATGCTGATCCATTGCTGCTTCGCGACACCAGTAATCGGTGAATTCAAGCTGAGCCCGGATGAGACGAATTACCAAAACATTCGCCTCACTCAGGTCATGTCCTATAATCCACCCAATCCGCCGTCGACTCCATATACCTGTCCTGTCACGTAGGACGACTTATCGCTGGCCAGGAAACCAATCACGCTGGCCACTTCCTCGGGAGTGCCCGCGCGGGCCATCGGGATGCGTTCCATGAGCAAGGCCCTGACACGGGAATCCATGCCGCGCGTCATGTCGGTGGAGATCAGGCCGGGAGCCACGGCGTTGACTCTCAGGTTGGATCGCGCGCCTTCCTGTGCCAGCACCCGGGCCAGCGCGTCCACACCGGCTTTGGCGGCAGCGTAATTGCACTGCCATAACCCGCCCCATCTGGCCGTCACCGAACTGACCAGGATGATCGAACCGCCCGTCTTGCGCATCGCCTTCATGCCTTCACGAGCCACATAGAAGACTCCGTTCAGGTTGACATCGATGACTGCGCGGAACTTTTCTCCGGTCATCACTTGGGCCAAGCCGTCGCGGGTGATGCCAGAATTGGCAACCACGACACGCATGGCGTTGGGATGGTCCTGCCTGATGGCGTGAAACCCCGCCCGTACTGCTTCCTCATCGGTGACGTCCACGATGTAGTCGTAGTACGCCGCACCCTGGGCCTGAACCAGTTCCTGGGTGGCACCCGGATCGCTGCGTCGCAAACCGGCGATGTCCAACCCCATGGCGGCCAACTCCACGGCGGCGGCTTGCCCGATCCCGCGCGAAGAGCCACTGATCACGGCTAGGGGCCTGAAACGTCCATCATCTGGGATACTTGTCACTTTATGCTCCGTCCTATTCGAATTGCTCCAAGGATTGTGAAGACCACGGTCATGCCCACCAGGTACGCCACGACCCACCACTTCTGTACGGTCACCGAATGGATCTGTAGATGAAAACCATAGAAGACCGACAGATTGTCTTGGACAGCGGGCACTCCCCCGCTGAGATTGTTGAGAGTGTCACCGGCCAGGGGATCACGCAAAAGCATAGCGGCCTGTGAGAAGGGAAGCATGTTAATTCCGTTGGCCACGCTGTCCGTCAGCGCGCCCATGGGCAGGTACGTACCGGCGAAGAACCCCAAGATGGTGCCGATGATGATGCCGACCGCGTTGGCCGCCGCGTGCGAGGGAGCCCAACTGCCCAGGAACAAGGAGAACGCGGTGAAG
>Ga0123354_10003538_pt1 | contig 21629 bp, 19 predicted proteins | sample TergutLab28metaG_2_FD_97872 | JGI IMG/M metagenome (GOLD analysis project Ga0123354, IMG submission 97872) | Labiotermes labralis P4 segment gut microbial communities from Petit-Saut dam, French Guiana - Lab288 P4 | ecosystem: Host-associated > Arthropoda: Insects > Digestive system > Gut ... | reverse complement strand
TGGCTCACCCCCGCCGAAGCCTTCACCCAACAGATAGAATCACTACCCAGCGTCACCGTTGCACTTCAGAATTGAATCCGGCCGGCGGGTATCGCCAGGGGTCCGTGGCGTAAAGTGGGGGGTTGTGATCATTCGGGTGACCACGACCGACGTAGCCCATGGCGGTTACTGTGTGGGTCGTGACGACGGCATGGTCGTCTTCGTCACAGGAGCCCTGCCTGGCGAGGTGGTCGAAGCTGAGGTGACCGGGCAGAAATCCCGGCTCTGGTACGCCCGTACCGTCACCGTCCTAACGCCGTCCCCGGACCGAGTGCCGCATATCTGGCCCCTGGCGGAACGTACCGGGATCGGCGGTGCGGATCTCGGGCACGTCAGCCTTGAGGCCGGCCGGCGGTGGAAGGCGTCGGTCATCCAGACCCAATTGCGCCGGTTGGCCCACCGTGACCTGGCGGTCGAGGTCGAGGCCGCGCCGACCGACGAGGCCCGGTCCGGTTTGGCCTGGCGCACGCGTTTGGCGGTGCGGATCGACGAGTCCGGCCGGCCGGGAATGTATGCCGCCAAGTCTCACCGGCTCATACCGGTGGATGGGATGCCGCTGGCGCACGAGGACATTCAGGACGCTCTCAAAACCGACATCGAGACGGGGTTCAAGAGAGAGCTAGCTGGCCAGGGTGTCTCCTATGTGCGGTCGTCTGGTTCTGGTCTGATGGTCCATGTTCACCCACCGGGCGAACCGGTGCTCGGTCTGAGCCGCGCTCCGGTCCGTGAAACGGTGTCGGCCCGAGGCGGTACGTGGTCCTATGACGTACCCGTCGATGGCTTCTGGCAGGTACACCGCGAGGCGCCGCCGGTGCTGGTCGACGCCGTGTTGGCGGCGGCCGAACCGGTCAACGGCCCGGCGGCCGATCTGTACGCCGGGGCCGGGCTCTTCACCCTGCCGCTGGCGGAACGCCGGCGAGACGGGGTCACCGCCGTCGAGGCGTCGGCGGTCGCGGTACCCTGCTTGCGGCGCAATGTGCGCGAGCATGGCGTCGACGTCTACTGCGACGATGTGACGGCCCACCTGCGTACCTGTGAGCCGGGAGCGTACTCGTTGATCGTCGCCGATCCGCCGCGGTCGGGAGCTGGGCGGGAGGCGGTCGACCAGATGATCCGGATCGGACCGGACCGGATCGTCTACGTGGCCTGCGATCCGGCCGCCCTGGCCCGCGATGTCAATTGGTTGGGCTTGGGCGGGTACGACCTGGTGTCGTTGCGGGCGTTCGACCTGTTCCCGATGACCCACCATGTCGAGGCCGTGGCGGTGCTGGAACCGGCACGCCGGTAAAATCGAGGATGTTGGATGTTGGATGTGGAAGGTGGGGCAGGCATGAGCGATTTCACGCAGGAACTTCAGGTTGGCGAGGCCAGGTACCGCTTCTTTCCGGTGGCCGAGCTGAGCGCGCGGGTACCGACGACCATCGCCGTCATCGCGGAAAACCTGATGCGGAACGGTGCGGATCCGGCGCAGATCGAGGCCCTGTGGTCGTGGACCCCCGGCTCGGCGTCGGACCGGGAGATCGATTTCTACCCGGCCCGGGTGATGATGCAGGATTTCACGGGCGTGCCGTGCGTGGTGGATCTGGCGACCATGCGGGAGGCGGTGGCGGCGCTCGGCGGCGATCCGGATCGGGTCAACCCACGGGTGCCGACCGAGTTGGTGATCGATCACTCGGTCATCGCCGACGAGTTCGGTTCTCCGGCCGCTTTCGGGTACAACGTGGATCGCGAGTTCGAGCGCAATCAGGAGCGTTATCAGTTTTTGAAGTGGGGCCAGCAGGCCTTCCGCAACTTCCGGGTGGTACCGCCGGACACCGGCATCGTGCACCAGGTCAATATCGAACACCTGGCCCGGGTGGTGATGGCCGACGCCGGTCTGGCCTACCCGGACACCTGCGTGGGCACCGACTCCCACACGACCATGGTCAACGGCCTCGGCGTCCTTGGCTGGGGTGTGGGCGGTATCGAGGCGGAGGCCGCCATGCTGGGACAGCCGGTGCCGATGACCGTGCCCGTCGTGGTGGGAGTCGAGTTGACCGGCCATCTGGCGCCGGGGACCACCGCGACCGATCTCGTCCTGACGATCGCCCAGCGCCTGCGCGCTCACGGTGTGGTCGGGAAATTCGTGGAGTTCCACGGCGACGCCGTTCCCGGCTTGGCCGTGGAAACGCGGGCGACGATTGCGAACATGAGCCCCGAGTACGGCTCGACCGCCTGCCTGTTCCCGGTCGACGCCCGGACCATCGAGTACCTGGGGTTGACCGGCCGTTCGCCGGACCAGTGCGCGCTGATCGAGGCCTATGCGAAGGCGCAGGGTTGGTGGGGGACCCGGACGGTGCCCTATTCCGAGACGCTGAGCATCGACGTGGGCGAGGTACGTCCGTCGATCGCCGGTCCGGCCCGGCCGCAAGACCGGATCGAGCTGGGCTCGGCCAAGCAGGTTTTTCGCCAGAGCCTGGCCAGCGCCGGACTGGCCGCCGCCAGCCTGCCGTCACCGATCGGCGAGTTGGCCTCCGGCCTGGTGGCGATCGCGGCTATCACGAGTTGTACCAACACCTCCAATCCGCGGGTGATGATCGCGGCGGGCCTGCTGGCGAAGCGAGCCGTCGAAAAGGGGTTGAAGGTCAAGCCGTGGGTGAAGACGACCTTGTCGCCAGGCTCACCGGTCGTGACCGATTACCTCGGCCAAGCCGGGCTGACGCCGTTTCTAGAGAAATTGGGGTTCTATCTGGCCGGGTATGGTTGCATGACCTGCATCGGCAACTCCGGTCCGGTTGTCGACGCGGTCCGGCACGTAACCGACCAGGGAGTCACCGCCACCGCGGTGCTGAGCGGGAACCGCAATTTCGAGGGCCGTATCTCGCCCGACGTCCGGATGAATTTTCTCGCCAGTCCGCCGCTGGTGGTGGCGTACGCCATCGCGGGCACCGTGGACATCGATCTGACCAGCGAGCCGCTCGGTACCGGTACCGATGGCCAACCGGTGTACCTGTCGGACGTGTGGCCAGCCGATGACGAGATCAGCCAGGTCCAGGCGCAGTGCGTCAGCGCGTCGATGTTTTCCCAGCGCTACGGCGAGGTCTTTGCCGGGTCCCAGCGTTGGCAGGAGCTGGCGGCCGTGCCCACAAGCCAGTACGACTGGCCGGATTCCACGTACATCCACCGGGCGCCGTTTTTCGACGGCGTGACGGCGGTACCGCCCGGCGTGGCGGATATCCACCGCGCCCGGGTTCTGGTGATGCTCGGGGACTCGGTGACCACGGACCACATCTCGCCCGCCGGCTTGATCAAGCCCGACAGCCCCGCCGGGCGGTACCTGCGCCAGCAGGGAGTGGCCCTGCCGGATTTCAACTCCTACGGTTCGCGGCGCGGGAATCACGATGTCATGGTACGGGGCACCTTCGCCAACATCCGCCTGCGCAATCTGATGGTACCGGGTGTCGAGGGCGGGTTCACCAGGGATTTCACGCAACCGGCGGCACCGGTGGTCACAATTTTCGAGGCCGCGGAAGCCTATGCCGCCCAAGGCATCCCGTTGATCGTGGTGGCCGGGCGGGAGTACGGCTCCGGCTCCAGCCGGGATTGGGCCGCCAAGGGTGCCGCTTTGCTCGGCGTCAAGGCGGTGATCGCCCAAAGCTATGAGCGGATTCACCGGTCCAACCTCGTCGGCATGGGCATCCTGCCCCTGCGGTTTGTTGAGGGTGAGTCCGCCGCCACCTGGGGCCTGACCGGCTCCGAGACCATCGCGATCGAGGGCTTGGGCGATGGTGGCGAGGCGCTCCCGCCGTACGTCGACGTCATCGTGGGCTCACAGCCTCATCGGGCGATTCTCCAGGTGGACACTCCCACGGAAGCGAGGTACCTCCGCCACGGTGGCATCCTACCTTTCCAGGCCCGGGTCATGGCAGGCGTTGCGTGAGCCTGAAGATGCGTGACACTCCTTGGGGGGCGGCGCGCTTCGCCTACGCGTACCTCGATACGGTGGTGGCTGGTTTGGCCACCGCTCTCGTCGCCGTGATCGCCTACCCGGTGGCCGTCACGCCCATCTGCCGGTCCGATACCCGGGGCTACTGCGCCTCGATCCTGACCGGCTTCGTGGTGGCTCTGGTGTTTGTCGCGGCTTTGTTCGTCGTCGCCCACCTGATGAATCTGGGCTGGCAGTGGGCGGCCTGGGTCGTCGTCCTGGCGTTGGTCCTGATCCAGATCGTGGTCGAGGCGAACACGCCAAGCGTGGCCTGGTGCGCTCTGGCGATTCCGGCCGGGGCGGCCGGGTTGTCTTTCCGGCGTCCCGACGCCGAGATCGCCCGCTGGATGCGATTCATCCGCCTGGCCGCGTTGGTAGTCCTGGTTGTCCAGTTCGCGATCTGGCTGATTATTCTGATGGCCTCGCCAAGCTAGACGGTCGATGCGTTCGACAAACCATCTAGACTTATGACGTGGCTCTGCTTTCGGACCTGACTTCCCCAGACGATCTGGCCGGATTGACGGATGCCGAGCTGGAGAATCTCGCGGCTCAGATCCGGGCGTTTCTCATCGAGAAGGTGTCCGTCACGGGCGGCCACCTCGGCCCCAATCTGGGAGTCGTCGAACTGACTCTGGCGATTCACCGGGTGTTCGAGTCGCCGCAGGACCCTTTTCTGTTCGATACCGGGCACATCAGTTACGTCCACAAGATTCTGACCGGCCGGCAGGCCGAGTTCGACTCGCTGCGGCAAAAAGACGGACTGTCGGGGTACCCGAGCCGGAAAGAATCCCCGCACGATTGGGTCGAGAACTCCCATGCCTCCTCGGCGTTGTCCTGGGGCGCCGGGATGGCGGAAGCCTTCCGGTTGCAGGGCAACTCCCACACGGTGGTGGTCGTGATCGGCGATGGAGCACTGACTGGGGGGATGGCCTGGGAGGCGCTCAACAACATCGCCGTCCAGAAGGATTTGCGGATGGTCATCGTCGTCAACGACAATGGACGGTCCTATAACCGGACGGTCGGCGGTCTGGCCCGCCATTTGGCCGGCGTGCGTACCGACCGGCGGTACGATCCGACGCTGGATGTCGTGAAGACCGTGGTGCAGCAGACTCCGTTGGTGGGCAAGCCGGCGTACGACCTGCTCCACGGCGTGAAGGTCGGGTTGAAGGACATTCTGGCGCCACAGGGGCTGTTCTCCGATCTGGGGCTGAAGTACATCGGCCCGGTACCCGGTCACGACCGGGTGGCCATCGAGAAGGCCCTCATCCGGGCCAAGGGCTACGATGGCCCGGTCATCGTCCACTGTCTGACCCAGAAGGGCCACGGCTTCCCGGCCGCCGAACGAGACGCCCAGGACCATTTCCACGCGGTCGAAGGCATCGACCCCGTCACCGGTGAGGCGCATCCGCGCGGACCGGGGGAAACCTGGTCAGGTGTCTTCGCGAAAGAAATCATCCGGCTGGCCGAGCGGGATCCGGATCTGGTCGCGATCAGTGCGGCCATGGTGAATCCGGTCGGTCTGGGGCCCCTGGCCGCCGCCCATCCGGACCGGGTTTTCGATGTCGGCATCGCCGAGCAACACGCGTTGACGAGCGCGGCGGGTATGGCGATGGCCGGGCTGCATCCGGTCGTGGCGGTCTATTCCACCTTTCTCAACCGGGGTTTCGACCAGGTCCTGATGGACATCGGCCTGCACGGTATGCCGGTCACGCTGGTGTTGGACCGGGCCGGCATCACCGGTCCCGACGGCGCCAGCCATCACGGCATGTGGGATTTGTCGATTCTCGGCGACGTACCGGGCATCCGGGCGGCGGCCCCCCGCGATGGGGCCCGGTTCCGGGAGGTCTTGGCGCAGGCCGTGGCGGATCGCCAGGGTCCGACGGCGATCCGGTTCCCCAAGGGCGACGTGCCGCCCGATCTGCCCGCGGTACGGCGTGAGGCCGGTGTCGACGTGCTCGTCGAAGCGGCGGATCCGCTGGTCAGCGTGATCGGCTATGGGCCGATGGCCGCTCTGGCGGTCGAGGTCGCCCATCACCTGGCCGGCCAGGGTGTCGCTGCCCAGGTTCTCGATCCGGTGTGGGTACTGCCGGTGAGCGAGGAACTGCTGGAGATGGCTGGGGCAGCCGGCGTCATTGTCACCATCGAAGACGGGATCGAAGCGGGCGGGATCGGGCAGAAAGTAGAAATTAAGCTGGCGGATCGGGGGTGTCGTGCCGCGGTGATCCGGTGCGCCATTCCCACCGTCTTCGTCCCGCAGGGTTCACGGGACGAGATCCTGGCCGATCTCGGTTTTACGAGTCCTCAGATCGCTCAGCGGGTCCTGGACGCTCTGGAGTCGCTTGGCCGGCCAACTGTTCGCAAATGAGCGGTACGACCAGTTGGCGCTGCCAGGGCCGTACGTCGAGGTTGGCCAGTTGGGTGTCGATGTTGGGCTCATCGGTACCGGCGGGCTCCCACAGCACACCGCGCAAGGCGCGCGGAGAGATCAGGTTTTCCACGGGCAGGCGATGGGCTTCGGCCAGGTCCTTGACCAGGGGGCGTACGGTGCTCCACCGCGCCGCCGCTTCCGGACTCTTCCGGCGCCAACTGCCTGGGGTCGGCGGAGTCAGTTGAGACGGTTTGGCTGGCGGCAGCCCCGGTTCCGGAATCGCCATGGCGACGTCGATGGCGTGCCGGAATTCCGCGAGATAGCCATGGGTCAAGACCCAGCGCCAGTCGGGTCCCAGCAGCCTCTGATCGGCCGGGACGGCTGGCTGGGCTGTCATTCGGACGGCCAGAGCCGCGATTGCCCGATCGGTGACGATCCGGTGCGGTGACAGATCCAGTTGTTGGGCGATGGCGTCGCGAGTCTGCCAGACTTCGCGCACCAGGGCCAATCCCCGGCGGGTACGGACCTGATGGATGTCCGTTGTCGAGCGCCACGGGTCGGTCTTCGGCGGCGGGGGTGTCCGGTCCAGGACGTACGCGAACTCCTGGTTGGCCCATTCAAGCTTCCCCGCATCGGCCAGTTCCTGGGTCAGGGCGGTGGCCAGATCGGCCAGGAACTCGACATCGCCGGCGGCGTAGGACAACCATGACTGCGGTAGGGGGCGCGTCGACCAATCGGAATTGGCGTGATCCTTGGCGAGGCTGACACCCAGTACCTCTTCGACCAGTGCCCCCAGGCCGACTCGTTCGTGTCCCAGCAACCGGGCCGATAATTCGGTGTCGAACAAACGGTGTGGGTTCAGCCCGCACTCCCGCAGGGAGGGTAGATCCTGGCTCGCGGCGTGTAGAATCCAGGTTTTGTTTTCCAGCGCCTGGTCGAGCCTGGCGAAGACCGGCGGGGTCACGTTGATCGGGTCGATCAGGTACACCGGCGTCGTCGGGGTGGTCATCTGGATCAAGTACGCTCGCCCGGAGTAGCGGAACCCGCAGGCGCGTTCGGTGTCGACGCCCACCGGTCCCGGACTGGTGGCCAGATCGGCCAGCGGGCGCTCAAGCAGTTCATCGGTGTCGATGACGGCGGGTGCCGCAGGCCGGTACCGGTACTGATCGCCGGACGAAACGGTCATCGGTGTGAAACCATTCGCGGTTCCAGCCGGACGACTGGCCCATCGCCGGGTGGCAAGCCACCGACTTCGCGCAACAACTCCTGCCAGGCGTTCAGGTGCGCTGTGAAGGAGTGCTCATCGTCGAGCTGCGGTGTCCAGGAAGCGCGTATCTCGATCTGGGAGGACGGCTGCTCCTCCTGTTTCGTCCCGAAAGGCGTGGAGGCGGTCGTCGTGATGGTACCTGACTCGTCGGTGAAGAGGGCGCGGTGAGCGTGGAGCGCGTCCATCAGCCAGGACCACCCGACGTACGCCAAGAAGGGGTCGTGGATCATGTCGGGGCTGACGTCGGCTTGCGCGAACGTGACACACCGGAAATCGCCGCCCCAGGCGTCGTTGCCGGCGGGATCATGGAGCAAGATCAATCGCCCTGAAGCGATGTCATCACCCTGGACGACCACGTCGGCGTCGATGGCGGCGGAGTAGGGGGCGATACTCGACGGTGGTTCGAGTTCGCACACATGGATGCGAGAATCCCACGCGAAGGAACTGAGATCATGCACGGCGGAGGCGAATGGAAGAGGAAGGATGCCGATGTGCTGACTCACGCTCGTTAGGATATCGGCCAAGCCTCGCACCACCGTGGAGGCGCGCCGTTCGAGCCCGGCAGCCGTTGCGAACGCCATAGTGGCACAATGGTGTCATGAGTCAAAAATCTCACCTCAAGTCGAAGGAATCATCGAAACCAACACCGGCCGCTGACCTGCGGTCCGTACTGCGCGCCCAGCCCAATCTGACCATGGCCGACCTGGATCCAGGTGCCACGCCCGGCTACCCGGGCCATGGCAAGGCGGATGCCGCCCAACTCACGGCCACGTTGGCGCCCCGGTTGTCCGAATGGCAGGAGCGGCTGTATTCCGAGGCTCGTGACGAGGCGCTGCCTCCGCGTAGCGTGTTGGTCGTTCTCCAGGGGTTGGACACCGCTGGCAAGAGTGGGACCATCTGCCATGTGTTCGGACTGGTCGATCCGCAGGGGCTCAAAGTTCACGCCTTCAAGCAGCCAACCCCCGAGGAGTTGTCCCACGACTTCCTGTGGCGGATCCGCCGCGAACTCCCGGAGCGGGGAATGATCGGTATCTTCGACCGGTCGCAGTACGAGGACGTCCTGATCGTGAGGGTCAACCAGTTGGTTGCTCCCGACGTGTGGGAGCAACGGTACGATCTGATCAACGAGTTCGAGGCCTCACTGGTGGAGGCCGGTACGACGGTCATCAAGTGCTTCCTTCACATCAGCCCCGACGAGCAGAAGAAGCGTTTGCTCGAACGGTTGGAGGACCCCACCAAGTACTGGAAGTACTCGTCTTCGGATGTGGATGTCCGCCGACGCTGGACCGATTACACACAGGCCTACCAAGATGTCCTCAACCGGTGCAACACCGAGGCCGCCCCGTGGTACGTCATTCCGTCCGACCGGAAGTGGTACCGCAACTGGGCGGTGGCCAGCCTGCTGCTTGAGCATCTGGTCCAGCTCAACCCGACGTGGCCGGAGGCGAACTTCGTGGTGGCAGACGAGATTGCCCGTGTCGAGCAGTCGCTGCCATCGACTCAGAACTGATACCTGGCTGCGAGGTCTTCGCTGAGTTCGTCTTCGTCATCCAGGATATCCATGGCGGCGAAGGCGTAGCGGGCCAGGATCAGGTCGAGGACGGCGTCGTCGACTCCGATCGGCGCGCTGACGGCGATAGCGCCGTAGTGCAAAGCCAGGCGGGCTTGAGCCTCGAAACCCTGATCGGGGGCCAAATAGAAGGAGCCAACCGCGACATGCCGACGCCCCTGGGCATTGAGGGTTTCGATCGCCGTGGCCACGTTCGGCGACGATCCATCGCTCATCGCCAGGAGGCACGGGAGCTTGTGGTGGGTACCCCATTGACGTGCCCGGCGGGCCAGCATGCCGAGCCCGCGGATGTCGCACGGGCCTTCCCCCGACAGGACCAGCCCGTCGATCTCGGTGGCATGGGCCGCTCCCAGGGCCGTGCGCAGCCGTTCGTCCAAGGGCTTCAAGAGGCAAGCCTCGGGGCCGAGCGGTCGCGCGACGCTGAATTTGACGGAGGGGTGGGTGGACCGTACCTTTTCCACCACAGCGTCAATCGCGGGGTCGTGATCGGACACGGCGGACAACTGCAACGGGACGAAGACGATCTCGGCGATACCACGCCCAACCAGATGGCTGACCACCTGGGGCCCGGTCGGGGAGCAGTGGTCGATGAACGCAGCGTTCACCTCAAGAGCGGGGCGAATCGTTTGAAGGCCGTACCGCATATGATGGCTGACATCGGCCACACTGGGATCGCTGCTGCCGTGGGTCAGCATAATCATCGCCGGCGCTGCCATGCTCGTCCTTTCGTAGGGAATGACTCTCAGCGCCATTGCCGGGGACCGCGCTGGTATCTAGCAAACGACCCAAGGTAACTCCACACCTCAGGGTTGCCAGATGCAAGTTCTCTGTCCAGATAGTGAGATGACCTGCGGAGTGTGGTAAACGCCAGGGACAGGGGGCCGATTTGGACGGGTCCTCTTCGCAGATGCTATGGTTAAGCGCTGAACGATCATGGCGGGTTGCCCGAGCGGCCAATGGGAGCAGACTGTAAATCTGTCGGTGTAAGCCTACGGAGGTTCGAATCCTTCACCCGCCACGCGCTCTGGGTAAAGTATGCCAGGTTAATACCTGGCCACGGTCGCTCGTCATCCGGAAACGGACTCCGTATTTGGCTCTGGCGATCATTCTCGTGTATCTTTGATGCGCTTGCCCCTATAGCTCAGTCGGTAGAGCGTCTCCATGGTAAGGAGAAGGTCTGCAGTTCGATTCTGCATGGGGGCTCGTCGTCTGGTGGTGAGTTGTCACGGTCAGGCAGCGGCGGGATAGCTCAGTCGGTCAGAGCGAGCGGCTCATAATCGCTAGGTCGCGGGTTCAAGTCCCGCTCCCGCTACCAGCGTGCGGATGGAAGAGGATGGGAAGTTAGATGGCGAAGAAACAGGGCGATGTCCGTCCCAAGATCACTTTGGCGTGCGTCGAATGCAAAGAGCGCAATTACATCACGAAGAAGAACCGTCGTAACGATCCCGATCGTCTCGAATTGAAGAAGTTTTGCCCGAAGTGCCGTAAACAAACCCCACACCGCGAGACCCGCTGACGCCCGTTGCGGTCAAGATCCGGGTTGGCCTTTTCAGACGCCGGGCGCCGCGATGAAGATTGTCGCGGAGCCGGTACCAGTGACCATCTCGCCGTAGGGGATCAGGACGGCGTCGCCGGTTGCGAGGTCGAAGCAGGTGTCGCCGTGGCACAGATGGGCCTCTCCATCCACGACCAGAGCGATCCGGCAGGCATCCGGCCGTGGTAGAGCCAGCGGTTGAGCGCCGAGGTCCCCGCGCCACAAAACAAATTCTTCCGTCGATGTCACATAGCGCGTGAAACCGGCGTCGTCCATGGTCGCGACCGGTGCGATCGGCGAAGGTACGAATTCGACGACGTGGATCAGTTCGTCGACATCGATGTGTTTGGAGGTCAAACCGCCTCGCAGAACGTTGTCGGAGCAGGCCATGACCTCGATGCCGGCGCCGCTGAGATAGGAGTGCAGGGTTCGGGTCGGCAGGGACAGTCCCTGGCCGGGCTCCAGATGGATCCGGTTGAGCATCAAGGCCGCCAGAATAGACGGGTCATGCGGGAAATAGCGGTTCAGATCGAGCGCCGTACGAGCGAACAGGCCGAGGTCGGAATCGTCGTCGGCGTGGTCACGAGCCAGGCGGAGTACCTCGTCGACGTGGGTTGGATGGTCCTGGCTGAGGATATCCAGGAAAACCTCGGCCAGGGCGGCGGGTCCCTTCCGCATGGTGAGCGGGCCGATGACGGTGTCGAAACTATCGGTCACACCCAGCCGGTCGAACAGATCGACCGTCAGGGCCGGTTCGCGAAAACCGCACAGAGCATCGAACTGCGTCAGTGCGACGATGATCTCTGGCTTCGGCCAGTCATCCCGGTAGATACGCTGGGGAGAGTCCAAGGGAATTTTCGCCTGGTTCTCCCGGGCGAATCCCTGCTCGGCTTGTTCCCGGTTGGGGTGAGCCTGGAGCGACAGGGGGTGATCGGCGGCGAGAATTTTCATCAGCACCGGGAAACGGTCCGGGAAGAGGTTGCGTACGCGATCGCCCAGCCATTCGGGATGATCCTGCAGTACCACGTCCAGGCCGGTTCCGTCGATGGTCGCAGGGGCGAGGGGATGGGTGCCCAGCCAGTATTCGGCCTGTGGCTCGCCGGTCGGGGCGTTGCCGAGCAACTCGGGAATAGCGGTGAGAGATCCCCACGCATAATCGCGTATTTGGCCAGTCAGATGCTGCATGACATCCTTTCATCGTCGGTTGATCCTCGGTCAAGCTCCTGCGCTTGCGGAGTCGTGCACAAGACCGATTCTACCCGTTAGGGCTCAGGAGCGGAAGAAACTGCCACGCCGCGCGAATGAACCGGGAACAGTCGCCTCCGGTCGCTACGATGGTTTCCATGACCGCGGACGTAGAACCCACGATGCCCCATTTGACGGATCTGGAAAAGGGGATCCTTGAGTTCGAGCGTCAATGGTGGAGGCTGCCGGTGGCCAAGGAGCACGCCATCAAGGACACCTTTGACCTGTCCGGTCCCCAGTATTATCAGATCCTCAATGCCCTCATCGACCGCCAGGAGGCTCTGGCGGCGGACCCTTTGCTCGTCAAGCGGCTGCGCCGTATGCGGTCCCAGCGCCGCGAGCACCGCTATGCGACTTATTCCCGGGCTGACGTTGGCTAAAGTACGTACTCGGGCGGCCGCATCCGGCAGTTATCTCAACGATGACTTCGGTTACTTTGGCGTGTCTTTGTTGGACGAGTAAAATTGCTTCTATGACAAATGACCGGTTCTTTCCAGGGCCCGATGAGACGTCCGGTGAACCGGTGGATGAGGTCGCGGATCCTCAAGGATCGGGTGGGGTCATCGGGGGTTCGGCGGTGCCTGACGTTGGCGAGGATCGTCCCGGGCTTAAAAAACCCCGACGTGGAGTCAAACGGCATCGCGGGGTGAAAATCGCCCTGATCAGCGTCTTAGCGGTGGTTATCGCCGTTGCCGGAGGGCTGACGTACATGTGGTTCGATCTCAACGGCAAACTGACCCAAACCCCGATCGGCAACCTGTTGGATTCCAGCCGGCCACCGGAGCTGGCTCCGAGTGCCACCGTGATGACGCCGGGCGATCCCTTCGCCGGGCGGGCGATGAACATCCTGGTCCTCGGTACTGACTCCCGCGAGGGGGCCAACTCCAGCTTGACTGGTGACGACGTCGCAGGCATGCGGTCTGACACCACATTCATCGCTCACGTGTCGGCCGATCGAACTAGAATAGATATCGTATCGATTCCGCGAGATACCTTTATCACCATTCCCGATTGCAAGGCCGACGATGGCAGCGTCATTCCCGAAGCCGGCTGGATGAACATGGGGTTCAACGCCGCTTTCGCCTATGGGGTGTCGGATGGGGGAAGTCTGGCCGCCGGTGCGGCCTGTGCCATCCGGGCCGTCGAGGCCATGTCCAATGTCCACATCGATGCTTACGTGGTGGTTGACTTCATGGGTTTCGTCAAGGTGGTGGATTCCATCGGTGGTGTCGATGTCACCCTGCTGTGTCCGATCAACTCGCCCAATGCCGACCATTTGAGTCTGCCCGCCGGGGTGAATCACCTCGACGGTAAGACAGCAGTCGAGCTGGCGCGTGCCCGCGAAGGCCTCGGCTTGGGCGATGGTTCCGACTTGCAGCGCATCCGGCGTCAGCACGCTCTATTCGAGGCGATTGCCGCCAAGGTTTACGACATGAACTACGTGACGGACTTTCCCAAGTTGTACAACCTGGTCAGTGCCGCGATCAGTTCGGTGACTACCGATATCGGGAATCTGGCCGACGTTGCCGGTTTCGCCTACTCGCTGAAGGATTTCAACACCGCCAACCTGAATTCCGTCATGATACCAATCGCCGACGCTGGCGACGGCGCCCATGTCGTTCTGGTCCCGAGTCAGGACGAGCCGATCTGGGAGGCCTTGCGCAACGACACGCCGTTGCCGATCAAGTCGGATCAGGCGCCGACTTCGTCGCCATCGGCATCCGCCAGCCCATCGGTCGGCGCGACCTCATCGGCGTCCGGGGCTCCAACCGCCACCGCGTCGGTGCAGCCACCGCCGACGATTCAGGACGCTTCCGACTGCGACTGAGACGAGATCGCGACACTTGGAGAGTCGCGGGGTGCCTGATATTGAAGGGTGCTATGCTAATATGCAGTAGCCAGATCCAGGTTTGGATTCCGGTGAACGACGTGTAGAGCTGGAAAATCCCCCGGTGCTCCGGCTCGTCTGACTTCGGTCAGATTTCCGTCCTCGATGGTGGCGGTTCCCCAAGCCGCCACCATCACACGGTATAGCGCTTTTTCATGCTGATTGCTTTGTCCAGCCCCGGCGGCTGAATGTCGTAGGCTGGGAGCCATGAAAGGCTCAGACCAACTGGTTGCCGATTTGTCGGCTTTAGTAGCTATTCCATCGATCGGTGCGCTTGCCGAACACGCCGCCGACTTGCGTACGTCGGCTCACACCGTGGCGGGCCTGCTGGCCGACGTCGGGTGTGAGGATGTACGGGTCGTCGACGGGCCATGCGCCCCCGCTGTGATCGGTCGTTTCCCGGCACCCGCTGGTATGCCAACGGTGTGTCTGTACTGCCACCATGACGTCCAGCCCATCGGCGACCGGTCCGATTGGGAAACCGATCCCCTTCGGCTCACCCAGGTCGGGGACCGGCTTTTCGGGCGCGGCGCGGCGGACGACAAGGGCGGCATTGCGGTGCACTTGGCAACGGTGCGGGCTTTCGGCGGGAAGCCGCCGGTCGGGGTGGTCGTTTTCGTCGAGGGGGAAGAGGAGATCGGTTCGCCTAGTTCCGGCGCGTTTCTCGCCGAGTACGCCGATGCCCTCCGGGCCGATGCCTATGTCATCCTCGACGCGGGTAACTGGGCCGTGGGAGAACCTGCTTTCACCACCACGTTGAGGGGGGTGTGCGACGCCATCATCGAGGTCCGGACCCTCGACCATGCCCTTCATTCGGGGCAGTTCGGCGGCGTCGCTCCCGACGCTCTGACGGCCTTGTGTCACCTGCTCGCCAGTTTCCACACCGCAGACGGGGATGTCGCGGTGGACGGGTTGCGGTCTTCAGTCCATTTCGATGTCGACTACTCGTCGGACGCGGTCCGGGAATCGGCTGGACTGCTGGATGGCGTCCAGGAGCTGGGGACGGGTTCGATCGCCGACCGCCTGTGGGCTAAGCCGTCGCTGACGGTCATTGGATTGGACACGGTCAGTGTGGAGCAGTCGTCCAACACTCTGCTGCCGGTCGCCCGCGCCCGGGTGAGCCTGCGCGTACCGCCGGGAATGACCGCGGTCGAAGCCTTGGATGCGCTGGTGGCTCACTGCGAGTCCCATGCTCCTTGGGGAGCGCACGTGAGCCTGACCCGGGGCAGTACGGGCAACCCCGGACAAGTATCGGTAGACGGACCACTGGTGCAGGCGGGTCTCGCTGCTTATCGGAAGGCTTTCGGCGTACCGGTGGTATCGATCGGCCAGGGTGGGGCGATTCCGTTGGTGGGTGAATTGACGGAACTCTTCCCCGAGGCCGAATTCCTCGTGACGGGTATCGCCGATCCGGACTCGCGGATGCACGCCCCCAATGAATCGGTGAGTCTGGCCGATCTAGACCGTACCGTTCAGGCGCAGGTCGGGTTCCTTAACGCGATCGCCAAGCGGTGACGCAGTGGTTGAGCACCGGCCGGGGATCAGGGTGGAATCGCCCATAAGCACCGTCGAGAAGGAGTTCCCCGACGCGCCAACGGACGAGTGCGGTGTTTTCGGCGTCTGGGCGCCGGGGGAAGAAACCGCCAAGTTGACCTACTTCGGCCTGCATGCGCTCCAGCACCGTGGCCAGGAATCCGCCGGCATCGCGGTGGCGGACGGTGAACGCATCATGGTCTTCAAAGACATGGGATTGGTGTCCCAAGTCTTCGACCGCAATACTCTGGAGTCGCTGACCGGGTGGATCGCCATCGGCCACACCCGGTACTCCACCGCGGGCGCCTCGCAATGGGAGAATGCCCAGCCGACCTTTTGCACCACCGCTTACGGTGACGTCGCGCTGGCTCACAACGGTAACTTGACGAACACCTCCGAGCTGAAGCAGTGGCTGGCCTCGATCGACCCGGCGCGGCATGTCCCGGAAAAGACGCGCATGGATTCGAGTTCGGACACCGTGATTCTGGCGAATCTCCTGGCCAGCCAACCGGGTCCTTGCGAAGCGGCCGCTCTGCGCGTGTTACCCCGTCTGCAAGGGGCGTTTTGCCTGGTGTTCCAGACGAAGGACCGGTTGTACGCCGCCCGCGACCGCCACGGGATGCGCCCGCTGTGCCTGGGGCGGCTCGACCACGGGTGGGTCGTCGCCTCCGAGTCGGCGGCTTTGGACATCGTGGGAGCGCGTTTCGAACGCGAGGTGGAACCAGGGGAGTTCATCACCATCGACGAACGTGGCATCACGTCGACCCGGTTCGCCGCTCCGCGGCGGAAAGAGTGCCTGTTCGAGTACGTTTACCTGTCCCGTCCGGACACCGTACTGGGCGGGCGGCTGGTCCACAACGTCCGGGTCAAGATCGGCAAGCTGCTGGCGCACGAGCAGCCGGTCCGGGCCGATCTGGTGATCCCGGTACCGGACTCGGGTACCCCCGCCGCCATCGGGTACGCGGCGGCGTCGGGGATTCCCTACGGTCAGGGGTTGGTGAAGAACGCCTACGTGGGACGTACGTTCATCCAGCCCTCGCAGCGGTTGCGGCAGTTGGGGATCCGGCTGAAACTCAATCCGCTGCGGCACGTCGTGGAGGGCAAACGACTCGTTGTCGTCGATGACTCGATTGTGCGCGGCAACACCCAGCGTCAGGTCGTCGCCATGCTGAAACATGCCGGGGCGGCCGAGGTCCATGTCCGTATTTCATCGCCGCCGGTACTGTGGCCTTGCTTCTTCGGAATTGATTTCGCCGACCCGGACGAACTCATCGCCCAGTCGATGAGCGTCGATGAGATCGCCCGGTCGATCGGGGCCGATTCGCTGGGGTACCTCAGTCTGGGCGCTCTGATCGCCGCTACCCACCAGGAGAAGGCCGATCTGTGCCGGGCGTGCTTCGACGGCCGCTATGCCGTCCCGGTGCCGGTCGACCAGGCGGCTTCGTTGGGTCTGGAACCCACCGGTGTGGGACATGCCTCGAACCAGCGCCATGGCGTCGTGGCCGAGAAGGAAAGGAAGTCCCGATGAAGTCGACCGACGTGACCTCGGACCAGGCTCGGGTGGTGGGTAACGCCGCCGTCGCCGAACGTTCCGCCTATGCCCAGGCTGGGGTCGATATCCGAGCCGGCGACCAGGCGGTGGAACTGATGAAAGCGCATGTCGCCGCTACCGCCCGCCCGGAGGTCCTGGGTGGTCTGGGGGGATTCGCGGGTCTCTTCGACGCGTCTGCGCTCACCCGGTTTCGCCGCCCTGTCCTGGCCACCTCGACCGACGGCGTGGGTACGAAGGTCGCGATCGCCACGGCCATGGACATCCATGACAGCGTCGGATTCGACCTGGTGGGCATGCTGGTGGACGACCTCGTGGTGGTGGGTGCCGAGCCGCTGTTCGTCACCGACTACATCGCGTGCGGGGCAGTGGTGCCGGAGCGGATCGCGGCCATCGTCAAGGGTATCGCGCAGGCGTGTATCGTCGCCGGTGCGGCGTTGATCGGCGGTGAGACAGCCGAACATCCGGGCCTCATGCGTCGCGACGAGTACGACCTGGCCGGTGCGACCACGGGGGTCGTCGAGTTCGACGACATGCTGGGGGCCGACCGTGTCCGGCCGGGCGATGTCATCGTGTGTCTGGCGTCGTCGGGATTGCACGCCAACGGTTATTCGCTGGTGCGCCGCGTTTTGCTGGAGTCGGCCGGCCTGCGGCTGGACACGTACGTGGCGGACTTCGGGCGTACCCTCGGGGAGGAACTGCTGACACCGACGCGAATTTACGCCCAAGACTGTCTGGCGGTACTGCGCGCCGCGGAACTTCATGCCATGAGCCACATCACCGGCGGTGGGCTGGCCAATAACGTGGCGAGGGTGATGCCGGACGGCCTGATCGCCCGCATCGATCGGCGTACCTGGGCGCCGCCGCCCATCTTCGGTCTGATTCAAACGGTGGGCCGGATCAGCCAGGCCGATATCGAAGAGACGCTCAATATGGGAGTGGGCATGGCCTTGATCTGCCCGGAGGCGTCGGCGGATGCCGCCATTGCGGCGCTGGCGGCCCGCGGCGTACCGGCCTGGGTAGGCGGTACGGTGGCGTCCAGATCCGACGGAGAAGCCGGTGCCTGTTTGTACGGCTAAGGCTGGTGTCGGCTTGGACCTCATCACCAGAACGGGTAATCTTAGGGCCACGAATGGATTCCATACACTGATCACGCGGGGTTGCCGCGAGCGAAGGAGGCTGACCCTATGGGGCGCGGCCGTCAGAAGGCAAAGCAGACGAAAGTCGCTCGGGAACTGAAATATCGGTCGGTATCGACTGATTTCGCATCGCTCGAAGAAGAGTTACGGAAAGACGCAGGCGGTGACATCCCACCCGCGTACGCCGATCTCGTCGAAGAGTATTCGTACGATGAGGACGAGGATGAGGCCGAATCGCCTCTCGAACCGGGAGCCCAGTCAGATCGGTAGCGACGCATTGAGCGGAGCTAGGGACGTTGTCCGAGGAGAAATGATGGATAATAAGACATCCAGGTTTGGTCTTGCGTCGATGATCTCGAAGTGGCGGTCGGCTGTGTCCCGGCAACCGCATGAGTTCGACCAGACCGACGGCCCCGAGGTGGCGATCGCCGAGGATCCGCTGCCGGTCGCACCGTCGTCGTGGAGCACCGAGTGGGTGCCCGATGCCCTGTTGGACGGGTTCGAGACCTGTACGTTGGCCATGCCTGGGCGTCCTCACGTACCCGAAGAGGGCGAGGGCCACCTGATCGCGACCCTTATCCGTACCCACGCGCCGCGCCGCCAGCGGGCGGTCCTGTTCGTCCATGGGTGGAACGAGTATTTCTTCGAACGGCATCTGGCGGAGTTTTTCGAGGAACTGGGATATGACTTCTATGCGATCGATTTGCACCGGTACGGCCGTAGTTTGCAGCCCGGCGAACTTCCGGGCTACATGGAGGACGTCGAGGAGTACTACGAGGAACTGGACGCCTGTGTCGAGTTGATCGGCCGCGACCACACCCAGATCGTCTTGAACGGGCATTCGACCGGTGGGTTGACGGCGAGCCTGTACGCAGCGGACCGGCCAAAGACGTTCGTCGGCGTCATTTTGAACTCGCCGTGGATCGATCTGCAGGGTTCGGCCTTGTTCAAGGCCCTCACTCCGCCGCTGGTGCGGGGACTGGCCGTGGCCTCACCCACCATGGTGCTCCCCGCCAGCGAGAATGAGCTGTACGGTCGCAGTTTGCACGTGGCCTACCAGGGTGAGTGGGAGTACGACCTGGGTCTGAAAAGGGTGGAATCCCAGCCGCTCCGTCCCGGATGGGTCCGCGCCGTGGTCAATGGCCATGACCGGGTCAGTGGTGGCCTGCACATCGATTGCCCGACGTTGGTCGTCACGTCGGCGCGTTCCTCGTCGCCCAAGGAGTGGTGCGACGAGGTCATGTCGACCGACTTGGCCCTCGACGTGGATCGCATCGCCGCCCGGGTCCATCTGTTGGGCTGGCATGTGACCCTGGTCAGGATCCAGGGGGCTTTGCATGACGTGGCCTTGTCCAGAGCCGATGTCCGCGCCCGCTTTTTCGACGAGATCCGCCGTTGGGAATTGGCGTACGTGCGTAGCCGGACGACCCAAGAAAGGGTTGCCCTCGAACTGGGGGAGTAAGCCGTGGCCAAAACCCTTGGCACGATTGTGGCGCTAAGCCACCAGATCGTCTTTTTCGGGGGCGCTGGAGTGTCGACAGAGTCGGGAATTCCGGACTTCCGGTCGGCCGACGGGCTGTACAACCAGGAACTGGGAGCAAGTATTCCACCCGAGGAGATCCTCAGCCACAGTTTCTTCGTCTCACACACCGCCGAGTTTTTCGCCTACTACCGGACTCATCTGCTGCATCCGCAGGCCCGGCCGAACCAAGCGCATCTGGCCTTGGCGGAGTTGGAACGCCGGGAAAAACTCTCGGCGGTCATCACCCAGAACATCGACGGGTTGCACCAAATGGCGGGGTCTCGCGCCGTACTGGAACTGCACGGCAGTGTTCACCGGAACCATTGCCTGGCGTGCGGGCGGCACTACGGTTTGGACCTGGTGGCGGCCAGTCCGGGGATTCCCCGGTGCCCAGCCTGCGCTGGCGTTGTCCGGCCCGATGTCGTGTTGTACGAAGAGTCGCTGGATCCCGGCGTCATGAGCCAGGCCGTCCGCGAACTGGCGGGCGCCGACACGCTGATCGTCGGCGGTACCTCGCTGGCCGTCTACCCGGCCGCCGGGCTTTTGCAGGCCTTTCGCGGTCGTGAACTGGTGCTCATCAACCGGGAGCCGACGCCGGCTGATCGCCTCGCCACGTTGGTGATCCGCGGGTCCATCGGCCAGACCTTGGCCGAGTTCGCCGACTGAGACGGCCGCCGGGTCACTGCACGATCTGCTGCAACCCGCTGAGCATCTGAGCGGCGGTGATCGGTTGTACCGTCGACGAATTCGCTTGGAGATCGAAGGAGACCTGCTTGCCATTGACGAAGAAAGCGGGCGTGCCGTTGACTCCCGCCGCCGCGCCTTCTTGCTCCATCTGGGTGACGAAGTCGGCGGTCGCACGGGTGTCGTAGCAGGTTTGGAAAGTCGTCAGATCGGCACCGGTGATGCCGGCTTGGGCGGCAAAAACGCTGCGGAGCTGGTCGTCGGTGTAGCCCACGCCCTCGGCCGGTTGGTTGGCGAAAACGGTCGTGTGATAAGCCCAGAAATGTCCGACCTGATTAGCGCAAACGGCGGCGATGCCGGCTCGTTCCGATGAATCGTTCTTGATGACTTGATCGCCGATGATCGTACGGATATGGATGCGCAAGTCGATGTCACCCGATTGGCTCAGTTGGCCCAGGGCATCGCCATAGATCTGTTCGGCGCGCGCGCACCAGGGGCACTGGTAATCGGAGTGAATCTCGACGACGATGGCACCCGGCTTGACCGCGCCGGGATTGACGTCGATGTACTTGGTGAAGTAGGTCGCGGACGCCGTCGGGCTAGGGGTGGTACCAGTGACGAGTGACGCAGCCGGGCCCCTGGCCACGAGCAGAACCACGGTGGCCGCGAGACACAGGGCGATGGCGCTCACCAGCGTCAGAACGGTCTGGAGGACGTGAATAGTTTTCTCACGTGGATCGGGCGGTGTTGCCGTAGTCTCGGCAGTCTCAGGATCGGGCGATTGGTTGGTGCTCACCCCCACTATTCTGCCAGACTCGCCAGGCGATCGGATTGTGGGGTCGCGAGTACGTCCCGATAGATGCGAAAGCTCTCGTCGTCGAAGCAAACGAAGGTGACGTCGATCGCCAGGTCGGCGGCCCTGACGGTAGCGACGGCGATCTCGGCGGCCAACCGCTTGGGGAACCCGTAGATGCCAGTACTGATACAGGGGAAGGCGATGGTTTTGATGTTGTGTTGGGCAGCCAGGCGCAGGCTGTTCGAGTAACACCTGCTCAGCAACTCAGCCTCGTTGAACGAACCGCCGTTCCAGACCGGTCCGACGGTATGGATGATGTACGCAGCGGGCAGCCGATAACCGCGTGTGATCTTCGCTTCGCCCGTTTTGCAGCCGTGCAGCAGGCGGCATTCCGCCACCAGGTCCGGACCAGCCGCCCGGTGGATAGCCCCATCGACCCCGCCGCCGCCGAGCAAGGACGAGTTGGCGGCGTTGACAATGGCGTCGACCGCCAATGTGGTGATGTCGCCCTTGAGGGCATCCACGCTCATG
>Ga0123354_10003536_pt1 | contig 21637 bp, 12 predicted proteins | sample TergutLab28metaG_2_FD_97872 | JGI IMG/M metagenome (GOLD analysis project Ga0123354, IMG submission 97872) | Labiotermes labralis P4 segment gut microbial communities from Petit-Saut dam, French Guiana - Lab288 P4 | ecosystem: Host-associated > Arthropoda: Insects > Digestive system > Gut ... | reverse complement strand
TAGTGCCAACTTTTGCGGATAGAGGGGTGTCACGTGGTCAGCGCAACGGGTCCCCACAGCCGTTAATCTCTGTTTTCTAGACCTGGAGCCGCTACATTTTTCATTCAAGTAGCTCCTCAATTGGCCTCACGAGGCTGAGTGGACCCCGTTCCAGACACACTACTACTCAGAAAATCTGGTAGCGCCGGGGATCGAAACCGGGACCTCTGTATCTGTAGCCAGAAACTCTGACCACTAGACCACAGAGGCGGTCGTGAAATACAATATTAACAGTAATATTTAGGTGCTTTCCCTTCACGTTTTTGTGATCATAAGTTGCACACCGCAGTCTTCTGCCTTAAGACACTGTGCTGAGTGGCAGGTTTGTCCGTAGCATGCAGCAGGTTGCCGTTCAAAGCTGACATTCACCTTCCAGGCTGTTTGGTGTCACCGAGCAGATCGGTGCAGATTTTTATTTGAGAGATGTCCTCTCCGAATCCCTCTCACACACGATTCATCCTGATTGAGATTTTTTGTGCCTTTTCTTAGCCCGTCTAGACAAATGCTGGGGTAGTACCTGCATTAGGCCAGGACCGCTTCCTTCCAAATCCTTTTGCAATTTATCATTTACAAATAAGTTTATCGTCAGTGCTATATGATTCCAAAAGCTGAGAGAGTCTTGAAATGAACAACACAATGTACTGTGTCATAAAGTGGAAGGCTACATGTTGTTGGTGACTGTTCATTATAAAGAGGCGATTTTGTGGCGATTCAGGTGGCTCTGAGTTTGATGCTGGTGGGGGCAAGTGCACAGGCTCAACATCTCGCCTGGCCATACGGTACGACGATCCTACCAGCTGGAACTGTGACTCCAGTGGTGACCGTTAAAGAACCTTCCACATTGGTTGTTAAGTCTCTGGTCGACAATCCGATGCAGGTGAAGGGTCTGTTCGGCGTGCCCGTGTCCAGCATATATCAGTACCCCCACGTTGTGCAGGTCGCTATCCCATCGCAGGACACCACCAGGGGTATACCGCAGCCTGTGGAAGACACACCTGAGGTACTACTCAGACCACAATTTTCGCCTATTGCATGTTTCTAGAATAACATGTGCAAGCGGCAATCATGTAAAAAATAGGCTGTTAAGTACGTGCTTATTCATTGTGTTGCTAGTGTAAGCAGTACTTGTAACGTTTGACTTCCTCTCATGACTTACTGTTATTAACACTATTTCAAAATCAGTAAGTTAGCCCTGTAAATTTCTAACTTATTGTACCTTCTGACACAGGTTAAAAGTGCTAAAGCCCTCTTCGCTAAGGAGTATGAGCGGGCTGCTATTGCAGCCGCTTTGGCACCGGAAGTGCGCAGGCGCCGCAACATTTCTCCCGTCATGCTGAAGGAGACGCCAGCCAGCACAATGCAGATGCGCAGCGGAATGCAGTATCCATGGACCATGGTTTCCTTCGACGCTGACCACTCGTTGGTGTCCGGCCATTCTTGGCCCAGTCACCTCGCGCAGCCTTCTGCAGAGTATGGGGCTCCTTCTGTCCGAGTCATTAGCTACTAAAATCATTCACGTTGTGGCCCACGTTATTTTGTCGACCAACCTTTGCTTTGAAACCCAATACAGTGACAGCATTTTGGTGCCTGTGCTTATTGTCATCAGTAATTAACCCCCTGGCCTACTTTTTACGGCTTCGGGACTGCCATTCGATAGCTACTTGCACGACTCAGAGTGTCACCAAATAAAAATCGTAGGATTTTATTTAATGACCCGCAGTTATAATAAGACTCCATGCACTATGTGTGGCAATTTGAGAAATTCAATTGGAAAAAAAAAATATATATATATATATTCACATGCATTTGGACTAAAACATATCACACCGTATCCCAGTGGATAAATAAGTTTGGAGTAGGGAAGAGTAAGTGATACACATTCTGAAATGAAATGTATCATTTTGTAAGGTGTCTGGGAATCTAATTCTGAGACATTTTTAATTTCCCTAACTGGCAGACAGTCATAATTGATTAAAAGCTGAGGTAATGTTTGCTGCTGCTATGACTGTTCAGATGCTGATGTCAATGACGCCACTGTGGACCATCAGTTTGCGCAGCATAGCCAGTTGTGTGGATGTAGCTACATTAGCCACGGGTATACATTCACGCACGTCAAGTTAGGTCTTACATAAATTGCGATGACTTCTGTTTAATATGAAGGGGTCCATTGTATTGACTGTAGGAAATATTTCCGCAGTGAAAGATGAACTAAACTTTAAGACTTACGCCAGTCAGGCTTTGAAGAGGTATTTGAAAGCAGGGTTCATCACAAATTTGAAAAAAAATTTACTCAGACTGTCGTAAGTGGTAATTTCTAAACCTGTACACGTTTTGAAATAAATACTGTGTGTGTGTCTCAGTATGTAAAATTAAACGCACAGGCCATGGAGGCACAGAGGGAGTGTAAAAGTATGGCTCTACCCTTTCTTTAACATCGGCGTTTCAAGTATGTAGATGGGCTTTACATATTTCTTTTAATAGGATGCTCTATTTCTTCTATATAATCTTCGTGACTTTTGTAAGAAACATTCTAAATTGCAAGCTACAATTTTTTATATTAAACGAGTATAATATTTTCTTTGTTATAGAGACCATATACCTTGTTATGAAGGTCAGCAACTGATGCGTCTTTTTGCTTTATGTACTCGTTGGCACAACGCTGCATTTTAGTTGGTCAGATAAAATAAAGATGGTCACGGACTGATCCGAAAAACCGACCCGACACTTACAAACGCCCTGATCTTTCCAGATAGATAAATATTGTTACCTTGTCACAACCCAATTTCGTGACTTGTTTTCATAAATTTCAAGGATCAGTCGTGGGCAGTGTATTGGTGTTGGATTTGGTTTAATAAGTTACTTGCATTATACGTAATGTAGTGGATACAGTAATTATTCAATAAATATTTTATCTTGCGATTGAACTTTTTATGTGGTCTGTTGGTCTAAGACTGTAATTTGGTACCAGATTACAAAGGTCAAGGTAACGAACACGTACAGCCAAGTACTACGCCTCACTGCGTCATCTATTTACGAATATTCTTGATGTAACTTTCGTCTTATTTGCTTTTTTTTTCGGACCTAATGTGTCGAATTATTTTCTGTACTGGCTTTCTGAAATGAAAAAAAAATGGACTTCCGTTTATTTAATATTTGTTTATTTGTCTTTTAAGTATTTCTAATGATAAACTATGTTTATAGTCTTCAACATAGTCACAATGGACAGTGACTGTGTCTCACTGATGTCTGAATTTGAAATATGATTTTGTAATAAAGTTTTGAACGGTAGAGTATCAACATTTTCATCAACGATTTAGCTTGTGGTTAAAAAAAAAGGACGGTTACACCGAATATAATAGCAAAAATCGCATTGAAAATAACACCAGAGATACGGAAGCTTAAATGGAAACATGTGTTAAACTAGTCTTGACGTCAGTGGTTGTGAAGGAGATTGATGTGCCTCATATTATAGTGTAATATCTGTATACTAATATTGTTCAAAATGTTTGGGAAGCACATCAACGACACGGTTCTGCTTGTTGTATACACTGGAGTTAGTTAACTTCCTTTGGCACCCTAACGTACGGACACATTGCTATAATTTTACCTGGGAGATATGCAAGTCGAATTTCGGCCAGATTCCCGGCTATTGTCTTCGGTAAATTCCGTGATTTGCCTTCCCTGCCAATTGAAGGGATAGGTGAATAGACGGACACAAAGACGAGGTTTGAACCTGGGACTTTCCGAATACGCAGCAGGAGTTTTTTCTGTCCGACCGCGGTGTTCGCTGTGCACAGCAGTTTAATGATTTTACAGGGAGGAAAAAAAGGAAATGTGTGCTTGTTATCTAAACAGGTGCAGCTATTTTATTACGTCACTGATTTTCGTATTCATATATTCCTGGTGCCGATCCCAGTGGCCGCGCGGCCTAAGGCGTTAGTCTGCGGCCGCTTGCTTGCTGGGATTGTGGGTTCGAATCCCGCCGGGGGGCATAAATGTCTGTCTCTTGTGAGTGTTGTGTGTTGTAAGCTAGAAATCACTGCGTCGGGCTGGTCAGTCGTCCAGAGGAGTCCTACTGAGTGTGGTGTGTCTGAATGTGATCATGAATCCTCGGCGATGATGAGGCCTTGGCTCACTGGGCTGTTGCTCCATGGTAAAAAAATATTCCTGGTAGAAATACAGTTTTACGATCCTAATGTCATTGTATGTTTTATCTTTCAAACAACTGAGAGTATTTTGATGAAATCCCATAGGAGGGTTTCGCAAGAATACATCCGAATTTAATTTTGATTCATTTTTTCTAATGTAAGCTCTTCTGTACTCGATCCAGGAATCGAATTGTCAGTGTATCTGAAGAAGCCTACATTATACAAATATGCCTTGGCTCTACATAATGTAAAATATGGACGACGTCCAGACGCTCAGAGTTACTGTTGTACTGGCAGCAGGTTAGGTGTTCGTCAGTCACAACCGTGGAAACGACAAGAGTCTATTTTGCTTAACTTCGGAATTTCATTAGCGGAAGCTACAAAAAATGGGTAGTGTACAGGTTTTTGCATTCTACCGGCTATGTTTAATTAAAATTCCTTGACTGCTTTTCGCCATTTTCCCTTTCACAAATGACCGGGTGAAACTGCCAAAATTTTAAAAACCAAGTCGAAATTAGATGACACCGGACGTTTTTATCGATCTGTGTGTGTGTGTGTGTGTGTGTGCGTGTGCGTGTGTGTGTGTGTGTACGTATGTGTCTATGCATGTATGTATGTAGGCATGTATGCATTTTTTATTTACTGACTGTGTATAATTTACTGATTATACTGCAAAGACGTCATGTTCTTTTTTTTTGATAATGAACAATGAAGGCCTATGACGTCACGTGTGCCACAGGCTTAAATATTTTAATGTCCGGGGTTAATTTGAACTTTACATCTGTACCAAATTTATTGAGCACTATTTGTCATAGAAACTGGGTATCAAATAGCAACTGAGTCCAGTTTTCGTATGTTCATCGCAATGCAAGCAGATTAGAACTGTGGTTGGGATTAGTATTGAATACTCGCAGGCCTTGAAAGGACACAAGGTCTTCGAAATGGAGGCCCTGCCCAACAGCCGCGCTGCAGATTACAGTAATATTACGCATTTAACAGATTCGCTTAAAGACTTGTGGATAGGAATTGCATCACCCACTTATTTCATGGTAACATAAAAGAGGCGTCTTTTTGTGTAAAATAATGTATTTAACATTTACGTAATGCAAACAAGAAAAATTCTTAAAATAAGTGTTGTTGATATTATCTTATTCGTATGAACCCAAGGTACTTAAAATGTGGACCGTGGATCGTCGTGTTTCTTGGTAGTACAGTAGCAATGAAATGTGTTTCCAAAGACAGTTATATTTCAACAAAATTCTTCACATCTGCATGTCACCTTTCATTCAAGTAGCCGTTTATCTCCTAGTGTAGGTCGGTGGTACCTTACACTTTGAGCTATTGAAATGCAGTGGCTCTTTCGAAATGATGGGAAAGCTTTTGTTCATTCACATTCCCTAGGCACAACAAAATTAAGCCACAAGACCAGCGTTTCTTTAATCTCGATCATTATATCGAAAGTCTTTAAATCTTTTGGCTTTATCTTGGATTTCATGTTGAATCTAGCCTACTTACAGTCACGCATTAAACTCCAAAATGAAACATGCAGACGGACACCCCACAGATTATGAGTTCAATTTGTGATTCTGCTGCAAAGAAAGGCATAGAAATAGAAAATAATGGCATTGGAATGTCGGAGGATATTATACACGTAAATAACGAAGACCGGTTTCATAACAGTGGATATAAATGGGCTCTGAAGGCGTACCATAAAAGTGTCCACAGAGCGATCCTGTTACTACTGGAAAAAATAACAACTGACAGTCCGCTTTTTATCGGAGGCAGCAGAATGAGGACGAGAGGCGATCTCGATTTGACAGTGAAAATTAACTTAGCTGTCTCCGCCGGAGATCTAATCCAAGTAGTTAAAATACAAGCACTTTAGTCACCGAACTCTCACGTTTAATCGGAAAGCACAGAAGAAAAATTTGAGGTTTTCAGAGCGGTATTGATCAAGAATAATATTTCCTGTATGTCACGACATGTCGAATGTAAGTGACCAGTCGACACGTGAGAAAAATTGATTTATTTCCCATTTAAAGATATAGCGAGAAAAAAAGGAAGGGATCAAAAGGGACAAAGGAGAAAAAATGTCAGTAAATAGAAATAGAAAGGAAGAATACAGAGAAAACAAAGAAACACAGAAGGAAGCACACCCTGTCTAAAGGCAAATTAAATTTATTTAAATAATGATAATTGCTTTACTCCCTCTTTTTTGTCCGGGCTTGCGTGCTTCATGCTTCTTCCGTGAACCTTGACCTTTATCTGAAAAGACTCTGTCACAAGTCCTCTGCTGTTTTCACGGAGAAGTTTGCCAGGAATCTAAAGAGCTCTCATTACCAACACAGTAATGACACTGACAATTTTTCCAATGACGCAAGTGATGCAGCCCATGTCCTGAAACACGACGTCGGATTTTACGACAGTGGCAGATATATATATATATATATATATTAATGCTCTTTTAATTGTTTTCCTAATTGCTATACAAGGAAAACAAGTTCTGCTGTCAACTGTGTGTCTGTTTGCAATTTAGGTTCAGTTTCAACCACTCGTTTTGTCTTTCCTTGGTTCTTGTAAAGTTGACTGACCGTTTTACGTCGAACGTTTGGTCCTTAATGGTGCACATGTTTCTTCTTACTAAGAACGCAAGGCAGAGTAGCATGGCAACAACTGGGCAGCGACAAAAATGTCACTGGTCCTGTTTCTCTAGCCTGTTGTCTTAGATACCATCTTTTCGTAACAATTGTACTGACATTTTCTTCTGTCTCAAATAAACAAAACAACTTCTGTGGCAGGAAGTACCTTCATTAATAACACTGACATCTGGCTATTCAAATTAAATTCCAATGGCACACGTACCTAGTCTTGCGCGTATTTCAAAAACCAAATTACTCAAAACACGAAAATTAGTTACCGCAATTTTCCTTATGTAATACGCGTATTTTACATTTCTAATAAGCCCCAGACGCAGGTCCCAGTGGCCGCGCTGTCTAAGGCGTATGTCTGCGGCCGGTCGCCTCCTGAGATTGTGAGTTCGAATCCCCCCGGGGGCATGGATATCTGTCTCTTGCGAGTGTTGTGAGTTCTCTGATATAGATCTACGTGACGAGCTGATCACTAGTCAAGAGGCGGCCGGTCGCCTCCTGAGATTGTGAGTTCGAATCCCCCCGGGGGCATGAAAGTCTGTTTCTTGCGAGTGTTGTGAGTTGTCTGATATAGATCTATGCGACGAGCTGATCACTAGTCAAGAGTAGTCCTACCGACTGTGATGCGTCATTGTGTGTAGTCTAGAAATCTCAAGAATGAGGAGCCCATAGCCCACGTTTGGCCACAGCGCCACCAGAAAAAAAAATACACCCCGGAAGGTGTTCTAATTTTTCGACAGACATAAGAGATGGTTTGTCTTTTTTCTTGGCATTATCTAAGGAAGGATGGCACAGAACGTCTGGTATGTTGCACCGACATTGTACGAATGGCGAAAGCGGACGAACGTGTAGACAAGCAGACAGGACTGGATATTTCTTTTTCCGCTCCGAGGGAGAATAAATACAAGCATTATAGATTGGCGTTTCTGGATTAAGTAAGCGGTGAACAGCTACGAGCGTTAAGTTTCTTGTGTATCATCTGTCTGTACATAAATCAACAGCCAGTACATTGCCAGTAATACGGTAGCATACGTTCATGTCAGGCTCCGTAATTAATTTTCCGTTTCCTACATTCCACACTATGAAACCTCACACATTAATTAGCAATTGACAGAGTTTGTGAAGCACTCTGAAATCATTATTCAATGTCGTCTTCCAATAAGGATTAACGCAGTGCGGAACCGAGTGGTCTGTGGTTGGTTAATACTTCCACCTGCTTGTAGCCAGCTACAAACAACTTGCTCGGGCTCGGCTCTGTAAAAGAAAAAAAGATAGATAGGATCGAAATAAAAGAGAAACGAAAAGCGCTGCAAAATTTCGCCTGAAGCTGGTAGGGGTATATCAGAGAGGTCTCTTGGTTGGCTGGTTGTGGTGGTAGCTTCTGTCTGTTCAGATCCTCCAACCCTTTTGTCTCGGTTTCGTAACAGCAAAGTCGAGCATCAGCAGTTCCTGCTTGTTGTCACTGCGACCGAAATGCGCGACATGATTTTCTTCTTCGTGGTAAGTCCGTCCGTGCTACTGTGTTTATTTGTTAGTTTATTTAACCCACTTGCATGATTTGATGGCTAAAAGACGTCTGTGGGACTGAGTGACATTTTTCAATTTGACGACTGCACAGGGTCACCGGCTGTAAGTCGGAAATTTTTATTTACTGGACTACACATACAGCGAAAATGAACGGACATTTTTTGTTAGGTTTAGGCGTTTATGTTGACCCGTGAATTAAGTGTGTATATACACGAAACCATGTAGTATGAGTTACCATACTACATGTACCATATAGTTTAAGTCAGAGAGTAAACGTGTTCTGAATGTGCAGCCCATCCACTTTGTATCAGGGAGGGCTGGGGTTTAAATATAGTCCACAAACCGGCTATCATAGCCGAAAAATATTGCGACTTCGTTTAGTCACTCCATCTAAATGCTTCAAATTACGTCACGACTGCTCCTGTCCAAACTATTTTCAATTATTTGTTTGCTAACTAATCTACCATTCCGCGGTTTATGGTGTGGGCTGATCACAGTGTCGTTAATTAATTTATTTAATTAATTTATATCTCAGTAGGTTAAACTGCGTCCTTTAGACTGGATGGGTTATGCAGAATACGAAGGGAAACACGATAGAGAATTATTTGGGTCTATTATGAGAATGTGAAATGAGAGGATGGTGTGGAGTATTAAACAACGATTTGTAAGATGAAGAGGTTTTGTCTGACCCTTGGTTTGTGTAACGGTGATATATAAATAACACGAGTTACAATTGATTATTTGATAGTTTAATCATACTGTTTTATCTGCACGTTATAAGTAACTGTTTCTTGATTTATTTAACGACACTGTTTCAGCCGCAGAAATCATGTAGCGCCGACTGGTAGGTTAATTGCGAACAGTTAATTAGGAAGGATGTAGAAGAAAGCCATCTTCCGATATTCACCTAGAGTGACTGGGGAGAACAAAGAAATATCTCGGTACCAATAACTGAAAACCGGGTATCTACTAAACATAAGTCTTATAAATTTGTCGCTTGTTTTAACTTGCTTGATGACTACACGGTTTGAGGTTGTGTTTACTATGCGTAAGCCTGACGCACGATATGTAAAATGGAGCCTATTTTTATTAAATATGGTGGTACGTACAGGAACCACCCAAATTTAAATGGTAATGTCACCTGTGTCGAGTAACCTAGCATGATCAGCCCAGTGACGTCATGTCCGTGCCGTTTAATCAGCGCACTAAGCGCACTGTCCAGACCATGCTGCTTTGCAATGACTGCAGAAGGTCGAGCTGGTGCTAGGCTTGCCGGGGAGCGGCTGTGAAGAACCAAGAAAACCAGTCAGAATATCCAGCGAATGTCTTTCTTAGAATCCAACCAAATACACTGATTGCTGTATACGTTATTTCCATTAGTCTATCTCCATCATGTTTCGGCTTCTGCCAAACCACCATCAGGGGCACACACACACACACACACACACACATTTATATATATATATGTATATATATGTACACACACACACATATATATATATATAACGGAATATATATGTGAGCACGCAATTACACTCTAGACTAACCCACACGCATTTTCCATTATAGAATTCTTCACGACCACAATTTGTTGTATTCCTCTGTTATTCGTCATAATTTACAGTGTCCATAGACATACTGAATAAAATTGACAGTTAAAATATGTAAAGCAATAATGATGATATGCTGATTGTTTCATTTAGTTGCCGGAAGTGTTCCTTCGAATGCAGAAATAGGCGTTCAGTTATAGCGTTCACATATGTACAGCCGGTATGACTTGTGTCCTGGGAGATGAGATGTGTGCCGAATGTAATTTTGTACTCATATGTATATTCCCACATCTTCGTGAGGATGGTTTTTTAGAAGACGGAACATGTTGGAGATACATTAATGATAATCAGATATATAAAAACTAATTAGTTTTATTAGTTTGTAAAACTTTTTTTATTATACCACCTTTACACAACAATGTGGTGCAGTTTTATTTGACTGCATTTTAATACCCGTAAATAATAACAATTCACGCACAATGTCAAATATTATGATTAAGAAGTGCAGCGATTGATTCAAGCGCTGAACCCGAAACTTCCAGAACAGAACCCAGAATTTCTCACTATTTAGCCTCGTCGAGATCCGAAATGTTTATATAAATGGAAATGGGGATTGTAGTCTTCTTGGTTGCATGTAGTGGGTCCCTGTCATCACGGCATGGCGCGTCCTCAGGTCGCGGATAGAGGAACGGTCTCCGATAAGGAGGGTAGCTGCGAATAAATTGAATAAGCAGTCGCGGACAGCCGACGAGGGGTGGTCCTCCAGCTTGGGGGTTGGGCGAGGTGCTAACAACCCCTCCCTGTAAAAACTTTGTTAAGAAACACTCACATACAGGATGCTTGCTCTGGAGACAAAACAATCCGATGGGTGGATAATATTAGGATGGATCTCCAGGAGGTGGGATGTGGGTATATGGACTGGATTGGGCTGGCCCAGGATAGAGACAGGTGGGGGACGCTTGTGAGTGCGGCAATGAACCTTCGGGTTCTGTGAAATGCGGGGAATTTCTTGACTAGCTGTAAACCAGTAATCTTCTCAAGAAGGACTCAGCACCATGGAGTAAGTAAGTAAGTCTTCTTGGTTATGACAATGTGTAGCCAGGTCCACTGTTTTGGAGATTATAGCTTCTTCCATCTACAGAATAGAAGCGTTGAAGCATGGATAGCCAGAAGATGGAAGCAGCAGTTTCCTCAGGAACGTTCATACACGGCATCTTAACCTAGGAGACTACTGTAAATATTTACTAGAACTCACAATCACCCAACAGTATTGCATGTAAACTTTGCGCGACCAGTTTTAACGAAATCGGGCGAGAAATGTAGAAATTACGAAACAAAATTTCATTTATGCCCTGGAATAAAATATACCCTTCGTCGAACCGATTTTAATTGAAGTCACAATTTCTCGGCATTAATACATATATATTTCACGTGCCAAATTTTATCCAGGATGGACGAGAAATGTAGAAAACAGGGCAAAGTTTTCTTTAATCCTTTAGATAAACTATATCTTTTGCTTACTCGATTTTAGTGAAACTCATAATACTGAGCAGCATTACATGGAGATATCATATACTGAGTTTTATCTAAATGTATCCAGAAAAGTATAAAATACTGTCAAAACTTCATTTACGTCCTTGGCTAAAACTTGGCCTCCCCTCCGCAGTTCGTAATTTAGGTATCGGCCCAGCCCGTCGAAACTGTCCTGTTCTGAATACCTTGATAAACACTAGATGAACTGTTACAATTATGCTGTCAGCCTGACAGATATTAAGAATGTTACGTGCATTTTGATTATGACTTGCGAGAGGTATAATTACAAGGCCGGAGGGTGGAATGAGTAGCAGCTTGACACAGTTCCGAACGCAGGCACAGTGTGAGCCAGCACTAAAGGCCTCCTTTGCACTGACATAAGAAACAACGGAAAGCAATAGCTCTCGCGTTTGTATGAAGCTATTGAATACAACTGCTGATGTTTTCTCTTATCGTAATGGCCTTCGGTAGAATATAATAAGAATCTTATCATTGCGCTTGACAAATTTGCTCAGTTTTCAGACATATACTTTCTTTACTTTTGACATAATTGCCTTACTGTCTGGTCGAAGCAAGCTTCCTGCTTTCGTAAGACAAAATTACTAAGTCCGTTCGGTCCGTGGCAGAGGCTCATTTCGGGTGCAATCTCACGAATACTTATTTTCTGTTGACTCGCAAAAGGGGGGTGTAACAGTGCAGTCGGTGCAGGAATCAAGTGTGCCATGTTTCTCATCTCCCAAGCGTCCAAATTGACTCTGGGGTTCTTCCAGCTTTCTGGTGCGGAGGCGCTTCCCCAGAGGGGAAGTAGCTGGGTCTTGAAGCTGACCAGTCACCTCCATCTAACACAGAGTTTAAGGAAATATGGATCTGAAATCGTCCTTCTTCGGGGCCGTTACGCAGCGTTGAAGAGTAGTTTGATGCGGACGTTTCGGGAAATACTGCTGATCCTATCTACGCAGGTCCTATAGGACCATAAATCCATAGGTCGAATGAAGATGAGACCAGGAGAATGTACCAAAACTTCCGCATCATCCAACTGTTCAACGCTGCCTAACGGCCTAGAAGAACGAAGATTTCGTTCATATCGCGGTGAATGTCTGAAACCACGCAAGTATGGAGCCATACCTCCACTCACCCATCAGTCTTCGTGGTGTGCCTAGTCCAAGCAAGCTTCTCGAGTCAATCAGAAAAGTATGAGCTGAGTTACAAAGCCACCTCTTCATATTAGAGGTGATTATTTCAGATGGAGTCTCATCAGTACGTACTCTTCGGCTGTCTCGAATACTGTGATCTGCTTGCCCTTTAGGCCAGGGGTTTACAAATATCATGTGGCGGGTCACCATGGCGACGAAATTTTGTACGGTGATAATAATATTTTGAGGTCCTCGGTACGGAACTTGTCTCGTGTAAAGATTTGGCGCCTAGAATTTTGAGACGGCTCCTTAATCCTTGGAAAATGTGTGCACCTATGCTATAGACCAATACAAAGCTGAATGGAAGGGGCGTGAGCAAAATATTTCTCCTCCCACCTTTGAATCTTTCAATCCATTTTGATCTTTCCCCAGCTTATAAAATTATCGTCATCTCTGCTTAGTTCTACTAAAAATTATATTCATTTTCATAACATTTGACAGGATAAAAATTGGACTGCTCATCATTGTGTTTCCTTTCTACATGCAGTGAAGCATACTACAGCAGCGGCTGTTAATTTGTCAGAATACTCAAAAGGCAGAGAAGTGAGTGCACGAATGTATTAAAATGCATGTTAGTGACAGGCCGTTAGCAAGAAAACAGCATTAAATCGCGGCCGGCGTTAAGATCGTATTGCAAGTTTTGTTTGTCACGACGAGGGACATTATTAATTAATATTCATTGTAGCGTGTTGGGGTTTCTTAAAATAATTTGTTCCCTGCAGCGCTTCGACCCCATTCGGGGCCATGGCCTCCACTTACGGGGCTTCTCAGTCACACTCACTGAACAAACCATACTCAATAGGATTCCCCTGGATGACTGTTCAGACCGACGCAGAGACCTCTGCCTGAGAACACACAACAGTCACAAGTGACAGACATCCATGCTCCCGGCGGGTTTTGAACTCAGCCTGCCAACTAGCGAGCGGCCTTAGGCCGCACGGCCACTGGGATCGGCTCTTGGAACAGCAGTGCTCAGAATTCAGGCGATCGACTTCAGATGAAATTTTGGATTGTCAGAAATACTGCTGTTATAGAAACGCGAGGAAGTGCCATCTGTATTTGTTTAACAAAACACTGCTGAGAGAGTTACAAGCTCTTCCGCTAACGGTATCGTGACTGGCATAAATGTGACGTGTGACTTGCACTGCGTGAAGCAAGACGCACTCGAGTCCAGCCTTTAGAAAAAAAAGTCTTCTTGGACCATATTTTCCGCTTCTGTACTGCTTTGAAGTTATGGACTGCCAGCCTGTTTGACATCAAAGTAACAAAACAAAACAAGACAGGCAATGTACGTTTAAACGTAACGGTGGGGGGTTCGATAAACCATTGTTGCAGTGGAAAAGCAATAAATGTTGCATATTCTGAATGTGTATCTGTATTCTTGCCCTAGTTATCCGGCAGGCATAGCGCATAGGCCGTATTGTATTGTCATGTATGGCCTGTCTATTTATACAATATTTTTCTACTTTATCTGATAAAAGGGGCATTTTTCGAAAAAAAAAACATTATTGAACATAAAATGTGTGTTTTAATTTTCTGTACAACCGCTGTCTGTAATGTTTCTCGTTCTAAGAAGAACTGTTATCATAAGTACATATATTGGTCTTCACGTAAAATACCCGTTATTCTTGTCAGACTTCAATGGAACTTGACTTTTCTCGACAGAATTTGAAAAAATACTGAAATATCAAATTTCATGAAAATCCTCCCATTGGGAAGCGAGTTGTTTCAGACGGACGGACAGACAGACATGACAAAGCTAACAGTCGCTTTTCGCAATTTTGGGAGCGCAACTAAACGTCATTCTTCATTTACAAGATAACCCTTTTTCCCCCATCTATGAAAAACAATTATTTGCGTTTTCCTTCCTCCTCCTGCATTTCGTTTATTACCGCCTTTCTTTAGCTGATTCTCCTCCACTTCCTTCCAAATTCATCCTTCATAATGATCGATACAACACTTTCTACTGCAATAAAAGTCTGAAGTTTTTTACAGTGTTGTTAAACAGCCTGTGGATGAATCATCTCCCCATGGAATAGAATTGGAGATTCCAAAGAGAGCTTCATGAACCTGGAGCATATGACAGGTCTTCCTTGAAGTGCCGCCGGCCGTCTCTCAAATTGAGAGGCCGAATTTCTGTTCTTTGAAGCATTATCACCGGTGGAGGTTTTTCGTATTAGGATAATGACATGTGGATATTTAAGAGGATGATGAAGTAATTTTTGTTCATTTACTTGCTGAGATATTAAATTACCTATCCCATAGAACCTGTTTAGCATGCGCCTCTTGTCAATGAGAAGCTGTCGGCTGCTTGGGCGTAACACTGCACACAATAAAACTCTGCCCTCCCTTACCCTTATACGTAATGACAATTCAGAGAAACAGTGGCATAACTCGCCTGTTACATATTTAAACGAACGTTATAGGAGTATAATGCTATTGTCTTTGCACACCGAGTATTGTCACACTTGAGACTAAGATTTTTCCTGGCTGTGTCTATAAATACTTCGTGTAAATCATGTAATAATACCTGAAAGCAGATCATGAACCTTCTCCTTTTTTTTCAGTCCATCCTTCACGCTTCGTTGTAATATTGATTTATACTTAATGTTGTAGCTGTGAAACACCTTTGGATATTCCAGCAGAAAAATTCGCTGCCATCGTGAAATTGCCGAGCAATTCTGCTGTTTATTGAATATTTCTGGACCTAGATATCCCAAAGCCTCTTCACAGGTCTTCTGTGGTTTCTTATAGCCTGCCGCTTATTGCGAAACGAGACGAAAAATAGAGTAATAATGATTTCTGGACACTCAGGGCTATGGTGAAATAAAAATATATAGATGTGAAGCGAACAAATAACAGGGAGAATATTCTGCATCACATACATTTAGTCCGCAGTGACGAAAGCACACAACTCTGCTTCCATTCAACTTTCAGTATTCACACAGAACTCGTCGAAAGATGGTAGAGCGTCGTTGGTAGAGGGACAGGGCTACTGGCTCTTCGTCTGTCGACGGGGGTAAGAAAATTATTTCTTAAAAGTGGCGACATGGGTGCTGGGGCCCACCCAGCCTCCTACTGAAGCGGCTGGGACGTGATATTAACCACTCGCTGTCATATGAGATATTTGTTAACTGCAATTGGGTAGCCACCCGGTGGCAGTAGTACAGTACACATTTACACACAAACAATACATAAAACAACACAAAAATTTTGGAAGAGTGCGGGCCGTGCCCCATCTTTGCGGGCTTTACCCTAACATTTGCCTTACAACTGAGGAAAAAGCACGGAAAAACCTCAATCAGGGTAGCCGAAGAGTGCCAGCTGGCACGATGAAGATACATAAACATACAATAAGAATAAACATACATAACGATAAAAACATATATACTACGGTATAGTGCCTTGTTTATGAATGAGCGGAGCTGTAATTCAATCCCTCCTACGTGTCTTCACACCGCGGACAGGTGCAAATTAACTTTTTCCTCATGATAATCAATTAGACCTATGTCCTTCTTCTTCAAGCCGTCCAGCACATTCTGCTATTTGGTTTTTCTAATTCAAGTGATCCCTCTTTTGGCTGCACTGTCATTAAAGTTTAAAATAGACGTCACTGGAGCTAGGATAGGATAACGCATCCCAATATGCATTTAGACATGATATTCAGAGATGGCTTTTGTAGGGTACGTTGAGTCTGCCATGCAGCCTGTTAACATTTATTCCCTCTTGATGCGTATATACCCAGTCACGGTGGGTGTAACTATAGGTTGGGTTTAACCTTCGTCGTGACCTTCAGCTTGACTTTTCTTGTGAGGTCACTGCCATTGCCAATCCGAGAACGAGTTTTCAGCTTGCTCCCATTGCGTGTCACGATTGCATTTCGTTATAAGAGATATTCTAATCACGTGAGTAGCCTGGTGTGCCACCCCACCACTGCGTATCGTACTGTGCCTATCTGAACTGATCTTGTTCACGGATAACTTTACATGCTGCGTCACTGCATCAAAGTCTTTACAAAACTAAAACTGCTGACATGCCTCTGCTCTGACTGTCGCAAATGGCAGTCGGTTAATATCAGAAACTCTGCGAACTGACTCTGATAATCCTTAATAGAACACACGTTATGCTTCGCTAATTTCCGGTTTCGGAAGAACTGGACGTGTGATGAGGAAAGCAAGAGAGATACGATGGGGAAGGTGGGCCATATCCCAAGCTGCTTAAATTGCTTATAAGTGTAGAATATGTATTCATATTTTATGAACTTTTATAATATATTTTGTATGTTATTGAAAATAATGCTAGGTACGGAAAGCCTAGGATATAATAGCACTATAATGTGTTTGTACTGGCATACTTTTACTGCTAAGTGGCAAGCCAGATACGATGATGTAATGGTTGTTGGAAAGGGATCAAGCTGATTCTTTTTGGAGAAGCTGGAGCTTTAACCCAAAATAGGTAAAGATTCGAACGTGTAACCTAATAATGTGAGGCTTTGAGAATTACTATGACCGCATTAATAGCCAATCGAAAAATGACTTTTAAGAATCGTATGATGATGCTCTTCCCTGAGCCAACACCCAAAGGAAGCCATATAAAATGGGCCTGACTGGACCACTGGGCAGGAGGAATAAGTTCAGACGTTACCACGCACTTCTGAACATTGTCTTCTTCACAAACATCGTCCAAGGCTCATCTGGGCTATCTTCTTTTGTACTTCAACTAAAAATTATTGTTTTAGCAACTTTAAAAACTTTACGCTGCTGAAATAAATCACTTTGTGTCAACTGTAACAAAGTGTAAGGATTTTGGCCTACGCCAAGACCGAAACTGGATGACTGGATACCTCTCAAGTCACGCTACTACATCACAGACTGATTATTTATTTATCTATTTACCTATTTATTACCATTTATTTTAAAATTTAAAAAATTAGCCGTGTTTATTTCTGTTATAAAGGTTGCCTTAGTATGCTGCACACCCGCCACTTTGGCCGACCAACTTCCGTATCCCCTTCAGCTGTTTTACCTAGCTCCTAACAACGTGGGGATAATACCGCCATATCAAGTCGCTAGTAGCTACATGGCTGTTGAGAAAGCAACGGGCGGTGAGAATTCTTCAGAAATCCATACAAAACAGACAGCAGGGGAGGAGGAAGTGATCGAAGGGGAGACTTCGCAGTTCCACTCGCAGGACCACATAGGCCGGGCCCTCTTCGGCTACACAACGCCTGACCAGGCTCGCATCGAGTCTCGAAGTGAGGACGGGACCGTGAGAGGTTCCTACAGCTATCTGGACGCGTGGGGCAACGCTGTCAAAGTAAGAGCAGAGTGCTTATGTACTCGTATGCACCAGATTCGTCAACCCCTGTCTTCAAGACGTGTTTCCGTAAGATACTCCTTAATATGTTAAGCTAATAAAGTTCACCCTAGAACAGGCCACGTCTGCCCAGAGGGGTAGTAGAGGTATAGCCCTTCACTTTCCTAACGTTGGCGCTAGATGGGATGGGTGGTCAACGCCACGCCCCAGCCGCTTTACCCCCGGGAAAGACCCGGTATCCCTTGTGCAGGAGGCTGGGTGGGTCCCAGGGCCGGTCTGGACGTGTATGGAAAATCTCGCCCCCACTGGGATTCAATCCCCGGACCGTCCAGCCCGTAGCGAGTCGCTATACCGACTGAACTATCCCGGCCCACAATGTTAAGCTAATATCTTATGCAATTAAAAATAAAACGATAGAATTAGATCTATATAATTGAAATTACTGTTGTAATTATTACGCATCAGAGCATTTTTGTGATCTGATTAACCTCATTAAGGCCAAAAGGCCGAAATATGTCCTATAGAATATAAAATGCCATATATTATATTTGTGTTCAACGGTGTATTCTTTCATTTTTTAATTATATACTTCACAACGGGACGTACAGTAAAAACTGAAGTTAATGTTCTCTTTCAACTCTTGGTATGCAGTTTACAGTTTTCCGCTACCTCACCCTTATAAATACACTAAAATTATTCGAATCCAAGCGCGGGGTAGGGGTTTGCGGGAATAGAACCTCCGTCACTTGCGAAAGAAAACCAATCCACACTTTTAACTATAAACAGAATATAGAATAGCAGACAAATGTGTGGCCCGTTCTACAGATTTGCTCCTGTGGTTTCAGGTACAGTATTGGGACGATGGTACAGGGTTCCACGCCGCCGGCAATAATCTTCCTGCTCTATATGCAGAGGTACCCAAACCGGTGCAAGACACTCCCGAGGTAATGGAGGCAAAGAGGCAACATTTCCAACTCTTTCAGCAAGCTCTTGCAGCTGCTGTTGCGTCCACAGACGTAGCTTCCATCAGCAGTTTGAAACCTCAGCAAACACATCCACAACAGGAACACGAAGACAAAGGAGTGGTAGTCGAAAGTGACGATGTCAGTACTGTTGCCGACGACGATTTAAGGGATCTAACACGATATCCTAATCTTCAGATGTTCCCTCAGCACCTTTTTGATCCCACACATGTCCATGATGCTAACAGAGAGGCTGTTATTGTGGATAACCCAGATATATCCTCAGACACATTCGAAAATAGTATTAGAGCTGCCAAAACTCTGCAAGTGAAAACTGGAGTTTTACCTGCAGCAGTTTCAGACGGAGTAGATCAACCTCGAGTACCTGGCGGATTCTTTTATAGCTTCAGGTATCCCGTTCCTTTGTATATGCAAGTTAGAACAAAGGAGGAAGACAAGAATGACAATGAGAAAAGGAAAGGAGCGGCGAATGCCAAAGATGGTTTATCGGTGTCACAGAAAGCTGCTCTGTTCGGTGCAATACCTGTGGCTGCTGTACACGACGCACAGGTACCTCCTTATTTAAAGGACTCTATAAAGAACTATCAAGTAATGCCTCTGTATATTGAAACGTCAGGAGCGAGGAAATAACAGTATGGAGTTATGAGGCTTGATGAAGGCTTCCTTCAACGGCAGGATTGCTGTCACATTTTTAAATATAAAGTAATGGATACTGCGTTCTTATACAGGTTGATCTTGTGACAGTAATATTTGGCATGACGTGTACTGATACTCGGCAGTGAGTGATTTAACTGAGGCGGGTAGACTGTGTTTTGTTCTGCACATCGCTACTTCATTTGAAGATGTTCTCTGATAGTAAGGACTGTTGTTGAGTTTATATGACTCTGTTCAAGTTTGATACTCTAAGTGTCCCTTCACAATCACGAAAATTATTGTCATTAACGGAAAAAAATAAATATATTTTTCCGAAGTTATGAAAAAGATTTTGTTCAAAAACCACGAAAATAAAAGTATGGATATTAAACATCTTTTCCTATTTTTCGCAATTTGTTTTATGGTTAAGGTTTTACACAATTCCAGTAATGTTGAACATTTTTGCACTCTTTATCAGTCTTAAGCTAACACTTGTATTGTGCTAGTAAAGCGTAAATAATGAGTTGGCTTGTATTTTTTAATGACTCTAGTGGATTGCTTTTTAAAACTTGTATGAAACGGCTGTATAACTTTCTGCCCCAAATTTAATTGAGCCACAACACTAATCTGTGAAGTTAAATCCTGATAGCACAATATTTCATGGTATTTGACGTAAAAGTCGTTGGTGATATAACTACAGTGGCAACGAGATGAAGGATTCTGGACGAGGGTATTACGGTGTGACCGAAACCCCCCTTACTTTTAGGCCTTCTTCAAGAGGTTAAGATGTGCCTTCTGTGGAAACTGCTTCTGTCTCTTTGCCCGTCTGTTACCTAGTATCGACGGCTCAACCATTTTATGTCTTTTTACAGAATTCCTTATATGAATTCTGTAAAATGAGTTCCCCTTCTAATGCTTTTGAGTAACATGAGCTTCGTGCAAATTGGTACGGTGAAAACTATAACTTCCTTGAGGGTGTAAACGAAACTTTGCCTTACTTCTTACATTTTTGTCGATTTTGATGAAATCAAACATATAACATGCAAACGAAAATTAATTGGTGACTGTAAGTTGAATAGCGCAGTAAAATCCATTCCTTAAGTAGGGCGTGAATACATTCCTGCTCATCTTTTCTACATTTATTTTACAATTTTGATAAAATTCGGTGAACGTAATAATCAAATGTATCCTTTTCATAACCGATTACTTTCTAATTCGGAACTTCTCCAGGCTTACAGCTGTGGACCATGGTGTTTGAAACAAAGGTCTTTTTACTCCTCTCAGGATATTTACCATTCGAAACATTTTGTCACATCCTTTTACGTTACAATATGATTTTGTTTTGTTTCATTATTTTGTGTAGTCTCCTGTGCGTAGCTTTGGATTTGCAATGCAGATCGAAGAAATCATATGATATTATGTATCGTTGTTTGTGAATTTTTTTTTTGTGGTATGTGGAGGGATTTTGTATTTGTTACAGGTAGGCTTCTACATTTGAATGAGGTTTTAAATGTTTGATCTTGGGGCAAATACACGACTACATGTTCTCACTAGAGTACCATTGTATATTTGTTACGTAAGGTAGCGTATTATAATTTTACCTGTTGCTTGTACGGGCGTATAAATTGCTGCCTTACACTAAGAAACAGATGGAGCGTGTTCGAGAACAGAGTGCTGAGGAGAACATTAGGACTTCAGAGTAATGGAGTGACAGGAGAATGGTGAAAATTGCAAGCTTCGAAGCTTCATAACTTACACTCTTCGCTAAATCATGTTAGGTTGGTGAAACCAAGGACGAGACGGACAGGTTATGTGTCATACGCGGGACAGAACAGAAATGCATGCTGAGTTTTTGTGGGTAAAGCTGAAGGAAGCAGAACAGTTGGAAGACGTAACACAGCTGGAAGAATGTGGACCGGATTAATCTGGCTCAGGATGGGGACTTGTGTTGGTGTCTTGTGAATACAGCGACGAAACACTCTTCTCCATAAAATGAAATTGTTTTTACTAGCTGTGTTACTATCAGTTTTTAAACGGGAGGTCTTCCTCATAGAATTGATTAATATC